>Ga0233423_10000477_pt1 | contig 21386 bp, 20 predicted proteins | sample Watercolumn_Mata_FD_180713 | JGI IMG/M metagenome (GOLD analysis project Ga0233423, IMG submission 180713) | Freshwater microbial communities from Lake Matano, South Sulawesi, Indonesia - Watercolumn_Matano_2014_112_MG | ecosystem: Environmental > Aquatic > Freshwater > Lake | place: Indonesia...
GATCCATTACGTGTTTGATACTCCGAGAGACAGGCTCATCTGGGATGTGGGACACCAGGCGTATGCCCATAAAATCATCACGGGTCGAAAAGACCTGTTTCACACCCTCAGGAAAAAAGGAGGTATCAGCGGATTCCCCCGGAGGGAGGAGAGCCTGTATGATGTATTCAATACGGGGCACAGCAGTACATCGATATCTGCGGCATCAGGAATCGCGGAGGCGAAATGTCTTACCGGAGGAGATTTCAAAATCATTGCGGTAATCGGCGATGGTTCCATCTGTGCGGGAATGGCCTTTGAGGCATTGAATTGGGCGGGAGACCGCGATAAAAATCTCATTATCGTGTTGAATGATAATGAGATGTGCATCTCACCTAACGTGGGAGCGATGTCATCGTATCTGAACCGCGTGATGACGGGACAGACTGTCACCAAGTTGAAAACCGAGGTCAAAAATTTCCTGAGATCCATACCATCCATCGGCGAACAGATGTTCAAGTTTACGAAGCAGCTGGAAGAATCGCTGAAGGGGTTGGTTGTTCCGGGTCTCCTTTTTGAGGAGCTTGGGTTCACGTATGTCGGGCCCCTTGAAGGGCACCGCCTCGACTATCTTATTAAGAATTTTAAGAACGTGAAAGATTTGCGTGGTCCGATCCTTGTCCATGTGATCACGAGAAAAGGAAAGGGGTATCAATTCGCCGAAGATGATCCATCGAAGTTTCATGGTGTTGCACCCTTTAAGGTTGATTCGGGTGAAGCTCACCCCGACAATCCTGCGCGCCTGTCGTATACGAGGATGTTCGGGAAAACGATTGTGAAACTTGCCCGGGAAAACCCGCGGATCGTTGCCATAACGGCCGCCATGAGTGAAGGGACCGGTCTTGATGAGTTTGCCAGGGAGTACCCGGGGCGCTTTTACGACGTGGGGATGGCAGAACAGCATGGTGTGACCTTTGCAGCAGGACTTGCCACGGAGTCTCTCATTCCTGTTGTGGCTATTTATTCAACGTTCATGCAGAGAGCATATGATCAGATCATTCATGATGTCTGTCTTCAGAAACTTCCTGTTGTGTTAGCACTTGATCGGGGAGGGTTCGTGGGATCCGATGGCCCTACACATCACGGTCTTTTTGATTATTCTTATCTCCGTTCCATTCCGAATATTATCGTTATGTCACCCAAGGATGAAAATGAACTCCAGCATATGATAAAAACGGCCGTCGAGTGTGGCGGGCCTGTTTCGATACGATATCCCCGGGGCAGCGGGATAGGGGTGAACCTCGATGATGAACCCGTCTGTCTTGAAATTGGAAAAGGTGAAGTTGTGGTGAATGGCGGGGATGCCGATTTGGCAATCATTGCAATTGGATCAACAGTTTATCCCGCCATCGCTGCTGCCCGAAAGTTGAGAGACGATGGTATCTCCGCCAGAGTCATCAATGCTCGGTTCGTCAAACCTCTCGATGAGCAGCTTCTGTGTGATACGGCAAAAAATGTGAAGAAAATTATCACCGTTGAGGAAAATGTTCTGATGGGTGGGTTTGGCAGTGCCGTCCTGGAGCTGTTTGAGAAGAGAGGCATTTACGATGTTGTTGTGAGAAGGCTCGGAATCGGGGACGAGTTTGTCGAACATGCCTCTCAGGGTGAATTGAGAAAGATGTACGGGATTGACGAAGAAGGTATCATCCACACTGCACGGTCTATCATGGGCCGGGGTGCAGCAACGCTCAGTGTTATTGCCTCGTAAACGTGAAAATCAAGAAAATGAGACTGGACAGACTTTTGGTTGACCGGGAGATCTGTCCGACCCGTGAGCGGGCAAAGGCTCTCATCATGTCCGGAGCGGTGGTTATGGGAGAAACCAGGATGGACAAGGCGGGTACCCTTGTCCCCATCGATGCTGACGTGAAAATAAAAGGTGTGGAGAATCCGTATGTCAGCAGAGGAGGATTGAAACTGAGAGATGCGCTCAAGTCATTCGCCATTGATGCGAGAGATATGGTCATCCTCGATGTGGGAGCCTCTACAGGGGGATTCACTGACTGCCTTCTCCAGCATGGTGCGAAGAAGGTGTACGCTCTTGATGTCGGGTACGGACAACTTGCGTGGAAGCTCAGAACGGATCCCCGGGTAGTTTGTCTGGAACGTACAAACATCCGGCACTTTGACGGTATGGGGATTAAGGATGTTATTCATATGGTTACCATCGACACATCCTTCATTTCTCTCAGGCTCGTGATTCCTGCCGTGCTCAGGTTGATGGGAGGGAATGATTGCATTATCCTCGCCTTGATCAAACCTCAGTTTGAGGCAGGACGTCGGGAGGTTGGTAAACACGGGGTGGTGAAAGATCCCGATGTTCATGAAAGAGTGATAAGGGAGATCAAGGAGTTTTGCGAAGGATTGGGACTTTCTGCCTCCGGGGTATATGAATCGTCCCTTCCGGGACCGGCGGGAAACAGGGAATTCTTTATTTATTTACGCACTCCGGGTCATTTAAGTCGTTCACGATAACAGGGAAAAGGGGACGAATGGGGATCAAACTCGCGGAAACAGCTGGATTCTGCATGGGCGTCAAGAGGGCGGTTGACATGGTTCTTGATCTTGCCCAGCATAAGGGTAAGGAGACCATATATACCTATGGCCCCCTGATACACAACCCCCAGACAATAGAACTCCTGAAAAAGAGGGGGGTCACACCCATACGTGATATCGATGATATTGACGCCGGTGAGGCGGGAAGTATTCTCGTCATCAGGGCTCACGGCATATCGCCTCAAGAGAGAAAAAAGATAAAGGAAAAGGGGATCAGGATTATCGATGCCACCTGTCCCCGGGTGGCTCATGTTCAAGCGATCATCAAAAAACATGCTGCGCTTGATTATACCATTCTTATCATCGGTGACAGTGATCACCCGGAAGTGAATGGCTTGCTGGGGTATGCCTATGGTAACGGCATTGTAGTGGGCAGTCTGGAGGAAGTCGATGCATTACCACCCATGGAAAAGATTTGTGTAGTTGCCCAGACAACACAGAGCACGGAGGATTTTGCTGATATTGTAGACAGGATAAAGGAAAAATTTTCTCAGATGGTTGTGTTTGATACCATCTGCGACTCCACAGAGAAGAGGCAACAGGATGTAAAAAAACTGGCTGTTGAAATGGACGCCGTGTTCATTGTTGGTGGAAGGAACAGTGCGAATACACAGAGATTGGCTACAATTTCAGAACTTCAGGGGAAACCAACCTTTCATATTGAGACGGCGGATGAATTGAAAAACATACCCATGGATCGGTATGAGAAAATCGGTGTATCTGCCGGTGCATCAACACCAAACTGGATCATTGAGCGGGTCGTCGACAGTATCACACGCCGGCAGAGCGCAGGAAGAGGAAATATCAGAACACTTTTCAAGATGTGGGTATTCTCCATTCAAACGGACATCTATTCTGCCATAGGAGCCGGATGCCTTTCGTATGCGAGCATGCTCCTCCAACGGCTTGATGTGAATCTGCGACACGTCTTTACCGCATCTCTTTATGTGTACGCCATGCATGCCCTCAATCGGCTCATCGACAGAAAAACCAGTACCATTATCGGTTCCTTCCGGGAAGAATTATACCGGAGACATGAGAAGGTGTATCTCTTTACGGCATTGATCTGTGTGCTCATGGCTCTCATGACCGCATTTATCACAGGTGTAAATGCATTTATTTTGCTCTTTCTGATCTCTATCATGGGCATACTTTACAATACGCGGTTACTACCGCAGACGTGGCGCTTCCAGAGATTGAAAGACCTGCCCGGTTCCAAAAACATTTCGATGGCTACGGCATGGGCTATCGTTGCTGCGGTCTTGCCTCAGATTGAAATCGATGTGTCGATTACCCCGGGCATGGTGGTGGCGTTTCTTTTTACCTTTGGTTTAGTCTTTCTCCGTTCCGCCATGTCTGACGTACTTGACATCCAGAACGACAAATTTATCGGGAGAGAAACAATACCGGTTCTCATCGGAAAAGAACGAACCCAGATACTTTTAATGGGGATACTCGTTCTGTTAAGTATCCTTTTAGTCGTTTCCGGTACCTTCGGGTGGACTTCTTCCCTGAGTTTTGCCCTTCTGACATGCGGTTTTTTTATATGGATTTATTTTACGCTTTATGGTAGAAGGTCGGCGTTTTCCGGTGTCGTTCAGGAAGGTATTCTCGAAACCACTTATATTTTAGCGGGGTTATGCTCGCTGGTGTGGTTTTATTTTTCTTGAGAGATCCCACGGAGAAAGGAGGAGGAGTGAAGTGATACGCAAAAAGGGGATAGTACTTTTTGTGCTCTTTCTCGTGTTTGCGGTGGCTAACTGTGGAGGAGGACTTCGCTATTCCCAGGTGGCTCCGGAGGCGAAGGATTTTCACCCCCAAAGAATTGGCGTGCTCCCTGCTGAAGTGGGTACGTACGAAGAAGCGAGGGATGTGATTGATCAGGTTATCGCGGGTGTTCTGGTGGAGAAAAAATGGTTCACCGATGTGGTAGCTGCTGACACGATAGCCAACCAGCTTCAATCCAACGAGGAGTTGAGAAAAGTGGTGCTTGATTATATCTCCAAGCTCAAGACGGTGAACTTTTCCGACCCTGAGCTCAGCAAAAAGATCGGTGAGCTTTCTCAGATTGATGCTTTTTTAGTGGTAAATGTGGACTACTGGAATTACACGAGAGAAAATGAGAAGAAGGTAGCTAAGGTTGGCATAGGCATCAAGATGGTTGACGCCGCTTCCGGGAAGATGCTCTGGAAGGCGAGTCACCATGAAGTAGAAGATTACATGCTTCTCAAACCGAAACTTCCCGATGTGGCAAAGGATCTTGTCAAGAAAATGATCAATGAAATGCCCCATTGACGTGAGGAGTACTTGAGTAGACTAAAGGCATTTGTCGGAAATTGTGCCGTTTGCCTTATCATTGCATAATGCGGAGGTTGTATAATGAAGGAGAGCGTAAGCAAAGCGATTGAGCGCATAAGACCGAATCTTCAGGCTGACGGAGGCGATGTGGCTCTGGTTGATGTAACTGAAGATGGTATCGTAAAAGTAAAACTGTTAGGTGCCTGTCATGGTTGTCCTATGTCGCAGATGACGCTGAAGATGGGTATCCAGAAATATCTGCAGAAAGAGGTTCCCGGTGTAAAGGAAGTTGTCTCAGTGACGTAATTGCTGTCGCGGAACTGCCCTCTATAGAGTGCGACGAGAAAGGTCGCGCTTTTAAAAGTCTTGCAAAATAATTAAGAAATAAGGAGAAGGTGAAATGGCGTACGTAATTACAGACGAATGTATTGCTTGTGGTGCGTGTGAAAGTGAATGTCCTGTTGAGGCGATCAGTGAGGGAGAAGAGAAATATGTTATTGATCCTAAACTCTGTACTGATTGTGGGACCTGTGCTGAACAGTGTCCTGTGGAAGCGATAAAACCAGGAGATGAAAAATAACACGAATTCTGCACCTGTTGAGTAATTGGGGGGGAAGACGCTTACTCTTTTGAGGAGCAAGGAGTCTCCCCCTCTTCTGTTTTTTCAGGAAAAGATCATGAGTACGTCGGGATTATTCATTACCTTCGAAGGTATTGAGGGGTGCGGCAAAACCACCCAGATCAAAAGGGCGGCTGACTATTTGAAGCATCATCATGTTCCTTTTCTCCTTACCGTGGAACCGGGGGGCACATCTGTGGGGAAAAGGGTCAGGGAATTGCTGCTGAATGAGGACCCCTATGAAAAAGACTACAAGATGTATGCGGAAGCGGAACTTCTTCTCTTTTCCGCCGCGAGGGCTCAGCATGTCAGAGAGGTAATACTTCCTGGTCTGAGAGAAGGCAAAGTGATCTTGTGCGACAGGTTCTCTGATGCAACATTCGCGTACCAGGGTTTCGGCAGAGGGTTGGATATTGGCTTCATAGAGAAGCTCAATCTTTTTTCGTCGGCCGGCTTGAAACCGTGTCTGACCTTTCTCTTTGATCTTCCTGTGGAAGACGGACTCAGGAGAGCAAGAGAGAGAGTATCCAGGCTCAGGGATTCCAGCGGGATGATGAATACCGAGCAGCTCGCACTGAACCTGATTGCCGCAGAAGATGTGTTCGAGCAGGAAGATCTGGAATTTCACCGGAAGGTCAGGAAGGGCTATCTTTTCCTCGCGGAGCGTAATCCGGAAAGATTCAGGGTAATCGACGCGTCAAGGGACATTGAAGCCATCCATCTCGACGTATGCCGCCATCTTGAAACACTCCTGAGCAAGAACCTCTGAACACAAAACCTTTCATAACGGCTGATTGAGGATGCCTTCGATGACTTTCAAAGATATTTACGGTCATGAGAGACAGATAGGCGTTCTTCGCAATGCAATAGCAGCAGGCCGGGTTTCCCATGCGTACCTTTTCTTCGGTATGAAGGGTATCGGGAAAAGAACGGTAGCGGAGGTTTTTGCAAAAGCACTGAATTGCAGGGAAGGTGGAAGCGACTTCGATGCCTGTGGCAGGTGCCTGTCCTGTCGAAAGGCGGATCGTAACAACCATCCGGACGTCATTACCGTAAAGGCTGAAGGTCAATTCATACAGGTTAAGGAGATAAGGGAGATTCAAGAGCAGATGACATTCGCACCCTTTGAAGGGGGTAGGCGGGTTTTCATCATGGTGGATGCCGACCGGATGAACAATGTATCAGCCAATGCACTTTTGAAGACCCTTGAGGAACCGTCAGCGTCCAATGTGCTGATTCTCATCACCTCACGTCCCTATCAGCTTCCCATGACGATCCTTTCCCGGTGCCAGCATGTGCGGTTCACCCCTCTGAAGAGGGAAGCGGTTATCTCGTTTTTACAGGGAAGATTGTCGCTGGATCCGGAATCATCGTATTTACTCGCATCGTCATCAGGGGGAAGTATCGGAAGTGCGCTGGAGTTGCATGAGGAGGCCTTTTTGACCCGGAGGAGAGAAATCCTGGAAACGATGGGGGAAGGGCACATGAAAGATCCCCTCATGCTGTTATCGTTCATCAGCAGTTTCGGGCAGGACAGAGGAAGTATTATGAAGATGCTTGGGGTGTTAATGACCGGTTATAGAGATGCGCTGGTGTATAAGGAAACCGGCAATAAAGACCTTCTTGTCAACAGGGACCGGTTTGATGTCGTAAAATCTGTTGCTCAGAGCAGATCGGGAAAAGATATTTTGAATTGTATAAGTACTGTGAGTCAGGCATGCAGCGCGATCGAAAGAAATGCGAATAAGCAGTTGACTTTGGAAATGATGGTGTTTAGACTCAACAGGTACTCGAAGAATTGATTTTTTACGTTGAGAGGAATGTACCGTTTCCACAGAAAAAAGTGACAAGGGAGTTTCCGTTCTGAAAAATATTGTCGGTGTAAAATTCAGAAAAGATGGGAAAATATACAGCTTCGACGCAAACGAAATTCCATTGCAGAAGAATGATCTGGTGATTGTCAATACAGAAAACGGTTTGGCAATGGGAGTGATCGTTACGGATGTGAAGCCTGTTCCCATTTACAAGCTGCCGATCGGTCTCAAGAACGTTGTTCGCAAAGCTACTGAGGAAGATCTGAAGGTCAGGAGCGACAACGAGGTGCTGGAGCAAGAAGCGCGCCTGTTTTGTCTGGAACGGATTCGTGAGAGACAACTTCTCATGAAACTGATTGACGTAGAGAGCCTCTTTGACAAGAGCAAGATAGTATTCTACTTTACTGCCGAAAATCGGGTTGATTTCAGGGAACTCGTAAAGGATCTTGTTCAGAGGTTCAAGACAAGAATCGAGCTGAGACAGATTGGAGCGAGACAGGAAACCCGCATGGTGCGAGGTCTTGGTATATGCGGGAGAGAAGTATGCTGTGCCAGTTTGATTCATAATCTTGATCGTGTTTCCGTCAAGATGGCAAAGGAGCAAAGTGTTTCTCTGAACCCGGAGAAGATTTCAGGACTCTGCGGCAGGCTCATGTGCTGTCTCGCTTTTGAATTCGACGTGTATCAGGATATGAAAAAAAGCATACCAAAGTGCGGCAAATCCATCCAGACTGATGAAGGACACGGTAAGGTAATCAGGCAGAATATTCTCAAGAGGGAGGTTGTCGTGGAGCTGGAAACCGGGAAGGAAATCACCGTCAGTATCAAGGATGAATAGTTCTGCAACGGGGTCTCCGTCATGGCCGCGGGATGTTATTGATCAGTGTGTTTCCGCAGAGAGGGTAATTATCGTGGATAAGGTGTACTTCGTGACGACGCCGATATATTATGTAAATGCTCCGCCTCATATCGGCCATGCGTATACTACGATCGTTGCGGATGTTCTGGCCAGGCATTATCGCCTGTCCGGCTACAGGACATTCTTCCTGACCGGCACGGACGAGCATGGCGATAAGATTGTTGAGGCGGCCACCGAAGCGAATACTTCTCCCAAGGATTTCGCGGATCGAATCAGTGCGCAGTTCAGGAATCTATGGCCAGAACTCGCCATTACGAACGACTATTTTATCAGGACAACGGATACCAACCATGTTGAGACGGTCCGTCTCATTCTTCAGAAGGTCTATGACGCCGGGGATATCTATTTCGGGAAGTATGAGGGGTATTATTGTATCGGCTGTGAGCGGTTCTATGTGGAAAAGGAACTTGTTGATGGATTGTGCCCCGATCATCAGACGGCTCCGGTGTATCGTGAGGAAAATAATTATTTTTTCAGAATGAGTAAGTATCAGGACTGGCTCATTCAACATATAAATGAGAATCCTGATTTCATAAGACCAGAAAGGTACAAGAATGAGGTGCTCGCTTTTTTACGGGATCCTCTTGAAGATTTATGCATATCGAGACCGAAAAGCAGGTTGAGCTGGGGGATCACGCTTCCCTTTGATGATAATTATGTCACCTATGTCTGGTTTGATGCGCTCATCAATTACATCACCGCTCTGGGATATCCCGACAGAGAAAATTACCGCATCTTCTGGCCCGGAGCCCAGCACCTCATTGCGAAGGATATCCTGAAGCCCCACGGTATTTACTGGCCTACCATGCTGAGAGCTGCCGGTATCGAACCGTTCAGGCATTTGAATGTGCATGGTTACTGGGTTGTCGACCAGAGCAAAATGTCAAAAAGCTTGGGCAATGTGATTAAACCTCTGGAACTGAAGGATAAATACGGCCTTGATCCTTTCCGTTATTTTCTTCTCCGGGAAATGGTTTTTGGCCTTGACTCTAATTTCAGCGAGGAGAGTTTTGTCCAGAGGTTGAACTCGGATCTGGCGAATGATCTGGGTAATCTGGTGAGCAGGACGATCACGATGGCAGTGAAGTACTGTGAAGGGAAGGTTCCGGAAAGCACGTCACCATCTGATGGTGATGGAGTTCTGATTGAGTCCGGCGGCAAGACCGTTGCAGATGTGGAAACCTGTTTTCATGAACTTACCCTCCATAAGGCCTTGATCACCATCTGGGATTTTATCAACGTGACAAACAAGTACATCGTCGAGCAGGAGCCGTGGAAACTTGCGAAGGATTCTGTAAATAAGCCGAGGCTGGATACGGTTATCTATAATCTTCTTGAATCGCTCCGCATCATTGCGGTTCTCGTTTCACCTTTCATGCCGGGATCGGCGCAGAGGATAATGAACCAGCTGGGTATCGAAAATACATATGTTCAGGATTATGACAGCATTCGCCGTTGGGGTTGTCTCGTTCCGGGTAATCGTATCGCGGTGGAAGATGCACTGTTTCCCAGGGTGAAGTACGAGAAGGAAACAGAAAAAGAAGGCGCGAAGAGGAATCTCGTTGAGCCTGTGAAACCGGTAATCGAATATGGAGATTTCGACAGGGTTGATCTTCGGGTTGCCAGAATCATTGATGCAGAGACTGTTCCCAACTCAAACAAACTTCTGAAACTGAAAATCGACATCGGAGAGGAGAGAACGATTGTCGCCGGCATTGCCAAGGATTATACACCGAAGGACCTCATCGGCAAAAAGATTGTTGTTGTCGCAAACCTGAAGCCTGCAAAGCTCATGGGTATTGATTCTCACGGCATGCTGCTGGCAGCGGACACCGAGAAGGGGCTCACACTGCTTTCTTTTGCTGAAGATCCGATTATCGGTGCGAAGATCCGGTGATTTTGTTCACAGAGAAATAAATCAAGGGAATCATATTTTTTCTCATCCTTTTTCTTGACACACAGGCGCATTTCGCCTATACTCACCCCGAAAAAATAGTTCTTAGCAAAAACAATTACTTAAGTTCATTCTCTGTGATCTGAAACAGCAGTTCCGGCCAATTTCGTCCAGTCTGAAAACTACAGGGGTGGTTGCCATGAAACCGATGGGAACTCAAATCCTTGCAGAACTCTTCAATTGTTCAAGGGATATTCTCAACGATCGTAGTGCAATCGAAAGGATCTTGCGTGAGGGAATTGCTGCATGTAATCTCACAATGGTCAGTTTGAACAGCCACTGCTACGAACCTATAGGGATCACATCCATTGCGGTAATCAGTGAATCCCACATTGCCGTTCATACCTACCCTGAAGCACGCCATGCGTCGCTGGATATCTTCACCTGTTCACGTAGCAGCCAGGCTACACGAAAATTACTTCTCTTTCTGCAGGAGAAACTGCGTCCGGGCACGACGAGAGTTGTGGAAATGTCCAGAGGTAATCCCATTGATGTGGTGACCACGAACTGGATTACTGATGATAACAGTGCGATCGGTTTTGACGTCCGGTATCACATTGAGAAGGAAGTATTTTCCAAAAAATCGAAATACCAGGACATAAGAGTCATTGAAAATCAAAGTTTCGGGAAGATGCTCTTTCTCGACAATGATCTGCAGGTTGCCGAAGGAGACGGCAAATTCTACAACGAGAGCATTGTAAAGCCCCTTGTGGAGGAAGGAGTTTCCCTTGATTATGTGGCGATACTGGGGGGTGGGGATGGAGGTGTCCTCTACGAAATTTTGAAGCATAATCCCGGCAGGGTCGCCCTTGTTGATATTGATGAGGATGTGGTCTCAGTAGCGAAAACCTATCTCCAGGAAATATGTCGCAATGCTTTTGATGATCCTCGCGTGGAGGTCTTTAACTGTGACGTCATTGATTTCCTTGATGGCTCCCATCATTTCGACGCAATCATTTACGATCTGACCATGCATCCCGAATCTTATATTACCATGGACTGGGAGGTCTATCTGGATCAGCTCTTCGTGAAGATGAAGGGTGATTTGAAAGAAGGCGGGATGGTTACTTCTCAATGCTGTTCCATATTGGATCAGGACACATTCCGCGTTGTGCGAAAGCTTCTGAATAGACATTTCTCCGAGGTAAAATTTTTCAATACGTATATTCCCTCCTATTGTACCACCTGGATGTTCGCATCCTGTAGAAATAACAGCAGATAAAGTGCTCAGGTGTTGACCTGATTTACGAACAGGCACCATTTACCTGAGACTCCCTTTGACCGGGAGTGAAGGATTGCCTCATTTTGAGATGGTCATAATAGATGGCATATCCATTTTCCCGGGATTTCAGGTTTTCAGGATGCCACGGAAAAGGAATCCGGCTGTGAACATTTGTTACAAAAAGATCCGTCGCTGAAAGGTGTTCCTCGTGAAACGATATTCTGTTTTTTCTCTATCTTGTAAGGGTCTGGTAATGATCTTGTGTTCAGCCTTGTTACTTTTCCCGGTGCCTGGCTACGCAGATTGGACGCCACTCATCGAACGTCTCATCGCGGACAGATTTGATGAGCAGGAGATCAGGATGCTCTTTAAAAATCCGGGAGTGCGATTTGACCCGGAGGTGATGTCAAGCAAACTCACCGCCCTCATAAACAACAGGTACAGGAAGCCCGGAGATATTGTTACCCGAAAGCGTAAACGTATGTATGACCGATTTCTTCAGCCGGGAGTGATTGAGGAGGCTTATGCATATGCGGAGAGGAACAGGGACGTGTTGCAACGCATTGCGAAGGATTATTGTGTCCCTAAAGAGATAGTCGTTTCGATCGTGCTTGTGGAAACCGAACTTGGCCGGGTATTGGGTAAGAGAGAAGCCTTCAACTCCCTGGCGAGTATGGCATTGTGTTCGGATTTAGAGGTGATCCGTCCCTATCTGTCTCCCGGTCTCATAACCTCTGAGAATGAAACGTTTGCGAGAAGGCGTTGCCGTCAAAAGGCAGACTGGGCGTATGATGAACTCAAGGCGCTGATCAGATATGCTTCTGAGAGAGCTATGGACCCGCTCGGCATCCCCGGCTCGATATACGGTGCCATCGGAATCTGTCAGTTCATGCCTTCGAAAATTTCTACCTATGGTGTGGATGCCGATCAAGATGGTCACATCGATGTTTTTTCTGAACATGATGCTCTATACAGCGTCGCAAGTTATCTGCGCGCTCATGGCTGGAAGTGCCGGATGAGTAGGAAAAGACAGTACCGGGTCATTATGGCGTACAACCCGAGTCACATTTACGCAAATACCATTTTGAGCGTGGCTGAGAGACTGAAGCGTAAAGGCTGAAATGAAGAAAGGTTATTTAGAAACGTGTGAATTAAAATCTCATATGATGCCAAATGAGATGCTGACTGATTATTCGATACACCTACAACTGTTCAGTGGTAGATAATTGTCAGAATTGAGGATTACGAATAGTAAAGAGAGTAGCATCCTCTTCAGCGGGAGTGTCTTTTATAATTTGCTGAAAGAGAATAATTAAGCCTCACCGTTATGAATCCGCTGATTGCAGAAGCACTGGTTTGATATCGACTACCGGTGTTCCATCGATCGCTTCCAACGGTCTCACGTTTAGTCTGTTCCCAGTGATTTTCAAAACAGTAACTCGATGTAAACCAAGTGGATTTGGTCTATCAGGAGATCGTGTAGAAAAGACTCCAGTTATAGGCTTGCTCTTGTCCCGTCGGGGGTGTAACTTTAATAAGTCACGACGAGCCTTGTGAAACCAAGTAATTAAGATAATTTCGTTACCTACCGCGATACCTTCAAGACCCTCCGTAACCGCTGGATTCACTTGGATCCACGCGTCGGGTGCCCCCTCTCCCTGATGAGGTGCTGATTCACGACTTACAAGTTCGGACTGTATGATTCCAATCGGCTTGATTTCATAGGAAGTGTCGCTCATATCTGTTCCTTCATATTCTGCTATAGCCCGGTATCGTGGATATTATGATTTTCTACATTCATTTACTTCTATCGTGACATGCGCTAATTCATGCACATTATTTAATCGTGTTTTATATTCATCAATTGTGTAATTTCTTGCTGTTACCAAAGACATCATACACGCATATTTATTTTGCGCTACTTTCCAAATATGTAAGTCACTTACTTTTGAATCTCCATCAGATTCAATTTTATTTCTTACCTCATTAACAATCGAATCATCCGTTTCACGTTCAAGCAAAATACCACCAGTATCCTTCAATAATGAAAATGACCAGCGAAGAATTAATCCTGCGCCTACAATTCCTATAAAAGGGTCAAGCCAATTGAACGCAAAATATTTTGCGCCAAGTAACGCTATAATTGCCAATACGGATGTTAAAGCATCCGCCACAACATGCATATATGCCGACTTTAAATTTAAATCTTCATGTTTATGATCATGCTGGGAATGCTCATTTTTTTTATGATGGTCATGCTCATGTTCATGAGAATGACCGCCTCTGTCGAGTATTACTGCACAAACAAGATTTACTAATAAACCGAGGACCGCTACAAATAATGCCTGATTGTAATGAATATTCAATGGGCTGATTAATCTTTCAATAGAAGAAAAAATCATCATTACCCCAACAATACCAAGTACAATAGCACTCGTGTAAGCCCCAAGAATTTCAATTTTCCATGTTCCAAATGTAAATGTTTCATCTTGCGTGTATTTTCTTGCCATTATGTATGCAATCAGGGATACTCCCAGAGCAAAGGCATGCGTACCCATGTGCCAGCCATCAGCTAACAGCGCCATTGAATTGGAAAGCCACCCAAAAAATATTTCAGCAATCATTGTGATAAAGGTAATAATCACAACAACTAAAGTACGCTTTTCTATTGCTTTTTTATCAACGTTAAATATGTGATTATGTTGCCATACTTCAATTTGTTCACTATGCATTAGCTTCTCCTTATTTCAAACTAAGGAATCTATCGAAAGTTTTTCGGAATTCTATTAATTCTTTTTCAAGGGTTCTATCCTTATTCTTATTGAGTACACAATGATCAAAATGGTCTTCAAGTAAGATTTTTGTTGCTTTGTTTAATGCAGCTTTTACAGCTGACAATTGTAAAAGAACCTGATCACAGGATTGACCATCCTCAAGCATTTTTTTTATGCCTCGAATATGACCTTCAATCTTAGACAGTCTTTTTACGACTTCATCAATGTGTTCATGTGCGACCATTTTCATATCCCATCCCCCCCGATGGGATGTATTAAAGCATGCTGCTAAAAATGTCAACTACTTTTCAGATAAAAAGAAAAAAACATTAATAACCATTTGTAATCTTGAATAATTGATAAAGATTACCAAACGAACACTTCAGGAAGCAGCGTTTGCATCATCACGTCACACCGTCTATCGGGCAAGGTCTTAGCCTTCACGTTCCTTTTTACAGCTTCCTGCAATTCACAGGGCTTCGTTCTTTCGTGAGGGAATCAGTTATCTAAGAGATCCTTGAGATAATTTGTATACCTTGCCATCAGGTCATGTGTTGAATCAAATAGAGCGGAATTATCTGTTGTTCACACGTAAGAGATGACGGCGATAGAAAGCAAGTTCGGCGATGGATGCCTGCAGGTCGTAATAGGCATCGTGGCGACTTCCCGACGCCGGCAAAACTGCCTCCGGAAAGTACTGGCGGATCATCTCCGGATTTTCCTTCTCGAATTCGCTATCGGGGTGAAGGCACTTCCATTCAAGTTTGAAGGCGGTTACGTCCATATGGCGGTAGTGCAGGCGGTTCATGAACCGTGGCAAAAACCGGCAAACGAGCCACCAGTCGCCATGGATACTGTTTCCCGCGAGCACGGGGCGTTGATTTTCATCTTCTGCAGGAGGGCCGGCGGCGGCGTCCACGTAGGCGGCGAGACGCTCATCTGCGTCCTCAATGCTCACTGCCTCAGGTGATCGGCATATCGCAATCAGTTCCGCAAGGTTCTGCTCTACCCACGGGCTGAGTACTGCGTCATCAGGTAATTGAATTACCAATCGTATATCATCCTGTTCGGGTAATACTCTCCTCAACGAGGTCTCTGTGATGAGCGCCGCAACCTGAAGCGGCCTGGCTCGTTCAAGCTCCAGTGTTGAGTACTCCATATCAAACCAGACGTAAAGTTGAGGTGTATTGTCCTGCGGTTCTTTCATCTTTGAAATTCGTGCCTCTCGACCTTTGATTTATAATGATCAGGGCATCATAGATGAGGCTTTTCCGGATAGCGCTGCTTGATATTGTGAATAAAGTCCAGACAGGCGAAGAAAATTTCAATCAGCTCGGGATCAAACTGCTTCGCAGCATTTTCTGCAAGGGTTTCAAGAACCCTCTTTTCGTCCCAGGCTTCTTTGTAGGCGCGGACGGACGTGAGGGCGTCATAGACATCGGCAATGGCGACAATTCTCCCGAAAAGTGGTATCTCGTCGCAAGTCTTACCCCGGGCTTGTCCATCGGGTCCCGCATAATCTGCGATGGGCGAGCCTGTTTGTACATCCACATGGCCGGGATATCCCTTGCCGTCCCACCGCTCATGATGGTTCAGGGAAACATCGATGGCGGCTCTGTCAAAATCAGAATGCCCGTCGAGAAAAAGTCTTGCCCCCAGGATCGTGTGTTGCTTCATAATGTTGTATTCTTCATCCATGAGTTTTGCAGGTTTTTTCAGAATGACATCCGATATGGCAACTTTACCCACATCATGAAGCATGGCAGCCATCCTCAGAACATCCCGCTTTTCCTTTATTTCCTTTTCATCAGCACCTTTCTTCCGTGCCCATCGTTCATAAATCTCTATGGTATAACTGGCTACCCGGTTGACGTGTGCACCCGTTTCCTGCGGATCGCGCATCTCCGCCATCTTGATTGTCCGGAGGATGAGATCTCTGGTCAGCTTGGCCCGCTCAAGGGCCATCGCTGCCGTATTTGCGAAATGGATGAACATCCGCTCATCTTCCGGCAAAAAAGCGATGACGTTGCCATTTTCGTCCTGGGCATTGATGATTTGAAGAACTCCAATCACATCTCCTTGAGCGATGTTGAGAGGGATGGTGAGAATCGAACGAGTTGAGTAGCCGACTTTTTCGTCGAAACTACGGTTAAAATGGTAAGGAACTGTTGCCGGCAGCCGTAAAGCATCCGGTATGTTCAGGATTGTGCCCGTCTTCGCGACGAATCCGGCGATGCTGTTCTGGTCAATAGGCACGGTGAAATTTGCATAGGCGAGTTTTTCATTCGGCGGGAGCCGCCTTTGAAGGGTGTCGTTCTGTGTATAAGAAAAGATAAGGGTTTCGTGATCTTTGAGATATATGGAACCTGCGTCGGCATTGACAAAACGCCTGGCCTCAGTGAGGATATGTTCCATCAGTATGTCGAGATCCTTGGAATAACCGAGTTCTACACTCAGGCGGAGCAATGTATCCAGTTTCTCTCTCTCTGTCAGCATGAGAGGTTGACCCCCTGTCGTTCTGCAAGGTAACCGATTCGTGTGTATGAAATAAAGATGTTTGTCTTATGCTTTCAAAGCCTCGGGGACTTCTAAGGGAACATCCACAGGCTTTATATACGTACGGATAATGTCGGCGGTGTTTGTCACATTCAGCTTGGAGAAGAGGAATGTGAACTGATCCTCAAGTTCCTTTCCTACGGCCTCCAATGTTTCTTTCGGGAGATGCCACAATTCTTTTTTAAACGGACCGAATCCCTTCTTTCTGGTCTTATATATGAATTGTTCTTCCGTATCGGTATCCTTCTTTTCCTTTATAAGGTCAGTTTTAATGTACCGGTAGATCTGGTCTCTGAGGGTTGATGGAAAATGCTGGCTGTCGTAGATCATGTTCTGGAATCCTGTAGCCAGGTGGATTTCTGCTGTCCCAGTTGAGGGAAACTTATCGAAGGCCTCTCCGGGAAGGGTGGAGGCTCCGTGCTGAACGGTACCGGAGAGACCGTACTCGGTCCGTGCAACCTGGGAGAGCTTTTCCAGGGTATCGAAATCCAGCTTCACTTTCGCGATTGTCCCATCTGGTAGCGGAACACCCCCATGGGTGGTGCCTGTCTGCACGCTGATCTTGCTGATGCCTTTCAAGTTTTCTCCACCTTTACGAAGATCTTCCATGTATCCCTGCATAAAGGCCTGGAGCTCCTCAACAGTACTGTTCTTCCCTCCCACTTCTCCAATCTCACCGCCAACGGAAATGGTGATGCCTTCCGGTTCCAGGTCTCTGATCATCGTCGTCAGCTCGGCCGCCAAGGTGTAATTTGTTCTCTGCTGTTCTTTCACGGAAGGTTTGGACAGATCCACAAGTGTTGATGTGTCTATATCGATGTTGTAGAAACCCGCTTCGAGTGCTTCCCAGATGAGATTCTTTACTCCCTGCACTTCTTTGTTCGGGTCGGCGGCGAATTTTTTTGCATTTACCTGAAAGTGGTCTCCCTGGAGGAAGAGAGGGCCGCTGTATCCTGTCTTGATCGCCGCTGCAATGACCGCGCACGCATATTCTTCGGGGCGCTGAATGGTATAGTCTATTTCCGAGCGGGCGATCTCGAAAATAACCGGTCCTACATTGCCTTTCTGGGCGGCACGAAGCACTGCCTGGGCTACGTCATAGGTGAGGGTTCTTATATTGATTGCCGGTACTGTGAATCCTGACACCTCCTTCCGACCCATTGCTTCATAGAGGGACTGGATCGATGTAGAGAGAATTCCCAGAGCTGCCCCGGTCCTTCGGATGATCCACCGGGCGGACTGTTTCGTCTCTTCGTGGGGGCTGAATACTGCCGTGAGGATCAGATCGTCAATGAGTGATTCCCGGAGTCTCCTCTCGTTGAGAACTTTTACGCGGTTGTCCGAAATTGCCAGTACACCTTGAAGACTTTTTTTCAATTGATCGATGTTCTCGCAGGTCGTTGCCATAGATTTCCCTCCTTCTTAGCTGCTGGTGAGAAATTCCTTTGCCTTTTCCACTTCGTACCGGCTCCCTATATAGATTGGACAACGCTGATTGAGATCCTCTACCTTGATTGACAGAATATCCTGTTTCCCGTCGGTTGCCATACCGCCCGCCTGTTCGATGATGAAGGCCATGGGCTGGAGTTCGAACAGAAGTCGCAGCTTCCCCTTGGGGCTTTTCACCAATGCGGGATAGGTGAATATGCCTCCTCTCTTGATGAGAACCTGATTGATGTCGGGTACGAACCCCCCGCTGTAACGGAGCTTGTAACCCTCTTTCTCCAGAAATTCGATGTAACTGCGGTGTTCCGGGGTCCAGTCTTTCCTCAATCCGCCCAGGCTGTAGATGTCCCCCTGCTGTTTTAACGTGATATTTTCCTCGGAAAGTACGTACTCGCCTTCCCTGTTCAGAACGAATTCGTGAGTACCCTTTCCTGCAGAATATACCATTGTTATCAGGGGACCGTATGTGATGTACATCGCAGCCACAAGTGTGTTTCTCCCCTCCGCTAACATGGACTCTTTGTGGATACCGATTATTGTACCTATGGCGAGGTTGGTTTCCACCAGAGACGAACCATCAAGAGGGTCTGCGGTGATGAAATATTTTTCATTTCCCTCGCCGATCTGGATCACAGAATCCTGCTCCTCCGAGGCATACTCCCTGACGAATCCTGAAAACTGGAGCTGATTTTTAAGAATCTCGTCGGCGCTCTTATCAAGAGCTAATTGTTCTTCTCCAAAAATGTTTTTGAGACCGGCAAGTTTCCGGTTTGATTCGTGAATTTTTGCGGAGATGTATTTCCCCATGACTGCGATCTGCCAGATAAGTCGTCGCAGCTCTATTTCCACTCCGGCTTTCCACATATGTCTACGAAGGTCAACGGTCAATTTTGTGTAATCAGATATGCCCTCTCTCATTGTTAACCTCCCGTTTTTTCTTTTTGTCTAACAATTTATGTCCGTTTTTACAAGGGTCTTTTTGCTTTGCCTGATGAGTACATCCGGACTGTTCTGCATGGACTGATCCTACGATGCCTTTTCTTGCTTGTTTTTATGTGAAACAAATTGTCACAATGAACCGGATATGTTAGTAATCCACGACAAGTTAAAGTGTTTTCCGGGATTCATTTCTGCTGAGAATTTATGCCCTGGGTCGCAAGTAATTATGAAAAAACGGTGTAGTCATAGGAGGTGAGGCTATGCAGGTTTTGGTGATGTACTATTCCAGATCGGGCAATACAAAAAAACTGGCGGAAGAGATCGCAAAGGGTGTCAAGGAGGTCGAAGGGGTAAACTGTTTGCTCAAGTCAGCAACCGATGTGACCAAAGACGACTTCATAAAATCCGATGGCATCATCGCCGGTTCTCCCGTTTATTTTGGGACGATGGCCGCGGAGATGAAGGCGGTTTTTGATAAGTTCGTCGGCATCCGCAACAAGATGGAAAACAAGGTAGCGGCTGCGTTTGCCACATCAGCGGATCCTTCGGGAGGGAAAGAAACAACGATCATCTCGATTATCCAGGCTCTCCTTATCTACGGTATGATCGTTGTCGGTGATCCTATCGACGCCACGGGGCATTACGGTGTTTCCTGCGTGGGGGCCCCGGATAAGGATGCATCGGCAAATGCGGCGAAGCTCGGGAAGCGGGTTGCGCTGTTAGTAAAAAAATTGAGAGCTTGACGCCCTGTTGCAAAAGACGTCATTCTGACGCGAATTTCTATATTTTTGAGTATGGGGATGTCAGGAGGGAAAACGTGATGATTTCAAGAGAGGGCGCAATCGTATTACTGAACCGATATATCCAAAACGAGAGAATGAGTAATCATTGTTACGCTGCGGAAGCGGTAATGAGGGCACTGGCGCGCCGATTAGGTGAAGATGAAGAAAAATGGGGTATTGCGGGCCTGCTCCATGATCTGGATATTGAGCTGGTGGATGGTGATCTTAAGGTGCATACCGTGGACACTGAAAAGATTCTCAGGGATGAAGGAATCGATGCGGATGTTATTGATGCGATAAAGATGCATAATGAGGAAGCCTGGGGGGCCAAGCGGAATGGGGCCTTCCATCATGCGTTGGCGGCAGGGGAAACGATCACCGGATTGATCGTTGCCACCGCGTTGGTCTATCCCGATAAAAGACTCGCCAGCGTTAAAGCGAAGTCGGTTACCAAGAGGATGAAAGAAAAAGCATTCGCGGCATCGGTGAACCGGGATACTATTATGGAATGTGAGAAACTCGGGCTCGGATTGGATGAGTTCACGGATATTTGCCTGTGTGCAATGAAGGAAATCAGCGATCGGATCGGGTTGTAGTGTTGATTAATGTCCTTTAGGACAATCATTATCCTTGACGCGGTAAGACGTGTTTATGTAAATTAGCAAGCAGAGCGATTCCTTCATCTTAAGTAATAGTCTATGCTGGTAAGATCCACGGAAGAACGGGCGTATGGAGTTGTCATAGCTGATCAGGGCTATCAGGGCAGGGGAACGTTTGTCTGGCCGGATGGGAGACGCTGTGAAGGTGAATTTGTGAATGGACAACTTCAGGGAAGCGGCACCTTTATGTGGGCGGATGGAAGTAGCTATACGGGGGAGTGGCAAAACAATCTGCCGCATGGACGGGGGATCTTTGTCTGGCCGGATGGAAGTCGGTTTGAGGGGGAGTGGGAACAGGGAAGAGTAAAAGAAGACGAGCTAAGAAGAAAGGCCGAAGAGGAAGAAGCCAGACGTAGGGCCGAGGAGGAGGCAAGACGCAAGGCCGAAGAAGAGGCGAAACGGAAAGCCGAGGAGGAAGCCAGACGCAAGGCCGAAGAAGAGGCGAAACGGAAGGCTGAGGAGGAAGCCAGACGCAAGGCCGAAGAAGAGGAGAAACGCAAGGCCGAGGAGGAGGCAAGACGTAAGGCCGAAGAAGAGGAGAAACGCAAGGCTGAGGAAGAGGCGAGACGGAAAGCTGAGGAGGAGGCAAGACGTAAGGCCGAAGAAGAGGCGAGACGGAAGGCCGAGGAGGAGGCAAGACGTAAGGCCGAAGAAGAGGCGAGACGCGAGGCAGAAGAAGAGGCGAGACGGAAAGCTGAGGAGGAAGCCAGACGCAAGGCCGAGGAGGAGGCGAAACGGAAAGCCGAGGAAGAGGCGAGACGCAAGGCTGAGGAGGAAGCCAGACGCAAGGCCGAGGAGGAGGCGAAACG
>Ga0233423_10000478_pt1 | contig 21361 bp, 28 predicted proteins | sample Watercolumn_Mata_FD_180713 | JGI IMG/M metagenome (GOLD analysis project Ga0233423, IMG submission 180713) | Freshwater microbial communities from Lake Matano, South Sulawesi, Indonesia - Watercolumn_Matano_2014_112_MG | ecosystem: Environmental > Aquatic > Freshwater > Lake | place: Indonesia...
TCATATATAGAGATAGCAAGTGAAGAGGGGGTTAAGCAGGTTCTTATTTTCAGGCTTGGCGGCTTGAATAAAGATTATTTGGATGCCTTGGAAGGTTTCTGGGGAAAGGGTTAAAAATCGGGGTTTCTAAATAACAAGATGGACAAAAAACTCAAAGAAAAGATGGTTATCACCCAAAAAGAGCATAACGAGTGGCACAGGAAGAACAAGGGTTATGACGAAAAGAACAGCAAGGAGCATGAGCTCTGCCATAAAAGGGTAGGCATCATAGTAAAGAAAGGATAATTCTAATAAGGTATTCCGTTTAGCAGACATTGAGTAAGGGGCGGGGGCGGCAAGAAGGGAAAGGGTTAAAAATCTGAGTTTTCTTTACTTTTTATGGATAATAAAGAAGTTCAAAAACTAATAGAAGATAGTTTAATTGAACTTTTAGGTGGAGAAAAAGAATTTGATAAAGAAGTTAAAAATCTAATCAAAAAACACAAGAATAAAACACATTTTGTTCCTATAAAATATAGGGTTCTTGGTGGTTTTTTACAATCTCTGAATATTAAATTTGGTAATTTTATTGAAATTCTCTTAACTAAGATAATAAATCAGCAGGAATCAAAAAATTCAGAAACTATAAAAGAAGTTTCGGGAGAAAAAGATATAGAATTAGAATTAGAGAAAAACTGCGAGAGAAAAATAGATGAATATATTAACCATCATGAAGAGTATTCAGAGAAAGAGTTTAATGAACTTCTAGATATAATTTTTAAAAATCAAAATGATGACAATCTAACCTTTTCTAAGGAAACTGGAGATGTTGATTTGATTTTAAAGAATGATAAAGGGGAATATTATTATGTTGAATTAAAATATAATGATGACCACGACACCGGCAAATTTAAAGATATTAACAGGAAATTTCTAAAAACTTTTGCTGGACTTGTTAGAAAACTTAAAATAAAAAATAAATCAAAGTTCATTCCTGTCTTATATTACTTCAATCAACATATTCGTTATAATAATAAATACTTGAAAGAGCATATTAATATTATGCGTTCAAAAGAATTATTTGAAAAACTGGACTTAGACATTACTTTCCAAGAAATTGATAAAATATTATTAGAAATTAGCGAGAAATTAGAAGAAGATTTTGATAATATAAGAGAAAAAATATTTACTGAAGTTAAAAAAGGAAATAAGAAATTAGTTTGATTTATTATGTTCCTCTAACCATTTTTGCCTATCTTTTATAGAACCTAATCTTTTCTTAATCCAATCACAATAACCTTTATCCATTTCAATTAAGATATATTTTCTACCATATTTTTTTGCTACTGCTCCAGTTGTGCCTGTTCCTGCAAAGGGGTCTAAAACAATATCTCCCTCTTTGCTTGAGCTTAGAATAACATATCTTAGAAGAGTCTCTGGTTTTTGTGTTGAATGAACTTTATTTCCTTGTTCATCCTTTAATCTTTCTCCACCATTGCAAATTGGGATATACCAATCACTCCTCATCTGTTTGCCTTCATTAAACTTCTTCATAAATTGATAATTAAAAGTATAACCTTTTGCTTCTTCATTTTTCTTAGCCCAAACTAAAGTTTCTGTTGCATTAGTAAATCTAACTCCTCTAAAATTAGGCATTGGATTAGATTTAACCCAAGTAATATCATTTAAAATCCAAAAACCTAAATTTTGCATTATTGTTCCTATTCTGAAAATATTATGATAAGCACCAATAACCCAGATAGTCCCTGTGTCTTTTAAGACTCTTTGACATTCTTTAAGCCAGTCTTTACAAAATTTATCATATTCTTCAAAGCCATCAAATTTATCCCAGTCATCATCAACAGCATCTACTTTTGTTTGGTTTGGTCGCCATAACTCATTTTTTAGCTGTAAATTATATGGTGGGTCTGCAAAGATCAAATCTATTGAATTAGCTGGAATCTCTTTTAGCTTTTTTATAGAATCCTCACAAAAAATCTTATTTACAAAATCCTTAATAGATTTCTCTTTTTCCATTTTTCTCCCTCTTCTTTTATCCTTATGATTAATCATGTTTATTTTTAACCTTTTCCTTTTGAAACTATCTGCCAAATCAAGTCAATCCAGCAGAATATGAGCCCCGAAAGGATAAATCCAAGCATGAAGCAGTCTTTACATACCCTAATTTTAGTGGGCGCCCACTATTTAAATACTTTTCGGCGCCCATAATTTTAAATAATTAGATTTAGTATTTTTAATATGAAATTACAGAAACATTATACTAGAAAGGATAAGAGCCAATGGAAATTTGAAGTGGTTATACCTAAAGAATCTATAGAAGAAGCAGGTTTTAATGAGGGGGATGAACTTGAGGCAAAGGCAAAGAAAGGGGAGATAAGGCTGAAGAAGAAAAATGGGGCTCATATTAGATATTGATTTTTTTGTGAGTTTATTTGCTCTTTTAGGGGCTCTGATTATATTTGTTTCAGAGATTATCCTAATAGTTAAGAAAGAATTGGAAGAATATAAAGAAGAATTCAGACAGATTGCCTATTTTACTTTCTTTATTTTTATTTTGACTTCTTCATTAATTAAATTATCCAGTTATTTTGTAGAGTATAAATTAATACACCCACTAACAGATATGCTATTATTGGGCAGTTACTTCTTAGGGATAGTTTATTTATTGTACAAAGTAGAAGTAATAGAAGGTAGGATAGTTCCTTCACTTAGAAACGAATTGGAATTTTATCTCTTTATATTTATTTTTATAGGGGCACCATTATTAAGTTTTTTCAATTTTGGGCTTATTAAAGGAGAAATATTTGATAAAATAATATCCACTCCTTTCTTAGTAGCAGTGGTGCTTTTTTATTTAACATGGGTCAAATTGATTAGGAAATAATCATTTAATCAATTTTCTAATGTTAAAATTTCTGGCAACCCTGCTCTCACTCAGCTTCTCTCCCTCTCTCAGCAGGTAGTAATCCAAATTCTCCAGTTCCGCAGGCGTTATCGCCAGCACAGGAATTTTATGTGCCTTGTATATTTTGTTCTTCAGGACCTTCTTTTTCCACGCTTGGGGGTAGCCGCCGTAGAATTCAATAAATATATTCCATTGTGGAATGTAGAAATCAGGGGTGCAGATATTACCTTTATATGGCGGTTTTGTTATCATTAATGATATTGACTCATACAGGCAGGGAATGCAATGTGCACGCAGGAAGTTCGCAATGAGCTTTTCCCCCAAGCTTCTTACTAAAAATCCTTGAAGGGTTTTGAGGTGTGGTTTAAGAGGGTTTTTGCCGTGCTTTAGGAATTCCTTGAAGGCATTTGGGTTTTTTATAAAGAACTGCTTTACCTTTTTTGAGATGTTTTTTCTTGCGTTTGGGTTGTCCTTCCACCATGCCGTGATAACCCTATCTATCTTTTTCCTAACTGCAGTACTTCTCAATGCTGTTGCTATTTTCTTGCTGTGTTCAGGATGCTTCTTTCTCCATTCTTTTATCTTCCTGTTGATTTTCTGCTGTATCTCTGGATGTTTCAAATATCTTTCATGGACTATATTAGCGAGCTTTTTGCGGAGTTCAGGATTATTCCTGTAATGCTTTCTCACCCCTTCTCCTATCTTTTTTTCTACGGCTTTGCTGTGCCCTCCATGAATCCTATAATACCTCTTCATTGCCTTGCTTACTTTTTGCTTGTAAGAATCAGAAAGATGGGTTCCCTTGAGTGCCATGATTTGGGAATAAGAGAATTAGTTATTAAAACTTTTTCCTGCAGGGCTTTGTCCAGAAGGAGAGGGCTGACTTGCGGATTTTTGATTTCTGCTCTTTGGTGTGCTTTTTTCCTTTTTGCCACATAGTAAAGGGAGAGCAAAAACATTTATTAATTTAATTGAACAAGCCAAGAAATGCAGATTGAGGTTGACCAAAGTGGAAAGATTGAAGATTCTGGGGATACTGTTATCGCTTTCAGCAACAAAGAGCAATTTACAGTAATGATTCCCCATAACCTGAAAGTCGCTCTGTTAAAAAAGATGGGGAAGAGGCAGGCAAGATATAAAATTCTTGCAAGAGGCATTTATCATTGTATTAAGGATTATCTGGACAAAGACAAACAAATCATAATTGATGAAGAATACAGAAAACATGGAAGGGACATAAAGAACTACTTATTGAATGAACTAAGGAAGGATAAACCATTCTTTGATAAAAAATTAATAATCTCCAAACAGATAGGCAAAAAATCAAGAGCCCATAAGCTTGCATATCAGACTTTTTGCGGGAAATTGAAGCCTAACAAAATACTTACAGAAAAAGAATTTGAATAGAGAGATAAGTGGGGGGCAAAAAGCAATCTATACCTACAGCGAGTCTGTCTTAAAGACTGCTCACAGTCAGTATAGCACCCCGCTTATGATTCTTTCAGTTGTTCCAAATTTAAAGGATTTATTATAATTTATTATATACTTCCTAGTATACATTAAAGACTTTCTTTAACCCAAAATAGAAATTATTGCCATCAATAAAAATAGAAACCCTTGTCATTTGGAAAAACCCAGAGTTGCCGAAGCAATTCTGGGGCTTGTATATAATTATAATATCAATCAGGGTTTTATAAAGCTTTCTAAGGGTTATGGGGCTTCTCGGATTTTTTCCCTTGCCTCTTTTGAATGGTGTTTGCCAAGCGGGAAGACCATAACAAGAAAGAGAAAAGAGGTTATTAAAATTATCTACTCTCTCAACTTTTTTTATCGAGCTGAAGATAAATATCTACTAAAGGACAATTTGATTTTTTATCAAAATATTCATTAACTTTAATCTGGTAATACTTAAAATTGGGTTCATCTTCTAAATTCTTTATAATCTTTTTAGCTATACCTATATTAGTTTTTCCTCCTGCATGAATAGCTATAAACTCTCTATTCAAATAAATTTTCTTTGAAATTTCTGCTTGAAATGTTCTTTCGTCTTTTTCCCTATAAACAAAAAAGATTGAATCTGAATTGTTCAGTATTTTCTCTATCAAATCATTAATTTTATCTCCTTTTTCTTTTATAGTTAGTTCTGAAGAGTCTATTATTTTGTAAGCATAATCTTCTAATACCCTATTAATATAGCCTCTAAGATAAAGGTTACACAATTTTCTACCTTTGCTTCCATACTCAAAATCTATATCACTTTTTACTCTTTGGGCTTCATTATGGTCTGCTACACCTAAAAGCTTTCTTACATATTCTGACAAATTTAAGATAGATTCAAATTCCTTATTCAAATATGGCAAAATACGCTGTAAAGGGGAATCACCTTCTTCAAAAAATTCTGAAAAAGCATACATTTTTTCATGGAAGCCTCTATTTACTATTGTAGCCTTTTGAGAAGAAGAAGGTAAATTACTAAGACTATCTTTTAATATTTTTATTAACTCGGGGGGTAAATTATCTATATTAGCAATACCATATCCCTTACTAGGGATATAAATAATAACTCCATTGTTATTAATTACACTAAGTTGATTATCCTTGTTAGTCAAAACAGTCTTATCTTCTGGAAAAAATATTTTACCTAGTATCTTTTTTGAAATCCAATCTATTAATTTGTCGATAAGATTATAATCCATTTTAAATAAGAAGAGAATTTATTTTTTCTTATGTTCAACAAGATATTGTGAGAAACTTGCGATATTTTTTCTTATAAATATCTTAGAGCCTGGAAGAACTGCTCCTAAATTTTTAATTTTAATCTCTTCAAATTCTGGAGTAAGGACTCTTTTCTTTGTTTCTAAGTCAATAATGAATCCTTTTTTGTCTACATCATTCCCTATTAAATTTAATATTTTTCTAATTTGTTGTGTAGATGCAACTATATGGATCTGATCTTCTTCTTTTACATCTTTAAAATCCAAGAATTCTCCTTCTGTATTAGGCTCCATTTTTAAACCCTTATTTGATATTCTTAATAAAATTCTGTTATTTATAAAGTTTATTAGCTTCAAAAGCTAACATAAAATAAACATCAATATGATATAAAGCGATGTAGTATTTCGCGTTGTGTTTTATGTTAGGGCTTTTAGTGAGTGCGGGCTGAAATCCTCGGTGTCTTGGACCTTACACCCCACTTCTATCAACCCCGTGTTTTACGGGGGCCTTGTTTGAGTCGTTTTACGGATGGCTTCGAGCTTAGATGCATTCAGCTCTTATCCATGCATTGCGTAGCTGCGCTGCCTCCCATGTGAGAACAGCTTACCAGAGGCAACCGAATCACGTTCCTCTCGTACTGGTGATTCGTTCCATTCACTCAAAAACACGCCTAGCAGATAACATACATACTGTCTCGCGACGTATTTAACCCAGCTAACGATCCCTTTTAATGTGTGAACTCCAACACCCTTGGCCGCTTATGCACGGCCAGGATAGGGAGAGCCGACAGCGGAGTAGCAAACCGCGCCGTCAATGTGAACTATCGGGCGCGACCACCCAGTTATCCTTGGGGTACCTTTTTCGTCACATTCGTGCCCCATTAAGGAGCATCGAAGGTTCGCTAAGTCCTGCTTTCACATCTGCTTTCCATGCTGTTCGGAAAACAGTCAGACAAGCTTTTACCTTTGCATTCAACTCCGAGTTTCCAAGTCGGATGAGCTTGTCATTGAGCCCTACCGATATCTTTTCGGTAGGGTGCCGCCCCAGCCAAACTGCCCACCTGACACTGTTTCCATATGGATGATTAGTTTAAAAGCAATTAAGTAGTGTTACATTGTCGATCAGCCTCGCCAAAACTACGCTTCATCTCTCCTACCTACTCTAGGCAATCGCTTTTAAAATAAAATATCAAGCTGCAGTGAAGGTCCACAAGGTCTTTGCTTCCCTCTAGGCGTCCCCGGCATTTGCGCCGGGCAGTGCGTTCGGAAGGTTCTATCTCGGGACAGTGACAACCCAATTACACCATTCGTGCAAGTCGCCATTCAGACGACAAGGTATTACGCTCAATTTGTTATATCAGAAATAAATTTCTGAACTCTGCATGTCGCCATGCAGTTCGGACTGTAACTTAATAAGCAGTTAAATGCTTATCTCCGACGTTCAGTCTCTGAGGATTCTAGAATTAGTTTTTATAATCGCTAGGCTTATCTTTGTCTTTTTAGGTTTTATTTTTACTAGAGCTTTTTTCTGTCATAAAACTTCCCAACCTAAATGAAAAATCACTCAATACAAAATAACTCATAAATGTTGGAATAGCTTTTACACTAATATAATCCATTCCGTTGGGGTCTACAAAACATTTACCTATGAAATAAGTCAAAGTTGCTCCTGCTCCTACACCAATACTATCTACGACTACTTGTCCTATCACTTCGTTCAGGCTTCTAGGTTTTTTATTTTCCATGTCTTTCTAATGAAACACTAGTTTATAAACCTTTCGTTTGTTGTCACTCATTAGTTATACTAATTCTAGGCTTTCCTGCTGATTGTCCGCAACTTGGGGTTTTTACTTTCTCAAGTACCCAAATATGCTCGGATGTCCCAGCATATAGTCAGATTTTGATAAGGCTGCGCGTTATTCAACCTTAAGAGCCTCACAGTTAGGCCCGCCGTTTCATGGACCTTAGCCCCCTTGGAAGAGGGTTTAAGAAACCACGACTGGGCAGGTTTCACCACCTGTACACATCCTTTCGGATTTGCAGATGGCTACGTTTTAAATAAACAGTTCAGCTGTCCTTGTAATTGCAACCTACTTCTGCACTTAATCTTTCGAAAAGCACAGATATAGGCACCCCTTATACCGAAGATACGGGGCCAAATTGCCGATTTCCCTGAAATAGTTTGTCCTTTCATGCCTTAGTCTGCTTAACCAGAGCACTTGTGTCAGTTCTCGGTACAGTTTCTTACATCTTGACAAGTGTTTCACGGGCTCAAGGAGTCTGCAGGTTTACTGGCAGATTGGATTGATTCACTTCATTACAATCCTCAATTTTCTCTGCCAGAGCCCCTCACGGAGCCCTGCGTATCCCAAAGCGTCCTCGTCAAGTGAATAATAAGAAGTGCACGAATATTAACGTGCTGCCCTTCATCATACTCAATTAAGGTATGACTAAGGATTGACTAACCCTTGGTTAATTGTTATTGCCAAGGAAACCTTGCTCTTGCGGCATCTATAGTTTTCATATAGATCAGATCTTACTTGCGCCAGGATTTTCATTCCTATCCGCTCCACACCCTCTTACGAGAATGCTTCTCCGCAGATAAGACGCCTATTTACTACAATGCTTCAACCGAAGCATGTCTACGGTATCGGTAACCTGCTTAGCCCCGTCCATCTACATCGCCAAGAATCTTGACGGGTGAGCTGTTACGCTTTCTTTGAAGGGTGGCTGCTTCTGAGCCTACCTCCCCGCTGTCTTCGATTCTCGACAGACTTGCTTGCACTTAGCAGATATTTTGGGACCTTAACCATAGTCTATCTTGTTTGAGTCTCGGACCACCAGCTTACCCGGCGGCCCTGCTTCCCTGCATGAAACCAGCAGGTTCTGAGTTGGAAAAAACTCCGTAGCAAAAATGCTCTGCAAGTTCAATCCGTACTTTACCCCGCTGGCATCTTAACAGAGGCCATACTTGAGTATGTTTCAATAGGAACCAGCCATTGCCAGTTTAGATAGGCTTTTCACCCCTATTCCCAGGTCATCCACACACATGTACATAGTAATAGTTCGGACCTCCATTCCCCGTTAGGGAAACTTCGTCCTGCCCAAGAATAGATCAACTGGCTTCGGGTCTTATCCCTGTGACTGTCGCCCTTTCGGACTCGCTTTCGCTGCGGCTTCAGTTTAACCTCGCCACAAAGATAAACTCCCTGGCTCGTTTTTCAAAACGTACGTTACAACTATTATCCTCACGAATAAATCGCAGTAACAGAACTGTAGCTGCCAGATTTCAAGATCTTTTCAACCCTCGCCAGAGGTACTTTTCAGCTTTCCCTCGCGGTACTAGTTCTCTATCGGACTTAGGCCTGTATTTAAGGTTGGCTGTTAATTCAGCCGTATTCATGCCTCCTATCCGGGAGGCACTACTCTTCTCGCCGCATTCCATATTGCGTTAATCTACGAGGCTATCACTCTCTATGGCCCTGCATTCAAGCAGGTTCGAATCGGCAACTTAGGATAATCAGCACCACATCTCCTCTTCCTTTCAGAGAGGATTCAGATTGCCTTGAACCCTTTTCACTCGCTGTTACTAAGGGTATCGCTATTGCTTTCTATTCCTCGGGGTACTAAAATGTTTTAGTTCCCCCGGTGCGCTTCCTTGCATCTATGCGACGCAAGAATTTCTCTGTTAGAGAAATGTTTCACATTGGGAAATCTCCGGCTCAAAACTTGCTTGCAGTTCCCCGGAGCTTATCGCAGCTTGCCACGTCCTTCTTCGCGACCTAAACCAAGCTATCCACCTGGCAGCTTATTAGACGCCAAAATACTACATCGCCTCATATTGATTATCAGCTATCCTCCCACGACTTCAGTCGCGAGATTCATCTATTTTTTCACTTTTGGTGAATATGATTTGTGATTTTCTATTTTAATTTATGAAGAGCTACTAGTTCCTACACCTTTGCCCTTAAACTCAGGCATAGCCTTCTCAAATTCCTCCTTAGTTACTTGCTCCAAAGTGCTGGATAGTTTACCAAACTCTCCTAAACCCGTTGAACTTGCAAGGCTAATCTTTCTATCACTAGTGAGGTAGGCTATATAAGGTATTGAATGCCATAACTCGTCATGTAAACTTAACTTGTAATACTTCATTTATTTCTCCTATCACCCCTTCACATCAGAACTTATTGTTAAGTTCCTCATATTTTCTCAATTTGATTTTTATTGAGTATGATTTTTGTGATTATTTTTCACTTAATCTTTGTTCCAATCCCTTGACAACCTGCATCTCCTGTATCCCGCCTTCTGACGGGAAATAAATAACATCTGTTTCCTCGGAGACGCTGTCTCTCGGCGCTGTTGCAACATTGCTTCTTGCTGTTGAATAAAAATTTTCCATTTGTTCTCCTCAAAAATAATTGGTTATGCCTTAGCAGAAGTATTGTAGTTTCTTTCTACTTCCTAGAGCTCTTTCTTTTCTAAAGAAAGAACTGTAGTCATGGACCCATCGGGGATCGAACCCGATACCTCTGCCTGACATGATGCCTTGATAAAAAGGCTGTATGCAGGGGCAGCGCTCTACCAGATGAGCTATGGGCCCACTCTGTAATCATCAAAAGTAAATTTAAAAATGTTTTCTCGGGCAGATGCAATTTCTGTCAGTGCTTTGGTTTTCCAAAAAAATTTTAGGAGGTGATCCATCCGCAGGTTCCCCTACAGATACCTTGTGACGACTTAACCTACCTTGTCATACCGAGGTTCTTTTCTTGCGAACTTCACCAAGGCATAACTCGGTTGGTTTGACGGGCGGTGTGTGCAAGGAGCGGGGACTTATTCACCGTTCGCTGCTAACGAACGATTACTAGGGATTCCAGCGTCATGAAGGCAGGTTACAGCCTTCAATCTGGACTGGGATAGGGGTTATGGGATTAGCTTCTCCTTTCGGAGTTGCATCTCACTGTCCCTACCATTGCCGCGCGCGTGTAGCCCAGGGGATTCGGGCCGTACTCACCTATCGTTGCCTACACCTTCCTCGTTCTTACGAACGCGGTCTCTGTATTGTGCTCTTTAACGTAGCAAATACAGATGTAGGTCTCGCCTGTTACCAGATTTAACTGGTCACCTCACGGCACAGGCTGACGACGGCCATGCAACTCCTCTCAGCGTGTCAGGTAAGCCCTTCAGACTGACCTTCATTCTGCTGTCGCTCCTGGTGAGGTTCACGGTGTAGAATCTAATTGAACCGCACGCGTCACCCCTGGTAGTGCTCCCCCGCCAATTCCTTTAAGTTTCGGCCTTGCGGCTATACTTCCCAGGTAGCGTACTCTACGGCTTCCCTACAGCACCGCACTCTCTCGAGGAGAGCACGATGTTTAGTACGCAGCGTTTACTGCCAGGACTACACGGGTATCTAATCCGTTTCGCGCCCCTGGCCTTCATTCCTCACCGTCAGATCCGTTCTCGTGAGATGCCTTCGCCATTGTTAGTCCATCTAAGATTAACATATTTTACTACTACTTCAGATGTACTTCTCACGCCTCCCGGTCTCAAGCCCGGTAGTATCTCCCGCACGCCATTCTGTTAAGCAGAACGATTTTACAGGAGACTTTCCGAACAAGCTACGAATGTTTTAGACCCAATAATTGTGGCTACTACTTGGACTGCTGGGATTACCGCGGCGGCTGGCACCAGTCTTGCCCAGTCCTTATTCCTCTGTCTTTTTACAACAGAGAAAAGTCTTCTCTTGCGAGAAGACACTCTGGCTTGCTCTGTCACCCTTGCGGGCATTGCAGAAATTTCGCGCCTGCTGCATTCCGTAGAACTAGGACTAGTGTCTCAGAGTCCTTCTCGGGGCAACTCCGCTAAGAGCCCCTACTGATAATCGGCTTGGTGGGCAGTTACCCCACCAACTACCTAATCAGCCGCAGCCTCATCCTGAAACCCTGCGTTTAAAGCATAACTCATTCCAGAAACTATGCCCTATCGGGATTTATCCTCACTTTCGCGAGGGTATTCCCGGCTTCAGGTCAGATTAGCTACGTGTTACTGAGCAGTTCGCACTCTTTCGAGGAACTTGCATGGCTTAGCCCAAACCAGAGAGCAGCAGCCTCTAGCAGGATAAACTAGATTTATTACAAAGCCTAACCTCCAATTTTCCTATTAAAGGTTGCAAACTTATTTGGGAATTAACTTAAAAGCACAATCAAAATACCAACACCAAAAAATTTCAATAAAAAATTAAATTCTCCGGTATTGATAAAAGAAAATCACTTGTATGACTGCCGATGCATACATCATACCTTAATATGCAATGAATAGGTAAACATTAAGGCACTCATACCAATCATTTTTGATATAATTTTTTGCCAAAAATGGTTTATAAATGTTTCGTTGATATTTTTGTCCCGGCAGAAATTCTGACAGAAACCTTTTTAACCCTGTTTCCCAAAATAAATAGATGGCAAAAAAAAGGGTTGCATCAATGAACAAAAAACAAAAAACCGCTTGGGGAAAAATATGGGATTTTTTATGGAATTCTGACTCTATACTAAGCTGGATTGCTGACCTGATTTTATTGTATATTCTTGTAAAATGGATTTTCTTCCCCACACTAGGATTTTTTTTGTCAACCTCTATGCCTAGCCTGATAGTTGAGTCAGAGAGCATGATTCACCAAGGGGATTTTGACGAATGGTGGCGGAATTATGGTTGGTGGTATACCGAGCATAACATAACAAAGGCAGAGGTTGAAAAATGGCCCTATCACAACGGCATCAATAAAGGTGACATAGTTGTATTAAAAGGCGCAAAGAATCTGAATATTGGAGATGTTATTATTTTTGATGTCGGGCAGAGAGTGCCGATAATACATCGAGTAATTAAAAATGATACCGCAATTTCAACCAAGGGGGACAATAACCAAGGACAATTATCTGTTGAAGGTTCAATCCCCAAAAAACAGATTATCGGGAAGACAATAGCAAGAATCCCGAAGCTTGGGTGGGCAAAGCTGTTTTTTGTTGATATTTTCAGAGGGATATTTAAATAAAAATGAAAAAATATCAACCGTTAACTTTTTAAATGCTGCAAAATAGAGAGTAAAATGCAATTCTGTCCAAAGTGCGGTAGTGTATTAGTACAAAAAACAAAGCATTACGGATGCATCAAATGTGGCTACACATTAAAGGAAAAAACGATGAAGATTCAGGCGGTTGAGAAGATGCAGGTGAAGAAAGAGGTTGGTGTTCTGCACAAGAAAGACAGTAATGTCTGGCCCGTCACCTCGGCAACATGCCCGAAATGCGGGCATCACGAGGCATATTTCTGGAGCACGCAGATGAGAGCCGGAGACGAGGGCGAAACAAGCTTTTACAGATGTGTGAAATGCTCCCATACTTGGAGAGAATACAGATAAATCTCTTATGTAAAATGCAAGAAGACAATGTTCTAATCAAAGGGGATATTTCACAATATCGCGGCAAATATGTTGCGATAGTTGACAAGAGGGTTATAGCTTCTGATAAAAGCATAGAGGGTGTTGCCAAAAAAGCGGATATTTTGCGCAAAGATAGGGATTACATCCTTCATTTTATACCCTTAAACGATTACCCAATGATTATGAAAAATCTTGAATTGTGCCTGAATTAATTCAAGCTCTTTAAAGATTTATAATATTCTCTTGATATCCTGATACACTATTAACCCTGATAATGCAAAAGATGTTGCTGCAATCTTATAGCATTCTGCAATAATCGCCCCTATTCCCATCAGAACACCAAGAGTTGGAACTGCCCTATAAAGAGTAAATTCTGCCCCCTCTTGAATTGTATAAGCAGTTGATTTTATAATTTTTTCTAATCTGCCTTTTTTTATATCGGCAAGTTCTTTCCTCTTCTTGTCATACTTTTCCTGAATGCCAAAAAGAATGTAAGGCAAAAGCTTCTGCATAAAAAACAGAACCTCAAGAGGTTTAAAAAGATTTATAAAATAAAATCCGCTGTTAAGACTCAACGGACCCGTAGCTCAGCTTGGTAGAGCACCTGACTCTTAAGGCCTTTCTCTGTTAGAAAAAGAGAAACTCTAGGTAGGTAGAGAAACTACAATACCTTGAAAATAAAAGAAATCAGGTTGTCGCGTGTTCAAATCACGTCGGGTCCATATTTTTCTATCGCAATAATTCTTATACAGGGTATATTGATTAGAAATAATCTACCCTAAATATGATTCCTTTTTCTCTTTTGTCTGCTGTGCCGCCATTGACAACAGTTCTTTCAGTTTCTTCTCAAATGCCTCTGCCTTGTCAACCAAAGGACGATAATCAACCTTGAGCTTGAGATACTTGTCAAGGGTTTCTATTATTTTAGCTGCGGCTCTTGAATCAGGCAGTTCAGAATGTGTTTCTGCGAATATATAAGTTTCATCGGGCGATTTCAAGAGCAATGATGCCGCTACTCCCAGAATAACACCTTCATCAAGCTCTTTTAATCCAATTGACTCAAGCTTCTTTTTCTTTTTTGCATCCTTTGTAAGATAGAATGTCTTTGGCTCGCTTGTAGAAGGCGATTCAACGCCCTCAATAGAGATTAATTCCTTTGCCTTTAATGTTGAGCACAGCTTAAGGACTGTCTTGCCAAGCTCCCATTCCATTCCGGGAATTGTCTCAAGAGCGCTTACTATAACAATATTGTGCGATTTGTCATAAAAAATGCTGAATGGCTCTATTACTTTAGTATGATGGACTGCAATTATCGGGGGCACATTCTCGCTGTAAAGCCTGCCTATCTGCTTTGCTTTAAGATGATCAATAAGAAATTCTGCCGCAATTGTGCCCGCCATCCCCACTCCAGGGAATGCCTGTATAACAATCGGCTTTTGCGGCTTCTCCTTTAATTCAATCTCCATCCTTAACTAAAAGAAAAAATATTTATAAAACTTCCTCTTTCAGACAGGATGAAAAGATTAGAGGGAAAAATCAAAAAGGAGATTCGAGTTATTGGAATTGACGATTCCCCATTCAGAAAATCAGACAAGGAATGCATAATTCTGGGAGCAATTTATCGCGGGGGGAATTATATTGACGGCCTTGTCTCATCCAAAGTAAAAATTGACGGGAATGATGCCACAAAAATAATAATTGAACTAATAAAAAAGACAAGGCATTACGGGCAATTGAGCTGCATAATGCTTGACGGCATAGCTCTTGCGGGCTTTAATGTTGTTGATATAAATGAACTGAACAAGAAATCAAAAATTCCTGTTGTTGTAATAATGAGGAAACTTCCCTCATTCGGCAAAATTCATAGGGCGTTAAAATCATTCATGGAAAAGGGCAATGCAGAAAAAAGGATGAGCATTATAAGGAAGGCAGGGAATATTTATAGCACAAAAATAAAGGACAGGCGAGTATACTTCCAGATTTCGGGAATTGCCCCTTCAAAAGCAAGTGAAATCATAAGGGTAACAACAACACATTCGTTAATCCCAGAGCCGTTAAGAGTCGCTCATCTAATTGCCTCGGGAATAATAAGGGGTGAAAGCAAAGGCAGGGCATAGTAAAATATTAATCCCCCTTTGCAATCTTCCATAAAAGCTCAAAATATTTTCTATATCCCCTCGAGATTTCCTTGTTCTTTATTAAAATGGCAAGGGGCTCCTCCCTGCTCCATAGGATTAATGCAATCTTGTCTGAATAGATGTTTATTGAAACAGGATTTGAGTATTTTTCTGGCAGGAATCTCACCTCGCTTAAGGGGATTCTTGCCTTATTTTTTCTGTTGGAGAATATTATTCTTGCCCTTATTTTTTCCTTCTTCCTTCTCTCATCATACCATTTAAAATAAAATGGCAGCACTTCAGCGAATTCTGTTGACGAGCCGATAATAAGAATCTCCTTCTTTTCTGCCAACTGATCCTCAAAAACGCTTTTCAAGCCGCTCTTGCCCTTGTAAAAATTTGTTTCCTGCTTTTCCTTTTTTGCAAGGAATTGTTCCTCAAGATCCGGTAATACTAACATAAGCTTTGCCTTCTTTTCCTCAATAATTTCAAGGAGCCTTCCTGGATTTACAGCCTCGAAATATCTCCTGTTATTCTTTACTATGTAGCCTATCAGTCCCTTCTTTATCAGCCTTTCTGTTGCATCATAAACTGAACGCCTGTGCAGTCCTGTTCTTCTTGCTGTCTGCCCCGCAAGCGAGGGTCCTAATTCAATCAATGCCTTGTAAACCAAGGCCTCTGTCCTTGTCAACCCTGCCTCCTCTATCTCCATTTTCCCCCTAAGAATCCACAATTTTTAAGCTTTTCTATAGTGGTGAATAAGTTCACCACATAATTTTATTTATGTTTTTGCAGTCTGTTTATTATAGAAATGAAAGGAGGACAGAAAAAAATGACAAGCAATATAGAGCAAAGGGTAATCAATCTGATTGCAGTTGACAGGCTAGACATATCCCTCTCAAGCATGCACCAGAAGCTTGCAAGAAAAAGAAAAGGCCTTGCAGGCAATGTTGCAGACGACATTGTTGGCAGCTACAGTAGTGACAGGGTTTTTGCAGAAGTAATCACTGAAGAAAACAAGAAAGCAAGAGGCTATGTTGAAGGCGCACAGGAATTTGCCAGACAATATCCAAAATACGGCAAGATTCTAATGGGTTTTGTTGAGCAGAAGAGGGTGGAAAAGGACAAATATCTGGAATTCGGCATGAATGACGGCAAAAAGCTCTCAAGTACAGACTATGCAAAGGTCATGACAGACCTAGGACTCACTCAAAAGCAGGCAATAAACATGTATCCTGCAATAGCAGAAGCCAGCAGAAAGCTGCAAAAAGCAAGGTATGAAACAAGAAGCGTCCTTCTTGATTAAATCTGCAATTTATTTTTGTTTTTTATTTTTCAATTTTTAGAAGAAATTAACTTAAAAGGTTCTTTATATTGTCTATGTTATCGGCAATTTCCAGCCCTTTTTTTGTCAGCTTTATGAGCTTTATCCTGCCCTTTTTCTCAAATGTCACCAATCCGAGCCTCTCCAATCCCTGCAAAATCTTTACTGCATGAGAATAGGTGCAGTCAACTTCCTTTGCAAGAATGCTGCCATATCTTGCCCTTGATGACTTTTTCAATGCGACAAGCATCAATGCAGGCTTCTTTCTAAAAAAGACTTCAAATGAATCCTTCATCATACTAACTCTCCCTCACCCCTAATCTCATATATCTTATAAGATATATCTCAAACTATATTTTGCATTGCAACAGTTATTTATAAAGTTTTCGATTAAGATTTTTAATCTAAGACAGGATTAGAACACTCTTATCCCTGTCTCGCTTAACTTTTTGATTTTCTCGTATTCCAAGTCAACATGTTGTTGTATCTCCTTAATCTCCTGTTCAGTAAGATGCTTGAATCGCTTCTGCCTGCCAAGATAATCTGAAACAGGCCTGCTCTTGGCGTCCATTGATAACTTTACTATCCCGTTTTCAATCTCATAGACAGGATAGACGCCTGTCTGGACTGCCAGTCTTGAGAGAATTATTGTTTCGTTTGTGGGGATGCCCCAGCCGATAACGCAGGGTGCGTAAATCTGCAGGTATTTCGGGCCTTTTATTGCCATTGCCTTCTTTATCTTTGCATACAAGTCATTAAGATAGGCTATATTTGCAGTCGCAACATAGCATCCATGAGAGGCGATTATGAAAGGCATTGATTTTTTCCATTCAACCTTGCCGTGAATTGCCTTTCCATAAGGAGAGGTTGTAGTGTCTGCATGCTGAGGTGTAGAGCCAGAACGCTGCACTCCTGTATTCATATAACCCTCGTTGTCATAGCAGATGAACAAGACATCATGCTTTCTTTCAACCATTCCAGATAATGCCTGGATTCCAATATCAAATGTTCCTCCGTCTCCAGCAATCGCAATTACCTTTTCTTTTCTTCCCTGATGCTTCAATGCTGCTTCAATGCCTGATGCAGTTGCCGCTGCATTCTCAAATGCAGAATGAATTACAGGAAGGTTCCATGCAGTCATTGGATATACAGTTGATGTAACCTCCATGCAGCCAGTCGCCAATGATACTATTGCATTTTTTCCAACTGCTTTTGTTATGTGCCTCATTGCTATTGCCGCGCCGCATCCCGCGCATGCGTTATGCCCTGAAACAAAGCCCTCAAACTCTTCTTCTGCCATTTTCAGAACACCCATTCAACCTCGCTTTTCTGCCCGATTTTTTTTATTACTCCCTCAATCATTTCTTCATTAACGTCTCTCCCGCCTAACCCCATAATAAAATTATTCATCTTCAAATCAGGAACAGCTGACTTTGATTCAGTGAAGAGGGGTCCATAGCTTCCTAACGAGATTGCCCTGTCAATCACCGCAATTCCCCCTAATCCATTTGTCATTTTTCTTAATTCTTCTATAGGGAAGGGCCTGAATGCCTTTATCTTTATCAATCCAACTTTCTTGCCCTGCTTCCTTAATTTGTCAATGACTGTTCTTGAGGTGCTGCATACGCTTCCCATCGCAATCAATGCAGTTTTTGCGCCTTCCATTTTATATGTTTCAATCAATCCATCTCCATATCCCCTTCCAAATTTTTTCATGAAATCTGAATTTACCTTCTTGATTACTCTAATTGAATCAAGCATTGCGTCATGCTGCTGTTTCTTGAATTCCATATAGGCATTTGGAAACGCAAGCGCCCCAAATGTCTTTGGCGATGACGCATCAAGCTTAAATTTTGGAGAAAACGAAAGAAGGAATTTAGCCACTTCGCCGTCAGTTAAAAATTCAACCGGCTCCCACAAATGGCTTAGTGTAAATCCATCAACGCAAACCATGCTTGGCAGCATCACATCATTTGATTCTGAAATCATGTAAGACATTATTGTAGTGTCATACGCCTCCTGTGAATTCTCGCAGTAAAACTGCAGCCAGCCAGAATCCCTTTCCGCCATTGTGTCTGAATGGTCGTTCCATATGTTTATTGGAGCAGACATTGCACGATTGGCAACAGCCATCACAATCGGCAGCCTCATTCCTGATGCAATAAAAAGCATCTCGTGCATTAATGCAATTCCTTGAGAGGAAGAAGCAGTGAATGTCCTTGCACCAGTTGCAGATGCTCCTATGCATGCAGATAGTGCGCTGTGCTCTGACTCAACATCAATAAATTCTGAATTCAACTCTCCATTTGAAACCATCTCTGCAAGCCGTTCAACAATATGCGTCTGGGGCGTTATAGGATACGCAGAAATAACTGCTGGCTTGCACTGCCTTGCAGCATTTGCAATTGCCTGGCTGCATTCAACAAGTTCCTTTTTTTTATTTTCCTCTTTCATTTTAACCTTTCATAAATTATATTCGCAACCTTTTGCCCCCTATAAATATTAAACCTCATATCTGCGCCATTTGCCTTAAGGAATATTCCATCCTCACCCACATCATATTGAAGATTTAAGTTCTTCTTCATATGAACTGGAGTAGGATTCCTTATGTATATTCCTAAATTGTATCCCTCTACTAACTTCTTGAGCTCTCTTATTGAATTATAGCTTCCTGCCAAAACTCCCATGTCTGATTTTATCTCCTTCTTTTCTATTTCAGAATCAGGCACAACTCTTATCGCCCTCTTTTCAAAATCACCATATTTTTTTCTATGGGTGCGCTCATTTATTATTGTAACCTCAATTTGACAGGCACCATTCGAGTCCCTTTCTATTTGCTTCACAAGTTCAGTCAATTCATGATTTTTCATTTTACTTCTTCTGCAATCCAATTTAGGAATTCCTTGTTTCCCTTATTTATGCTAAATGAGATTATACATGGAACATTGTAGCTGTGCATTGATTTTATCCTTTTTATTGCATCCTGAACAAGATTCTGCCTTGTTTTTATAATCATTCCATACTCTTTTGCATTGCATAATTTTCCATTCCATTTGTATAATGACTGTATTGGGAATATATTAATGCAAGCGGCAATTCTTTCTTTTATAAGGGAATTTGCAATCCTTCTTGCTTCAGCAATGCCTTTTGTTGTTGAATAGACAATTGAAAATTTCATTTGTCCTTTTATTTTTCCTCCTTCTGCATTATTATTGCTTTTGCAGGGCACTCTAATGCACATATCCCGCATCCCTTGCAGTAATCATAATTTATTCTTGCCTTTCCATTCACTATTTTTATCGCGCCATCAGGACAGAATTTCGTGCATGTGCCGCATGCGAGGCATTTCTCATTCAAGACAAGAGGTTTGAGTGTTCTCCAAGAGCCTGTCTTATTATTGATGCTGCTTCCTGGCTTTGCCACAATGGCAGCGAATTCAGCTTCTTTTTTCATTGATTTTTTCATTTATACTACCTCTTCCAAGAGAGGAACAAAGACGTACTCCTCTGATGTTTCCTCCTTTTTTAACCTTTTTTCTTTCCTGTAAATCTGCAATGGTCCCACTGTATAAGGGCATATCAGTATCCCGTTATTCCTTAATAATCTTGAGGCCATGTTCCTTATTATGCTGTTTGTCTTTGTGTCATCCCTTTCTATTCCTGCAGTGATTATTATCCTGTCATATTTGCTTTCCCATATGCTGCTTTTCTTGTTTAGTGCATCTTCTGTAAGCAGGATAATCTTGCTTAACTTATTCTTGTCTGCATTTGAAAGGTATTTTTTTATTTTCTCTATATTCTTTTTTGCGTTGTTTGTCAGGAAGCCTATTCTCTCTATCGCAGTCACCCTGCCTGGATGAACAATATAAGAGAGCAATGCCGCATTCCACCCAGAACCTGCGCCAATCTCAAGGATATTCATTCCCTTGCCTATTCCAAGGAGCAATATCATCCTTGCGACTGTTGACGGCTGGCTTATTGTCTGCCCGTGCCCGATAGGCAATGGCGCATCGTCATAAGCTGCATTTTCCATTCCTGCAGGCACAAAGAGTTTCCTGTCAATCACCTTCATTGCGTCAATTATCCTGGCAACCTTTTCCCTGGGATAGCGATTATTATACTCCTGAACCTCGTTGAGCATCCTTAGCATTAATTTATTCCCTAAATTCATTTTTTTGCGGTTCTGAATGTCTCTTCCACCAAAAAAAGATTTTTTTGCATTGCATCCTCTGAAAAGAGTTTTTTGACTGCTTTTACCAAAGAATCTTTTGCTATAAGCCCTGTTGACAGGGCAAAAAATGCAATCATTACAGTATTGACTGCCTGGGGAAATATTCTTAATGCCAAAGAGGTAGCGTCAAAATTGTTTTTGCCTTGCTTTGCTGTATTGACAAAGATATTTTTTGAATTTATATTATCAGACAAGAGTGTTGAATCAAGGACAATCGCATAATCTGCTTCTTTAACCTGAGCCCTTGTTAGAATCTTCTGCCTGTCAATCCTTACAAATGCCTGGACAGGCGCGCCTCTCCTCTCGACGCCAAACATCGGAAAGGACTGGACTTCATAGCCTTCTGCGAAGGCGGCTTCTGCAAGAAGCTGCGCAGAGCGGACAGCGCCCTGCCCCCCGCGGCCATGAATTGAAATCTCAATCATAAAAAGAAAAAAGAATGTGCATTAATAAAACTTATGATACCTGATTATCAGGAATTAATTTATCTTGAAAAAATCCTCTTTTCCAGTTTTGAGATTTTTTCTATCATCCTGTCATAAAAGCCCTCAAATCTCCCAAGATATTTTTCAGGAATAATCTTTATTATACAATCTTTTAGAAATCTAATTGGCTTTCCTACAAAACCCGAAATAA
>Ga0233423_10000479_pt1 | contig 21345 bp, 18 predicted proteins | sample Watercolumn_Mata_FD_180713 | JGI IMG/M metagenome (GOLD analysis project Ga0233423, IMG submission 180713) | Freshwater microbial communities from Lake Matano, South Sulawesi, Indonesia - Watercolumn_Matano_2014_112_MG | ecosystem: Environmental > Aquatic > Freshwater > Lake | place: Indonesia...
AGGCATCAAGCACAATGCTATCATCCCAGAAAAATGCTTTTCTTTCAACTCAGCCGCTGAGCACCCCAACCAATGTGCGCTTGCGATTCTTTGCTAATCAACTGATTTTAGTCACACCCAATTCAATCCTTCATGAAAATCGCCCTCCGCCGTCGATCCTTCGCCAAAGCAAGTCAATACCACTTCATCCGTCCCTTTATAGCGAATCGCCAAGCCAATCCCGGACGCTTGGGGAATCTGCGTCGCAACCGGGCTCGAACCGGTGATGATCTTTAGCGCGCGCTGACCAAAGTGCGCCGGCATTTGATGCGCGCCGGAAGAGGGCTCGCCTTCTTTGCCATAGACGGCGAGCATTAGATCGCGTGGCGTCATGCCCAGCGTCAGCACGAGCGCGAGGTCGCGATAGTACGGATGTACCCGGTCGTACCCTTCGACACGCTCAGGATGTACCCTTTTTTCAACGCGAACGCCGCGCCGACCTGCGTGGCTTCGTGCCCGATCCCGGATATGTGAAATGCGATTTCGTGTTGGCGATGCAAGATCCACATCCGCTCGTCGAGTCGGCGCGCGAGCAGGAGGTACCGATACATTTCGAGGGCTCGGTCATCGCCCAAGCCGAGCGCGCGATGACGCGTATCGTTTTCCTTGGTTACCATACCATATCTCCGTAGGCACAGACCTGCGTCTCTGCCCAAAACCGGCGTACGTGTCCGTAGGGGCAGACCGGCGTGTCTACCCAAATCAAGCGCACACGTAGGTCCCCCTCACAATAATTGCAATGAGGAATCGAGAAGAAATCCCGATTCCCCATGGTGTGCGTTATTTCTTCGCCTCGCCCAGATGTCTTTGTTTCGCACACGTCACGAAACGCTGGGGATAATAGCACAATGGCAATTGCATTGTCAAGGGGCTATGGTGGACAGTCCAATAGCGGGGATTGCTCAAAAACCTGGGCTATGCTACAATCCCGACATCACAAATCGGGGAGAAGAAGCGATGCAACGCTGTGGCTGGCAAAGCAACAACGAACTGATGACGAAATACCACGATACGGAATGGGGCGTCCCCGTTCACGACGATCGCAAACTGTTCGAGTTTCTGATTCTCGACGCATTTCAGGCGGGCGTCAGTTGGTCCATTGTGCTGAACAAGCGCGAAAACTTCCGCCGCGCGTTTCACAATTTCAACTGCAAGCGCATCGCCAAGTACGACCAGCGCGAGGTCAAGCGCTTACTCGCCGATGCAGGCATCATCCGCAATCGTCTCAAAATTGCGGCGGCGATTACCAACGCGCAATGCTTTCTGCAAGTGCAAAAAGAGTTTGGCTCCTTTGACAAGTACATCTGGCAGTTCGTTGGCGGCAGACCCATTGTGAACCGCTGGAAGACACTCGGGCAAATCCCCGCGACGAGCAAGGAATCGGACGCCATGAGCGCGGATCTCAAAGCGCGCGGCTTTAAATTCGTCGGCTCGACGATTTGTTATGCTTTCATGCAGGCGGCGGGGCTGGTCAACGATCACACGACGAATTGTTTCCGGTATCGGCAGGTACAGAATTCACGGTTTGCCGTTGAGAGCAAATCTGGATAAAATACCTGCGCGATAATCGTGCTAGTGCATCACCACGATTCCGACTATGACCGTGATTGCACTGGCGAATGCTAACGCGCGTTGCCACGTGAATTGTGCATTTCTCGAAGCGTGTGCAGGGCGTCGCAGGGAAACAGCGCTCTTGTCTTGTCGAATCTCGGCTTGCCGACATTGGGCGAGCGCTCCTAACGCGTCACTGTCTTGGAGCCAATTCAGATCGCACTCGGATACCTTTTTCATGTTAACCTCCTTCGTCCTTTTCTAACACTATTAAATCACGATTTCTCAATCCGCATAAGGCACTTGGCGTGACAAAAAGCGCGACAAGAAGCGCGACTGGTTTTTCTGGAATGTGGGGTGATTTGTGACCCAACCGAATTCCTTTGGTGAATGGCTCAGACGGCGAAGGCGCGCACTGGATTGGACGCAAGAGGAACTAGCCAGGCAGGCGGGCTGTGCCATCGGAACGATTCGTAAACTCGAAGCAGACGAACGCCGTCCCTCCAAGCAGTTGGCTGAGATTTTGGCGCAACGCCTTGACATTCCACCCCACGAGCGCGAGGAATTTGTGCGCTTTGCGCGCGACGTTTCGGGAGACGGCATCCCCGCTCTGCCATTCGTCGAAGAAACGGCGAGTTTTGCGCCTACGCGCCTCGCCAAATCAACCCATAATCTCCCGACGTCATTGACAAGTTTCATCGGGCGCGAACGAGAGATGGCGGAGGTCAAGCGATTACTCGCGACCACGCGGCTGCTGACACTCGTGGGGACAGGCGGCTGTGGCAAGACGCGGCTCGCGCTCCAGGCCGCGGCCGGTCTGCTGGACGCGGGGCAATTTCCCGATGGAATTTGGTTTGTCGAGCTCGCGCCGCTGGCGGATCCGAATCTCGTCATGCACAGTATTGCGGCGGCGCTCGGTTTGCGGGAACGCGCGGGCGCAACATTTGAAATGATCCTCCACGACTATCTTGGCTCAAAAAACCTGCTGATCATCCTTGACAACTGCGAGCATCTCATCACCGCGTGCGCGAAATTCTCCGACACGTGTCTTCACGCATGTCCACACGTCAAAATCCTCGCCAGCAGCCGCGAAGCGTTGGGCATCGCAGGCGAAACGACTTTTCGTGTTCCATCGCTAGAAATTCCAACCCCCAAGCATGTCCTGAGTGGAACCGAAGGAATCCAACTTTCGATTGCCGATCTTGCCAAGTACGATTCCATTCGGCTGTTCACGGATCGCGCGGCGATGGTTCAGCCATCTTTCGCAGTCACACTACACAACGCATCTGCCATCACGCAGATTTGTAATCGGTTGGATGGCATTCCGCTGGCGATCGAACTGGCGGCGATGCAAATCCGGGGCATGACACCGGAACAAATCGTGCAACATCTGGACGACCGCTTTCGATTATTGACGGGGGGGAGTCGCACCGCGTTGCCGCGTCAGCAAACTCTACGCGCGACGATGGATTGGAGTCACAGTCTGCTCTTGGCAAGTGAGCGCAAATTACTGAGGCGGCTATCTGTCTTTGTCGGGGGATGGACGCTCGAAGCGGCGGAAGCCGTTTGCTCCGGCGACGGAATTGAAACGAACGAAGTTCTGGAGGTGCTTTTGCATCTCGTAGACAAATCGCTGGTGGTCGTGGAGGCAGAAGCAGACAGCCAAGCCGCGCGTTACCGCATGTTGGAAACGGTTCGGCAGTATGCGCGCGAGAAACTGCTCGACTCGGGTGAGAGCGAGCAGGTGCGCGACCGCCATTTGAGTTTCTACTTGAAATTGGCTGAGGAAGCCGAGCCGAAACTGATCGGCGCAGAGCAAGTGACCTGGTTCAATCGCATGGACGGCGAACACGATAATATACGGACGGCTTTGGATTGGTCGTCCAGCGAGGGTCGCGTGGAGAAAGGATTGCGGCTGGGTGGAGCATTATTTCGCTTTTGGCTGACGCGGGGCTATTGGAGTGAGGGGTATCAACGTTTGGATGGCTTGTTGAAAAAAGGCGCGGAAAAACGAACGCTCGGACGCGGCAAAGCATTAATGGTCGCGGGGAGCTTGGCTACCGGAATGGGGGCGTCCGAGGTTGCGCGTCGTCTCTGCGAAGAGAGTATCTCTATTCTCCGAGAACTGGAGGCAGAGGGCAGACCCTGGCTGGAAAGCGCGTTGGGCAGGTTTGGCTTTTTCCTTCTCGACAGCGACCTTGCCACCGCGCGCGCCTGCGCCGAAGAAACCGCGCGGTTGAGTCGTGAATCGGGGAATATTCCAGACCTGGCGCAGGCATTTCTGGTTTTGGGAGGCGTGGCAAGATGGAGAGGTGATTTCAGCGCTTCGCTACGGTATCTTGAAGAGACCAAGTCGTTATATCAATCCATCGGAGATAGGCGCGGTGTGACTGCCGCTCTCGTCAACCTGGGATGGACTTGCCTGGTTCAGGGTGACCTGGAAAAAGCGCAAGAGTTGGTCGAGCAAACTCTCGCGATGGCGCGCGAGGTGGGAAACAGATATCATCTCGCCTCGGGGTTGAGACTATTTGGAATGATCTGCGAAATCCAAGGTCAAGGCGATGAGGCAGAGGCGTTACTCCACCAGGGCATTTCCGAGTCGAGGGACATTGGAAATAGAGCGGGCGCTGCGGAGGCGCTGATGCACCTGGGCCGTCTGCACTTGAAGCAGGGGCAATATGCCCAGGCGCAACAGGACTTCCGAGAATTGCTTGTCTTGTTAAAAGAGTCCAACGCGTTATATTATATTCCAAATGCGTTGGATAGTTTCGCGTTTCTGTATACGGTGACTAGCCATGCGCAACGCGCAGCGCAACTCTTGGGCGCAGCGGAAGCATTACGCGGAAAATTTGGCACGCCACTTTGGCTCGGTTATCGCAAGGATTATGAGACGTATCTTGCCGTTACCCGCTCTCAACTCGATGACGCTAGTTTCAATGCCGCGTGGGAAAAAGGTCGCGCGATGACAATGGAGCAGGCGATAGAGTACGCGCTTGCTGAGTGAGTGGGCAAGCCCGGATAGAATCCCGCAGGATTATCCCAGCCAGTTTGCGTATCCAAGAGCGATTGTGGCTGCGCTGTCATTGTCGAATACGAACAACACACGCCGGGCGAAATGCAGTACTCTCGAAACGAGTGAAGGGTGTTGATGCGAAACCGCATTCTTGTCTTGTCGAATCTCAGTCGCCAGATATTCTGCAACCACGCCCATTTGATCAGACTCCTGGAGCCAGACGTTCCATTTCAGATTGTTCTCTAGTGCCGCGTTCATGACAACCTCCTTTGTCTCTTTCTAGCACCATTAAACAACCATTTCTTGAATAGCATAAGGCGCCGAGCGTCATAGAAAGCGTCATAAAAAGCGTCCCTGGGTTTCGGTTCGATTCTACGAAGGTGAGGACATATGGAAACACCGAATTCCTTTGGCGAATGGCTCAGACGGCGAAGGCGCGCGTTGGATTGGACACAAGAGGAGCTAGCCAGGCAGGCAGGGTGCGCCACCAGAACGATTCGCAAAATCGAGGCGGATGAACTCCGCCCCTCCAAGCAGTTGGCGGAGATTCTTGCACAATGTCTTGACATCCCGCCCAAAGATCGCGAGGATTTTGTGCGCTTTGCGCGTGGAGTTTTGCGCGATGTCATCCCACCTATGCCATTCGTCGAAGAAACAGCGCACTTTGCGCAAACCGGCTCCGCCGCCAAACTGATCCATAATCTTCCTGCACAATTGTCAAGTTTCGTGGGGCGCGAACGCGAGATAGCGGATGTCAAGCGCCTGCTCGTACAATCGCGACTGGTGACCCTCACGGGCGCAGGCGGCTGCGGCAAGACGCGGCTCGCACTGCAAGTCGCGCGAGACCTGACGGGTTTGCGTGCAGGTGATCTGTCAGGTCCGGATTTTCCAGATGGCGTTTGGTTCGTTGACCTTGCGCCTCTCTCCGATCCTGTGCTCGTCCCCCAGGTCATCGCGTCCGTGTTTGGTCTACATCAAGTCTCCGACACGCCCATCAACGTCCTGCTCCAGAATTTTTTCCGAGCGAAAAACCTTTTGCTCGTTCTTGACAACTGCGAGCAATTGATTCAAGCGTGCGCCCAGTTGTGCGTTGGCTTGTTAGGCGCGTGTCCCACTTTGAAAATCTTGGCGACCAGCCGCGAAACGCTGAACATTGCAGGCGAAACTGCTTTTCGCGTCCCATCGCTTTCAATACCTGATCTTCAGAAACCCCAAAGCATCAATGCCTTGCAGCAATCGGAATCCATTCGCCTGTTCGTGGAACGTGCCCGAGGCGCTCGATCCGATTTTCAATTACACGATGCAAACGCGCGCGCTGTCGCCCAAGTTTGCCAACGTTTGGACGGAATACCGTTGGCTATTGAGTTAGCCGCCGCGCGCGTCAATGCGTTCTCCATCGAAGAAATTGCTACGCACTTGGATAATCGCTTTTGCCTGCTCACCTCAGGCAGCCGCACCGCACTGCCCCGCTATCAAACTCTGCGCGCCTCGGTAGATTGGAGCTACGATTTGCTGTCCGATGCTGAGCGCGTGTTGTTTCGGCATCTTGGGATATTTGTGGGTGGGTTCACGTTGGACGCGGTCGAAGCAGTCTGTGCGGAGGAAAATCAAAGCGAGGTACTTGATTTGCTCTCGCAATTGGTTTCCAAGTCGTTGGTCATTTCCGAGCAGCGCGGCACGTCGAGATACCGCCTGCTCGAAACGATTCGTGATTACGCGCTCGCCAAGTTAGGCGATGTGGGTGAAACGGATCTGTTTCGTGCGCGGCATCTGGATTATTTCCTGAAACTCGCTGAAGAAATCGCTCCCCATTTGCGTGAGCCAGGTGCGGGCGCATGGCTGGATGTTCTGGAAATAGAACACGACAATGTGCGCGCGGCATTTTGGTGGGCAAAGGGGAGCGGCAGAGAAGAAATAGTTCTCCGGTTGACCTGGGCTTTGTATGGGCTTTGGTTAGCCCATGGATACTTTGATGACGCGCGGGACTGCTTCGCCGTCGCTTTGGCTCTGCCCAGCGCAAATGAGCCACGTCTGGCACATTTGCGTGCAAAGGTATTGCTTGGTGCGGCAAGGATAGCGCAAGTTCAGAGCGACTATGCGGCAGCAAACCCACTGGCGCACGAATGCCTTGCCCTCTTCAAGAAGTTGGGAGAGCATGAAGGGATAGCCGATGCACTTACGCAGGTTGGACTGATAGCGTGGGAACAAGGAAATTATGCGTCAGCCCACGCATCTTTGCAGGAAACCTTGGCGATACGGAAACGAATAGGGAATCAAGTGGGCATTGCCATTGCGCTCATGCATGTGGGCATCGCGGAACGAGAGTTGGGCAATTATGCCGAAGGGCGTCGGCTGATAGAACAAGCGCTAGAGATGCATCGGGAATGGGGCTTCGAGCAACTCATTGGAATAGCACTCATGCACCTTGGAGCCACAGTTGACGCCCAAGGGGATCCTGGCGCATTGTCAATCCTCGAGGAAGGTGTAATGATATTCCAGCGATTAGGTGACAAGCATGGCTTGGGACGTTGCTTGCATGACCTGGGAAAAGCCGCCGCGCGGCAAGGCAACTATGAACTAGCGCACGGTCGCTTTGAAGAGAGTGCATTGCTATTGCGTGAACTTGGAGATCGCCGAAACTTGGTCAAGTGTGTGGAAGGATTGGCGGGGATCGCCGTGACGCATGAACAAATGGAGCGAGCCGCGCGATTATTCGGCGCGTCGGAAGCCGCGCGCGAGAAACTCGGCACGCCACTGCCCGCGAGTTACCGCCCTAACTACGAGCATGCCATCGCTGCGCTCGCCGCAGAGGTGGATGAACAACAAATGGAGAAATGGTGGAACGAAGGTCGCGCGATGACAATGGAGCAAGCGATTGAGTATGCGCTTGCTGAGTAAATGGAACCACTCTTGATTCTGACTTGATGCAGACTTGCCTCTGACTTGACAAATTTAGAATTAGAATGTATGAATATGTCTGGACAATTCGCTGACGATGGCGAATTGTCCGTATCGTGTTGTCGCAAAGCAGTCTTTGAGGTGACGAATGCCGTTCTGCTTCGTGGGAGAGGCATTTTTTATTTTCTGGGGGAGCATTTATGCATCTACGCCGGTTTCATTTTTTGATCGCGCTGCTGTGCGCCGCCGCGCTGGCGATCCTCTTTTCGCCGATCGCGCGCGCGGATGGACCCAGCACCACACCCAACCCCGCGCAAGTTGAAAACAAGACCTGCCTGGCATGCCATTCGAATCGCGAACTGACAATGAAACTACCCAGCGGCGAAACGCTGAGTTTATTCACCGACGAAGCGCAATTCAACGCGTCGGTGCACGGCAAGCAGGGGCAGCGCTGCACCGCGTGCCACACGAACATCAGTGGCTATCCGCATCCCGCGACGACCGCGCGCGACAAACGCGATTTCTCGTTGCAGATGTACACCGTCTGCCGCCAATGTCACGACAAAGTGTACCAACAGCAACTCGATTCGATCCACTCGAAAGACATCGCGGCGGGCAACCGCAACGCCGCCGTCTGCACCGATTGTCATACCGCGCACTACGTCACGCCACCCAATAACCCGCGTTCCAAGATTCCGCAGACGTGCCGCCTGTGCCACAGCACGATCTTCGATCAATACAAATCGTCCGTGCACGGCGCGGCGCTGCTCGATCAATCCAATCCCGACGTGCCGACCTGTATTGGCTGTCACGGCGTCCACAACATTCCCGATCCAACGACGAACGCGTTCCGCTTGAAATCGCCGGAGATTTGCGCGACCTGCCACACCGACAAAGCCAAGATGAAAAAGTACAACCTCTCGGCTAATGTGTTGAACACGTATGTCGCCGATTTTCACGGTTCGACCGTCGAGTTGTTCGAGAAGCAATCGCCGAACACGCCGACGAACAAAGCGGTCTGCTACGACTGTCACGGCATCCACGACATTCGAAGCGTGAAAGATCCACGGTCGAGTGTCGTCAAGGAAAATCTGCTCAAGACCTGCCAGCAATGCCATCCCGACGCGACGACTGATTTCCCGTCGTCGTGGATGAGTCACTATGACGCCAGTCCGACCAAGTATCCGGCGGTCTATTACGTTAATCTGTTCTACACGATTCTCATCCCCGTCGTCATCGGCGGCATGCTCGGCTTTGTCGTTCTCGACGCGGCGCGCCGTATCTTGAACCGCCTGCAGAAAGCGGGGAGTCACTAAGCCATGAGTGCACAAAAACAATATCTCCGCTTTTCTCTCGCGCAGCGCATCGAACACTGGGCGCAGATGATCTCTTTCACCCTCCTGGCGTTCACCGGTGTGCCGCAAAAATTCGTGGGCAACGGTTGGGCGGAAGCGCTGATTCGGTTGATGGGCGGCATCGAGATCGTGCGCGTCATTCATCACACCTCCGCCATCGTGATGGCGCTGGCTTGCATTTATCACGGCGTCGTCGTCGCGTACAAGATCTTTGTCTTGCGCGTGCGCTGGACGATGTTCCCGCGCCTGGACGACCTGTTCGACGCGCTGGATGTCGTCCGCTATAATCTGGGTCTGACGAAAGAGAAAATCAGACTCGCTCGTTTTTCCTTTGAGGAAAAAGCCGAGTACTGGGCGTTCGTGTGGGGTGCGGTGCTGATGGGTGTCACCGGTTTTATGATGTGGAATCCGATCAACACGGCGCGTTTTTTGCCTGGGGATTTGATTCCCGCCGCCAAAGCCGCGCACGGCGGCGAAGCGCTTCTCGCCGTTTTGGCAATCCTCGTGTGGCATTTTTACGGCGTCCACGTCAAGACCTTCAGCCGGGCGATGTTCTCCGGCAAGTTGACGCGCGAGCAAATGGAACACGAGCACGCGCTGGAACTGGAACAGATCGAGTCCGGGCAAACCGATCCGCGTCCGGATCCCGAAACGCTCAAAAAGCGCGAACGCGTTTTCCTGCCCGTCGCCGCGATTCTTTCCGCACTGATGCTGGTTTCGCTCTATCTCTTCGTCACGTACGAGCAAACTGCGATCACGACCCTGCCGCGGCGCGCCGCGGTTCAAATCTTTGCGCCGATCACACCAACGCCGACCCTGCGCCCCGGCGGACCTGCGCCCACGTTGAGCGCCGCCGCCAAACCATTGCCCGAAAGCCACGCGGGGCGCACGACATGCAACAATTGTCACGCGAACAATATTGGCCCCAAGAATCCCGCCGATCACGCGGGACGCACCGATGCAACCTGCAGCGCGTGCCACAAACTTGCAGGCACAGCGCCTGCGCCTACGACTGCGCCAACCGGCGCGCCCGCCGCAACCAAGCCCGCCGCTGGAACTGCGGCACCTGCGACGAGCGCGCCCGCGGTGACCAAACCCGCCGCAACTGCCGCACCTTCAGGCGGGCTCAAGCCATTGCCCGCCAGCCATGCCGGTCGAACCATCTGCAATGCGTGTCACGAGACCGGCGCGGGGGGACCCAAGAATCCCGCCGATCACGCCGGGCGCACCGACGTCACTTGCGTCGCGTGCCACAAGCCGGCTGACGCCGCACCCGCGGCGCCGAGCGCACCCGCGACCAAACCTGCCGCCGCTCCCGGCACCCCGACGGGCGCGCTGGCAACCCGACCGCCCGCGAGTGGAGGCACAAAAGCGCAGCCAGCGAGTCACGCGGGACGGACGATCTGTAATGCGTGTCACGAAAGCGGGGCTGGCGGGCCAAAGAGTCCAGCGGATCACGCGGGACGCACCGATGCGACATGCGTGGCGTGCCACAGACTCCCCTAGACGTTGCTTGACGCGGCTTCAACCCCTCGCAGGTCTGCGAGGGGTTGTATTTTGGCATGCCCACTTGACCAACTCAACCCATCCGATATAATGCTCCTAGAATTCTGGATTGGATATGATCTTGTGAAAAACACACATCACCATTCTCACCTGGCTGAGGTGAGCCAGCAAAATACCCTGCGGCTCGCCGCGTCGCTCGCCATCACGTTGGGATTCGTCATTGTCGAGGCGCTGGCTGGTTTCTGGTCGAACAGTCTCGCGTTGTTGACCGATGCGGCGCACAATTTTACCGATGTGATCGCGCTCGCGCTCAGTTGGCACGCGCTCAATCTAGCCGCGCGACCCGCGAACGCACGCCGAACCTTTGGCTATCATCGCGCGGGCATTCTGATTGCGCTGGTCAATTCGACGACGCTCGCGCTCATCGCGCTCGGAATCTTTTACGAAGCGTACCATCGTCTGCTCGCGCCGCCGCAGGTGGACGCGCCCACGCTTACGGCAGTGGCGGCGATTGCGTTTGTGGTCAACTTGGGGACGGCATTGCTCGTTCGGCACGGCAGCGAGCACGACTTGAACATGCGGAGCGCGTTCGTGCATTTGGCTGGCGATGCCGCCTCCACTTTTGCTGCGATTCTCGCAGGGATCGGCATCGCGTTGACCGGTTGGCAGTGGCTCGATCCGGCAGTGAGTATCCTCATCGGGGGGCTGATCTTGTGGAACGCGTGGAGCATCATTCGCGAGACGATGAATATCTTGCTCGAAGGTACGCCGAGTGATGTCAACCTTGAAGAAATCGTGCGCGACCTGAAAGGCATGCACGGTGTTACGGATGTCCACGACCTGCACGTCTGGAGCATCACCCAAAGGATGCGTTCGCTTTCCGCGCACATTGCCGTTGACGACATCCCCATCAGCGCGAGCGCAGTGATTCAGCGCGAGATCAATGCTCTGCTTTTTCACAAGTACGGTATCGCGCATACGACCCTGCAATTCGAGTGCGTGGGATGCGAATCGAGCTTGCTCTATTGCGATTTGAAGAAAGCGAATCACCCCTGCCAATCGGAAAAACTGCCCCTGTGTCTACCCTGCAACTGACTCATGCTTGACCACGAGGTTATGCGTTGAAAAATCACTTGGCGCAATCACTCCTCCACATTCTGGATCAGCAACAGGTCATCACCAACCCGATCGAACTGATCACCTACGAAATGGATTCGTCGCTTGAACGCGGCACGCCGGATGCCGTCGTCTTTCCACGCTCGACCGGCGAAGTCAGCCGCGTGATGCAGTGGGCGAGTGCGAATCACGTTCCGATTGTCGCGCGCGGCGCAGGCACCGGACGCTCCGGCGGCGCAGTGCCAGCGCTCCGCGGTATCGTCCTCGAATTTTCGAAGATGAACCGCCTGATTGATCTGGACGCAACGGGGCGCAGCGTGGTCGTCGAACCGGGATTGGTCAATTTGACTTTGGATACGCTCGTCAAAGTCGAAGGAATGTATTATCCCCCCGATCCTTCGAGCTGGCGCGTCGCGACGATGGGCGGCAATGTCGCGGAGAATGCCGGAGGACCGCACTGCTTCAAGTACGGCGTCACGACCAAGTATATCACCGGACTAGAAATCGTTTTGGCAGATGGAAAAATCATGCGACTCGGCGGACGCGCACTTGATTATCCAGAGTATGATCTGACCGGCGTGGTCACTGGAAACGAAGGGACGCTGGGCGCGATCACACGCATTGATGCGCGCCTGGTTCGGATGCCGCCGAGCATCAAGACGATGACGGCTGCGTTTGATTCGATCGCCCAAGCCGGACAGGCAGTGTCGGCGGTGATCGCGGCAGGACTCATTCCGGCAACATTGGAGATGATGGATCAACAAATCATGCGCCACATCGAAGAGTTCGCACATCCGGAATTGCCAGTCGACGCGGGCGCGATGCTGATCATCGAGGTAGATGGTTATCCTGCCAGTCTTGATCCGCAGATTTCGGAGATTGCCGACCTTCTCCGACAGAATGGCGCGCGCGATCTCAAGATCGCGCGGACCGAGCAGGAACGTGAAACATTGTGGTTCGGGCGAAAGAGCGCAGGCGGCGCGTATCCTCATTACACGGTGGATAGTACCGTGCCGCGCAGTCGCATCGCCGAAACGCTGGACACCGCCAACCGGATCTGCGAAAAGCACGGCGTGCGCGTGGGTCACGTTTTTCACGCAGGCGATGGGAACCTGCATCCTTCAATTATGATGGAGGAAAGCAAATCTCAACAGGTCGAAGCCGTCTTGCGCGCCGCACACGAAATCATGCAAGAGATCGTCCGGCACGACGGCGCGATCACTGGCGAACATGGGGTCGGGATCGAAAAGCGCGAATTCATGCCGTTGATGTACACCCCCAATGAACTTGCCGCGCTGTGGGACGTCAAACAGGTTTTCGATCCGAACAATCTGATGAACCCGGGCAAGATTTTTCCAAGCGAAATGCCGCGCCCAAATCCAGTTCCGCCTGCGCCCAGCGCGCCCGGCAATCTGTTCGCGCCCAGTACGGCGGAACAAGCCGCCGCCGGGCTGAGAAAATTGTCAGAGCTCGGACGCCGCGTGATGATCAATGGTCAAAGTAATGGCGCGGTCACCCTGACGACGCGAGCACTCTCCGGCATAAAGACATACGCGCCCGATGACCTGTATGTCACCGCTGGGGCTGGCACACCGCTCGACGAAATGCAAGCCTTCCTTGCCAAAGACAAGCGGCAGATACCGCTCGTATCGCCATGGCGCGACGCGACCATCGGTGGACTCATCGCCGCGAATGTAAACGCGCCGCAGCGAATGCTGTACGGTTCCGTGCGCGATCAACTCTTGTGCGCGACCGTCGCGCTGGCGGATGGACGCGTGATTCGCGCGGGACGCCCGGTCGTAAAAAATGTTGCCGGCTATGATCTGCCCAAACTGTTCGTCGGATCGTACGGCACGCTCGGTTTGCTCGTAGATGTCACGTTGAAATTGATGCCGCTGCCGCGCGCCAAGCGCACTTTATTGATCCCGGTTGACGATCTTCACCGCGGTCTGAATTGGGCTGGTCAACTGTTATCGCTTGCGCTTGTCGCCTCTGCGCTTGTCCTGCAAAAGGGCAGTCGGCCCAACTTGCCGATGTCGCCCTTCCTCCTCGCCTACACCGCCGAGGGAATCTCGCAAGAGGTAGAGTCGGAACTAACGCAAGTATGTGCAACTCTCGAAAAAATCGGCGCGGCGCAACCTATTCAGGTTGACGCACCGAGCGGAACCGAACTCTGGCAAGCACTCATCGCGCGCGCACAACCGACCGCGCTGCAAGTCCGCGTCGGCATCGCGCCCAAAAACGTAGCCGAGTTCGTGAGTGAACGCGCTACGCTGCTCGATGCAGGATTATTCCTTGTTGATGTTGCCAATGGAATAATCACGATCGCTACGGAGCAAGGTGACCCGGATCACGCCAAGCGATGGCTCGAGAAATTACGCCGCGCGGCGCTCGACCTCGGCGGCTATGCGATCGTCACCGCGATGCCAGAGGAATGGAATGGCATTGTTGATCGCTGGGGATATCGCCCTGAATCGCGCGATTTAATGCGCGCGCTAAAAAGGCGCTGGGACCCTGCGGGAATCTTGGAGCCCGGTACGTTCGTGGTGTAGATCGGACAGCGGTCTCCATTCCCGCTCCACGCGTGCCGCCTGCATAGCGGCTCACCGATTTTGCCGTTCCTATTTCCCCTCAATTCTGTGTCCGGCTGTCTCCAGAATGCGAACCGCATCCTCAAGATCGCGCGCCTTGACCAGAATGTAATCGGTGTCGAACGTCGAGAGCGCAAAAATGCTGATGCCCGCGTTGGCGAGCGGCGCGGCCAGCGCGCTCAGAACGCCGACCAGCGCGAAATCCAACTGTCCGACAACACGCAGCGCGCGCCAATCCCGCTCGCACATGATTCCATCCGGCACGTTCGCCTGCGCGCACACAACCGCAAGTTCATCGCGCGTGCGCGTGAGTGAGATGAAATCGCCGCGCGCCCACGCGGGGATCGGATCACCTGCATCGAGACGGCAGATGGCGAACGGGGTGGGCAAGAGTGAGAGCGTGAGCGACATCATCTGGGCAAGGATTCCCAACCGCGCGGCAGTCGGCGTGAATACGCGATCTCCCCCGCGCCAAGAAATCCCGCCAGCCGTTCAACCGCATCCGCAATCGCGCGGACGGCTTGGCGTGTCTTGGGTGCATCGCGTTCGGCGTACACCGCGTTGACTTGCAGCACGCTGCGCGCGCGCTCCATCGCCAGGTCCATCCTGCCGACGAATTGATCGCCGTGCAGGATCGGCAGAACGTAGTAGCCGTATTTGCGCTTGGGCTTGGGCGTGTAAATCTCCATCGCGTAGTCAAAATCGAACAACAATCTCGTCCGGGCGCGATCACAAATCAAATTGTCGAACGGCGAAAGCAGCGTCGTGCGCGGCTCCCCATCCCCATCCGACAGCTTTTCGAGGAGTGGAATGTCGTCGGCGTGGATGTACCAATCCCCTTTCCACACGTGACCGCCTTGAGCGATTTGGACTCGCGCGACCCATTTCTCTTTTTCAAGCTCGGCAAGCACGCGCGCGAGATTCGGGTATCGTCCGCGAATAAAGTGCTGTTCGATCTGACGCGGCGTGGCAACGCCGAGCGCGCGGAGCGAGCGCGGCGCAGCGCGGCGGACGACCTCGCGCCCGTTCAGTTTTTCGCGTGGTGTCCACTCCGGCAGACAACGTTGCGCCAAGTCCCACACCTTTTGCAAACCGTCGCGTCTTGCCACCATGACGGTGCCGCTCAGCCACAAAAAATCAAACATGCGGCTGACGTTGCGCCCAGAAGTCCAACCGGTTGAAACCTGAATGGGTGTCAGTTTCACTAAAGTGCTCCAACGAGTTCGGGAATGAATTGCAAATCGGGCAGATGTCCTAGATGCAGTAGACGATTGACGTAGCGCAGTCCTAACTGCAATAAACTGAGGCGCGAATGTTTGGTGCGATCCACTTCGCCCCGCAAGTTCATCCGATGCACCCAAATACCAATACTCAAAACCCACCAGCACACCAAAGCAATAATCAAACACAAGCGATCCAAGCGCGCGGGATCAGAAATGCCGGTTGCTTCGAGATGAAAACCATACCCTTTGAAATCGCGAAACGTCTCGTCAATCCAAAATCGTTTCTCGTAGATGTGCAAGATCGCCGGTCCCGCGGACAACGTGCTGACAATAAACCAAGGATCCGCCTTTGCGCCACGCTTGGGGGGCGCACAACTCATGGAGAGACTGTAGGGCCCCACTTCACGTGCGGTGAGCCACACGGTTTGTTCAAACCGGGTCAGCCCCACGGACGGTGCCAGCGCCTGCAACGGACAAGCGATCCCGTTATCCTGGGTCGCCGTGACCGTACCTTTGGTGCGAATGATCGGAATCCAGCCCTGGGATTCAATCAACGCGAGCATATCTACGCCATGAAATTCGCGATCGGCGAGTAAATAGACTTGGACACCCGCCGGCACCCAGCGGCGAATTTCGGCAAATAACAGCGTGACACTGTCCTGAATCATGCCGGGTTTCATTTCAAAACTGAGCCACAAGAGAGGCAAGGCGCGTTTACGATAGGCCAACATGACCATAACAATGCAGCGTTCGTCATCCAAATCGGTGGGATCAAGAATCAGATACACCGAATGTCCTATCAGACCTTTGAGCAAGCACTCGGCAAGTGGACGAAAAATCTCCCAGGTATCCATCGTGTCATTGGCTAATTGGCGGCGGACCCATTGCTCGCGATTCGGTTCGGCGGCGCTGCGATTCAGTTTTTCCGCGATTTTGGCAAGGTGGACATGGCGGGCTTGGGCAAGTGCGACCGTCAAATCGGTGATGTTCTCGAGCAATGTTTTGCGCATCGCGGGATGAAACGCGCGCAACTGGCTGGCAATGCGAGTTTTGATTTCAAGCTGTTCAAAACGACGTTGAGCGGCAAACTTGCCCATAGGACACCTGACGATGGAAATTTGTGCCCATTTTAGCCCAGAAACACTTTGGAGCAAACTGACACCCATTCAGGATCACTACAGAGAAATTTTGAAACAGCGCGGAATTCTCTTCTCAACCAGAGAGGATGTTGAGAAGCTTGAGGAAATGTTGCATACCAAGTCAAAAGCGAGAAAATAGCACAAATGCCTAAAGCCAAACCTCAGCCAGAATCTATCTACCTAGAGCATCGTAAGCGCGTGAGCAAACCCGTTGCCCAATCCACGTCGCGCAAAAAACAGACTGCACCACACGCCGCCAATCAAACATCCACACTGCCTTTTATGCCGTCGGCGGACGAACGGCTCGACGTGGCGATGTTGGAGACGTGGCTGTGGGATGCCGCGTGCGCGATTCGTGGCGCGACGGATGCGCCCAAGTTCAAGGATTTTATCCTGCCGCTCGTGTTCTACAAGCGACTCTCGGATGTTTACACCGATGAACTCGCCGCGTATGTCGAACAGTTTGGCGGCGACGAAAAGTTGGCGCGCGAAATTATTGCGGCGGATCACGCGGACGCGTTGCGCGCGGGGCGTTCGCCTATCGTCCGTTTTTACATCCCCGACGAATTTCTCTGGGACAAAATTCGCAATCATCCCGCCGATGGCAACCTGGGTGAATTTGTGTCGGATGCGATGCGTGCGGTTGCGCGATTCAATCCCAAGTTGGATGGTGTGCTGAACGTCAAGGATTTCAACGAGCGTCAGAGCGGACAGCGCGCGCTCGACGATGATCGGCTTGCGGCGCTCATCGAGGTGGTGAATCGTCATCGCCTGGGATTGAAGAACACGGAACCCGACATCCTGGGTCGCGCGTACGAATATCTCTTGCGAAAATTTGCGGAAGGACAAGGACAGAGCGCGGGCGAATTCTACACGCCAAAAGAAGTCGGCTGGCTGATGGCGGTATTGCTCGATCCGCGACCGTACTCGTCGGTGTATGATCCGACGTGCGGCTCGGCGGGCTTGCTCATCAAGATGCGTTTGTTGTTCGAGCAAAAGCATCCTGACCAAAAATCGAAAGCGCCGCAACTGTTCGGACAAGAACTCAATCCCGTGACGTTCGCAATGGCAAAGATGAATATGTTTTTGCACGATTACACCGATTCGTTCTTTGCGATTGGCGACACGTTTCGCAATCCTGGGTTTTCGGCAAAGGGCGCGGGCTTGCAGAGATTCGATTACGGTATTGCGAATCCAATGTGGAACCAGGACAATTACGACGAGACGTTTTACGAGAACGATGCGTGGAATCGGTTTGCGTATGGCACGCCGCCGAAATCATCCGCCGATTGGGGCTGGGTGCAACACATTCACGCGTCGCTCAACGAACGCGGGCGTGCGGCGATTGTGCTCGATACGGGCGCGGTGTCGCGCGGGTCGGGCAGTCAATCGTCGAACAAGGAAAAGGAAATCCGCAAAGCGTTTGTCGAGAACGATTTGATCGAGGGCGTGATTCTCTTGCCCGAAAATCTATTTTACAACACAACCGCGCCTGGGATTGTGCTCGTGCTCAATCGCAACAAACCCGCTAATCGCAGAAAGCAAATAATGCTCGTGAATGCGTCCGCGTATTTTCGCAAAGAGAAACCCAAGAACGTGCTGACCGATGAGGGCACGGATGCGGTGGCGGACGTGTGGCGCAAGTGGGAGACGCGCGCAAAATTGAGCCGCGTGATTACGCTAGACGAGGCGCGCGCCGCCGATTACAACCTGAGTCCGTCGCAGTTTGTCGAAATCAATGACCGCACAACGCATCGTTCGCTCGATGCAATTCTTGCCGATTTGAATACAGCGCGTACTGAACGCGAACGCGCGGATGCGGAGTTGACGAGCGTGTTGGGGAAACTGGGTTTGTGATGAAACGACAGAGGACGGATGACCGACGGCGGATGATGATCGCTACGCCCCGCAATTTGCCCGATGGATGGATGTGGAAGCTGATAGGCGAGTTTGCTGATGTTCGAGCAGGTTCGGGGTTTCCAGACCGTTATCAAGGTCGAGATAGCGGTGCCTATCCATTCTACAAAGTCTCGGATATGAATATTGGTGGCAATGAACTCATAATGGATACTGCCAACAACTGGATTAATGAGGATGTAGTTCGAGAACTGAGAGCAAAACCATTTCCTATTGGTACGGTAATTTTTCCGAAGGTTGGTGCCGCTGTTTATACAAACAAGAAACGATTGCTTTCCAAATCAGCGCTTGTTGACAACAACGTTATGGGTGTTTTTATTCGAGATTCGGATTTTTGTGTGCCTGAATTTTTATTATTCTGGTTTCAGTCAATTGACCTGAGAGATTGGGCAAATCCAGGTCCGCTTCCTTCAATCAATTCAGGAGTTATAAAGGAAACTTCGATTCCTCTCCCTCCTCTCCCCGAACAACGCGCTATCGCGCACGCACTCCGCACTGCCCAGCAAGCCCGCGCCGCGCGCCAACGCGAATTGACACTTGAACGCGAACGCAAAGCCGCATTGATGGGGCACCTCTTTACGCACGGCACACGCAACGAGCCGCGCAAGCAAACTGAGATTGGCGAGATGCCTGAGAGTTGGCGGGTGGTCAAGTTCGCTGATGTTGTTGATGTTGCAAGAGGTCAGGTCATTCCGATAGATGAACCTTACAAATCAATGATGCACATTGGGTCAGAAAACATTGAGCCGAATACAGGTCGCCTTCTTCCAACCAAAACCAACGGCGAACTAAAAGTCATTAGCGGAAATTATGTTTTCGAGCCAGGTGATATTCTGTATTCTAAAATTCGTCCGTATCTCAACAAAGTTGTGATGCCACTATTTGCAGGGACTTGTAGCGCAGATATTTATCCACTCCGAGCCAACAAGGATTACTTGGTTCAAACATTTCTATTTCAATACTTGCTTTCAGAAACATTCAAAACACGCGCTATATCGTTTCAAGACAGAACAGGGATTCCCAAAATCAACCGCGACCAACTTGGGAGCATTGCGTTACCTGCTCCATCGCTTGACGAACAGCGTGACATCGCCACTGCGTTATGCGCGTGCGACGCCAAAATCGCCGCGCTCGAACGCGAAACGCAAGTGCTGGATGAATTGTTCCGCGCGATGTTGGATGAGTTGATGACGGGAAGAATGTCAGCAGTTCCATTGGTCCAGGGTCCAAGATTTGACGTTCTCAGCTGAATTGGAAAGAATAGGATTATGTGTGTCAAAGCCTTGCTCGGAATACTCACACAGCGGAAATCGTCTACAAAGGAAATAGTCTCCAGCGAACTTCCTCTCGTTGTGTTCGTAAGTAGCACAATGAATTCGGAATTGGAATGGGCGCGCGACGAGACTTTCCGCGTATTACAGAGCCGTCACGGGTTCCGTGCTTGGATGTTTGAACATACTCCTGCCAGTTCGGAGTCTTTAGTATCTGGATATTTACGAAAAGTGCGCGAGGCTGATCTAGTCATTTGGCTTATTGGACGCGAAACGACTGAACCTGTTCGGAAAGAAATTCTTGAAGCACTGGCAAGCAAGCGGCGATTGTTGATCTTCAAATTGCCCGAAAGTCAACGGGACGCTGCTACGGAATCACTGATCAATGAAGTTGGCACCAGAGCCAAGTGGAATGACGTAAGAGAGAAGGAGAATTTAACCCAATCTCTCGAGTTAGCTTTGGTTGATGAAACTATCCGTGCATGGAGAAATATTCGCGGGTTTGATCGTCTTGCTCGACTAGAAGAGCTGAATCAAGAATCGCGTGGCAGATGCATAGCCCGTTGGCAAGCTCTTGGTCTCTCATATAAGCAGGCAACTGAATTTGCCAACGATCCGTCCGTAGGTGTACTCAAACCCGACTATTTTCCCGAAACAAATCGAGTCAGGATTTTGGTTGGCGAGCTTGGGTCTGGAAAATCGCTTATTGCAGAGCGCATTTTCCAGGTTGGCATCGCGCGAGCTCGTGGATCGTCTGACGAGCCAATCCCTATCTATCTTGATGCCAGCACAGTGACTGACCAACTGGGCAAATGTGTCGAAAAAAACGCCGAAGGGCTAGGAGATATCAGAGCACAAGGTGCATTAGTTATTCTTGACGGAGTCGATGAACGAGGCATTGGCTTCGCCACCGAGATTCTTTATCAAGCAAGAGTCTGGACGAATGTCCACCCCAAAACATCCGTGATCATTACGAGTAGACCGTTGCCTGCCTTGGACAATGCGGAAGAGACCCTGGACATTTCCAAGTTGTCAGAAGCTGATGCTCTTGCGTTGATAACTCGGGTGTCACAGCAAGCTCTCACCGAAGGAATGCTGCATGGGTGGTCTTCTTTGATTCAGGATGCGATTCATCGCCCACTCTTCGCAATCTTGTTTGGAGTATTCCTTAGAGAGCACGATTGGGCATCGCCTCAATCAAAGGGTGAACTGCTCTCAAGGCTAGTCGAGCACTCGCTTTCTCGGGCGCGGGCCGATTTGTCAAAATCGCATGGATGGCTTCAACGCCTCGCCGTTTTGTCCGTTGACCGCGGCAATAGTTTTGTTCCAAAAACCGAAGTCGCAACAGATTCCGATTTGGAAACAATTCTAGGGTCCCGCTTAGTCATCGAGCGTAATGGCTTAATAGGCTTTCCACTGCCGATATTGACTCAATGGTTCGCAGCGAAAAGCCTCGCCAATAAAGTTCCAACCATGCAAGAGCTAATAGATGCTCCAAATCGCCTCGAACGATGGCGTTATCCTTTGATCATTGCAATTGCATCCCTTAACCACGATCAGTCCTCAAGGATATTGGCACCTCTTGCCGAAACACAACCTGGCATTGCGTCACAGATCGTAGACGCGTCATTGGCGCGATGGGGATTGGCAGAAGATGTGCGCCTTCCACTCGAACACGAATGTGGCCAAAGGGTGAGAAATGCAATTCAGTCATGGGTTCGAGGGA
>Ga0233423_10000480_pt1 | contig 21277 bp, 17 predicted proteins | sample Watercolumn_Mata_FD_180713 | JGI IMG/M metagenome (GOLD analysis project Ga0233423, IMG submission 180713) | Freshwater microbial communities from Lake Matano, South Sulawesi, Indonesia - Watercolumn_Matano_2014_112_MG | ecosystem: Environmental > Aquatic > Freshwater > Lake | place: Indonesia...
ATGTGGGCTCGCATCCCCTGGGAGGTGGTAGGGCGGGCACGACCCAACACGTCTGCGGCACGCTCCAACTCCTCCCTGGCACGTTCCGCGGGAAGGTTCCTTACCCCTCTGGCGGCGTTCACCATACCCAGGGCGGCAGCGAGCCAAGGTCCCCCGCTCTGCGTGACCATATCCGCAATCGCCTGTGCGACGTCATGGTAGTCAATGCACCTGACAAACTCTTCCCTGGCGGGATATATCCTCCTGTCCAGTATCCATACCTCTCCGTCTCTGTAGTGCGCTACATTTTCATACCGCAGGAGAAACGGCAATCCATCATCGGCTCTCGCCATAAATTCCTCTGCGTATAAAGATCAATGGGCGGTATTATGGGGGAGAAGCGGCATGTGTGTCAAACGAAAAAGAGAGCGTCAACACGTTCTCTAAAGAAGCCAAAGACGGGAATCCTTGATCATCTCCATATCCATCGTTATATTTCTTCCCTGTGTGGTGAGATAATTCCCGATCATGAGACCGTTTGCACCGGCGAAAAAAATCCAGGATTGAAAATCCTTCAGGACTACTTCCCTCCCCCCGCAAATAATAATCTCTTTACCCGGATTTACCAATCTGAAAAGAGCGACACATTTCAATGCCTCCGCGGGAGGAAGCAGAGACATGTGCTCCATTCTGGTTCCGGGAATGGGATTGAGGAAATTGAGCGGTATCCCATCCACATCCAGTTCTCTGAGAGTAAAGGCCAGCTCCACTCGTTGTTCCCAGGTCTCGCCGAGTCCGAGGATCCCTCCCGAACAGACCTTCAACCCCGCCGCCCTGGCAGTTCTCACCGCCTGGATGTCTTCGTCATAGGAATGGGTGGTACATATCTTATCGAAATAGCTTCGAGCGGTCTCCAGATTATGATGATAGACGGAAATCCCGCTCCCTTTTAATCGGCGGGCTGTTGCCTCTGTCACCGTACCCGGGGAAGTACACACTGTGAGATTAGCTTCATCTCTTATGGTCTTCGCAGCATTACAGATGGTATCAATCTCCTCATCGCTGAGGGCGAAGCCGCTCGTCACCATCGAATACCTCGTAGCACCCGCCTCATCCATCCTGAGTGCCTGTTCCACGATCTTTTCTTTTTTCAGGAGTTCATACGTGTCGATCCTGGTGTTATGGTGAGACGACTGGGCGCAGAAAGCACAGTCTTCAGAGCAGAAACCCGACTTGGCGTTGATAATGGAACAGAGAATGAGCTTTTTTTTGTATCCCCGCATGATTTTACCTGCACAGTGCAGGATATCGACCGTATCTCCTTCGGGAAGCGAGGCAAGCTCGCATGCTTCATCATACTCAACGGCATTCTCTCCCTCATGGATAATCTTTTCTGCAATCCCGCCAATGTTCATCTGTTCCTCCTCAACCCGGCAATTTATTCTGCGGTGTCTTGCGGGTGACTGCCCCATACCAGAGAAGAAAATATATGTCAACCTCAAATATTTTTGAGGTTGACATTTTGGCTCATGAATGGTATGTGCCGCCCCATGTCCACAAGAGATCATCTGCTCACGCACCTCAAAGAGGGAAAAGGAAACTGGGTTTCCGGAGAGTTTTTAGGCCGGTCTCTGATGATTTCCCGCGCCGCCATCTGGAAGCACATCTGCACCTTAAAAGAGGAGGGATACATCATCGATTCTTCGCGGAAAAAGGGCTACCTCCTCCGCCAGGCTACCGAATCTCTCCTGCCCCAGGAAATCCAGGAGGGGTTAAAGACGAATTTCATCGGCAGGAACAATGTCGTGTACTTCAAAGAAACGGACTCCACCAACACCAGAGCAGAACATCTGGCAAATGAAGGAGCGCCGGAGGGCACGGTGGTGATTGCAGACACACAGACCCAGGGGAGGGGAAGGAGAGGCAGAAGCTGGTTTTCCCCTCCGGGAGCGGGGATATATGCCTCTCTTATATTAAGGCCGCGGTTAGCACCCAATGAAGCACCAAAGCTGACTCTGATGACCTCCGTCGCCGCCGTGGAAACTCTACGCGCCTTCACCGCGCTGGCTGTCACGATCAAATGGCCGAATGATGTCCTCATTCATGAGAAAAAAGTAGCCGGCATTCTCACAGAAATAAACGCCGAGATGGATAAGATACATTACGTCATCATCGGTATCGGGATGAACATCAATACTCCCCTCAAGGCTTTTCCCGGAGATATAAGAAAGATCGCCACTTCACTCCTCATAGAAACGGGGAACCGCTTCTCCAGGGTGTCAATCCTCCGAGACTATCTGGAGAGGTTCGAAAAATGTTACGACGAATTCGCCAACGAGGGTTTCAACCCGCTCATGAGTCGCTGGAGGGCGCTTACCGACATAATCGGAAAGCGAATCAGCGTCGATGTGATCCATTCCACATACACGGGAATAGTCCGGGATATTGATGAAGACGGCTTCCTGATCCTTCAGGATCGTGACGGAAATCTGAAGAAGATCATCTCCGGGGATATAGCTCTACTCAATCACATGAAAGTGTCTTAATTTCGCTTACACATGTACGACGGGCAACAAATATAAGGATAGGTGGTAAGAAATGAAACACGATGCAGAGCTCTCTCAATCATTGAAGCACATCGATAAAACGCACATCTGGCACCCCTTCACCCAGATGAAGCTCTATGAGAGAGAAGACCCTCTCATCATCGAGGAAGGGAAAGGATGCCTTCTCAAAGATGTGGGAGGGAACTGGTACATTGACGGTGTCTCTTCACTCTGGACAAATGTACATGGTCACAGAAAAGAAAAGCTGGACAGGGCTTTAAGAGATCAACTGGAAAAGATTGCCCATTCCACCCTGCTGGGTCTGTCCAACATCCCGGCGATTATGCTTACCAAAAAACTCATTGAAATCGCCCCGAAGGGATTGACGAAGGTATTCTATTCCGATAATGGCTCCACCGCCGTTGAAATCGCCCTGAAAATGGCCTTTCAATACCACCAGCAGGCCCCGAAAGGCGATCCCCGCAAGACAAAGTATATCAACCTGTCTCACTCGTATCACGGAGATACCATCGGTTCCGTGAGCGTCGGAGGGATAGACCTGTTCCACTCCATGTACAGAGACCTCCTCTTCCCTTCCTTCAGGGTCACATCACCGTACTGCTACCGGTGTGAATTGGGTATGACCTATCCATCATGCCAGATGGAGTGCCTGAATCATGTGAAAAAAATCATGGATGAGCACAGTCACGAAGTCGCCGCCCTGGTGATGGAACCGATCGTACAGGGCGCCGGAGGAATGCTGATTCACCCGCCGGGATACCTGAAAAGGGTGAGAGAGCTCTGTACACAATACAATATCTTTATGATCACCGACGAGGTTGCCGTCGGTTTCGGCAAGACGGGAAAGATGTTTGCCTGTGAACACGAAGGGGTTGCTCCGGACCTCATGGCCCTCGCCAAGGGAATCACAGGAGGGTATCTGCCGCTCGCAGCAACGTTGACGACCGACGAAATCTACGAAGGCTTCCTCGGGGAATATCACGAATTCAGGACGTTCTTCCACGGACACACCTATACGGGAAATCCCCTCGCCTGCGCCGTTGCCATTGCGAATCTGGAAGTGTTCGAGGAGGAACGGACTATCGAAGCGCTCCAGGGGAAAATCACACATCTCAGAGAGAAACTGCAACCCTTCGCATCGCTTGCCCATGTCGGCGAGATTCGCCAGTGCGGTTTCATGGTGGGCATAGAACTCGTCGCCAGTAAAGAGACGAAAGATCTATTTCCTCCCGAGAAGAGAATCGGCCACAGAGTGATCATGGATGCGCGAAAAAGGGGAGTGATCATCCGTCCTCTGGGGGACGTGATCGTCCTTATGCCGCCACTAAGTATTTCATACGGGGAAATTGATTCGCTCTGTGATGCGGTATATGAGTCGATCCGGGTTATTACGGAAATGGAATACTGAATTACCATTCACACGAAACCAGGAAATAATAAGGAGATCATACAGCAACAATGGGAGGCTCTAAGAAGCACAGCTGGGAAGGCGTCTTTCAATTTGATCCTGACGACGACATGTACCATGAGCACTTTCCGGGATATCCAGTCGTTCCGGGAAGCCTTATTGTGCATGCCTTCATGAAAGCGGCGGAAGAAATTGGCTTCTCGACCAATCCTCTCACAATACGGAATTTCAGATTCAGAGAGTTCCTCCGCCCCGGCATTCACCGCTTTTCCATTGAACGTAAGGGAAATCAGCTTCATTGCTCCATCATCGAGAAAGACAGAAAAATGGTAACAGGGATATTATCGAAATGAATCTCACCTTTTCCGGGAAGCGCACATTGATCGTCGGCGGGAGCTGTGAGCTCGCGCTCACCCTCGCACAACACATGATTGCCTCCGCCCTCTTCCCGATCCTCACTCACAGGAGCGAAGCAGGTCTGAAGGCGATACACAGGGCATTGCTGCCGTTTACGGGAAAATACGGGACGGCGCACCTTGAGTTCGGTACGCGAGAATCATTAGAAACCCTCTTCCAGCGAATCGGTGAGGATCTGGACTATATGGTCGATTTCGCCCAGGGTAACTATGAGAGCCTCATCGCCTCAGCAGATGAAGATACCCTGTACCGATACTTCACGGAAAACGTCTCCTTTCGCGCGGAATTGCTGAAGGCAACAGCAAGAGCCATGCTGAAAAAAAGACAGGGACGGCTTGTATTCATCTCGTCGGCAGCGGCGGAAAACCCCAACCTCGGCCAGGGTTTCTACGCAGCGTCCAAACTCGCATCGGAAGCACTTTACCGGAGTATGGGTCTGGAACTCGGGGGGCGTGGAATAACCACGGTAATTCTCCGACCGGGCTATGTCATGGCAGGGCGGGGAAAGGCATTCCTGAATGTACGTAGTGAAGAAATTCTCGAGAAAATACCAGTAAAAAGAGCAATCACCAGAGAAGAGATCGCAGAAACTGTCCTCTTCCTCCTTGCAGACAGCGCCTCTGCAATCAATGCCACGGTGATCACAATGGATGGTGGTTTGACATCAAGAAAATGAATTATGAAACCATGGAGGAAACATGAATATTCTGGAGGAGCTCAAGAAAATTCTCACAGAGTTACTTGATCTGGAGAACGGAAATATTACTCCGGAAACCTATCTGATTCAGGAACTGGGAGCGGAATCCATCGATCTTCTTGAGATGGCGGTCGCAATTAACAGCTGTTTCAAAATCAAGGTGAAGGATGAAGAGATATTCCTGACACGCTTCAGGCTTCACCTCACAGAAGCAGAACAGCGAAAGGAGGAGGCAGTTCCCTACGTCGCAACAAAGTACCCCTTTCTTACGGAACAGAGAGTTGAGGAAATCGTAAAGAACATCGGAAAAGGACCTCAATTGAAGGTCAAGGATGTGATGAGCTACATCTCGTTTCACTCAAAGGAAGTATGACACCATGATTGCAACCCCCCTGGATGAACTGATCTATAGAAGGAGGAGCATCCGGAAATACAGGGAAGAATCCCCTTCGGAGGAGTGGATAAAAAGCATGATTCTCGCGGCGATGAGAGCCCCGTCCCCCTCCAACACTCAGCCGGTTCGCTTCGTCCGCCTCCGTTCTCCCCATGTGACAGATCTTCTCCATCACGCCATGCGGGAGGGGAGGAATCGTTTGTTGCGGGCCGCATCAGAGGCAGAGGGATCAAAAAGAGCAAAAAACTGGATCAACTACTACTACCGGTATTCGGAGTTTATGTTCCATGCCCCCGTACTCTTTGCGGTCGGCACTTCATCGAGAAATACCGGTTTCACGGAAAGAGTCGGGAAAACTGGCCTGAAAATACAGTATCAGAACGCTCAGAAGGACTTGGATATCAGCGTGGGTCTGGCACTCTACGGATATCTTCTGAAGGCGGAGGAACTCGGCCTTGGTGCCTGCATCCTCACCGCACCTCTGGTTTTTTTGGAAAAACCGGAGGAGATTCTCTCGCTGGAACAAATCGAGATCAGGTGCTTCGTCACAACCGGCTACCCCGATGAGGAACCACCTCTCTCAAGGCGCAAAGATATATCGGAGATTTACAGAGAAATCTGAATTATGAAGAAAAGAGTTGTCATAACCGCAATGAGCGTCCTTTCCTCACTCGGTCATAATCCCCGTGAGATTATCAAAAGTTTCAAAGAGGGAAGGGTGTCCTTCGAGAGACCACCGTTTGACTCAGAGGTCGTCACCGCTCCCGTAAAGAATTTCAGCCTGAGAGACTATACCGGTCGCTTTAAAGACGGTCGCTATCTCAACAGAGGCGCCCAATTTGCCGCGGCAGCCGCCACGGAGTTGATAAGAAACTACAGTTACAGAAAAGAAGACCTTCCGGATGCGGGTATTTTCACCGGCACAGGTCCCAATCTGGACATCGGTGGGGAATTTCCCGAGATCAGGGGAGGAAATGTCGACAGGGAAGACCTTCGGGCATTGTGGATCCTGAGGTTTCTCCCGAACACGGCTGCATCAGCCATCGCGAAACTTTCAGGCATCCACGGGGAAAACCTCACCATATCCACCGCCTGTTCCGCTTCACTGCAGGCAATCGGGGAAGCCTATCGAAGAATCAAAGACGGCTATCTGAAGCGTGCATTCGCCGGGGGAGGAGATTCCCGTCTGAGTCCCGGGGGAATCCTTGCGTACAAAAAGGCGAATGCCCTGTATGTCGGAAATAACGCACCCGACGGGGCAAGCAGGCCTTTCGATAAAAGCCGCAGTGGCTTTGTCCCCGGGGAGGGAGGTGCTTTTTTTCTCCTGGAAGAACTGGAAGCAGCAGAGAAACGGGGGGTAGAAATATTAGGTGAGATATGCGGTTACGGGTGTACGCTGGATGCGTATAACTTGACAGCCCCCGAGAAAGGTGTGGAGAGGGGAAGGATTACAGTAATGTCGGCTCTCAATGAAGCGGGAGTATCTCCATCGAAGATCGAGGTAATTTCCGCCCACGGAACGAGCACGATTCTCAATGATGAAAGAGAAGCACACCTGATTGCCGATCTCTACGGGAAGAATTCCCCCCGTGTAATCGCCTTTAAATCATGGATCGGACATGCCTCCGCCGCATGTGGAGCCCTGGAACTTGCCTTATTGCTCGTCTGTATGCGGGAGGAGTATCTCCCGGAAATCAGAAACCTCAATGAGCCCTGCCATGGAGAGATCAATTTCGTCAGGCAGGGCAAGAATGCTTCCTTTCGCATCGCCGTCATCCAGAACTTCGGTTTCGGCGGCCAGAACAGCGCACTCATCATAAGGTGTACGAAATGAATTTTTTCAACGCAGACTCACGCAACACGCACATAGTTGTGCGCACGGGGCTGAAGGGTTTCCTTCTCTTGGACAGGATCGTGGAAATAAGCGAGAGCCGCATTGTGGGAATACGCTCCTACGCGGGAGATCCCATCTATTTAGGCCTGGAATCGCTCGCACAGTTGGGGGCATTTTTCGTCCGTCACATCACCGGCTTTTCCAAACACGTCTTTCTTCTCAAGATCGCCCGCTGCGTTTTTTTTACCGGACAGGTACTTTCGGGAGAATATACTTTTTCCGGAGATCTCGTCAGCCGGAGCGATTCCGCCTTTCTGGTCAGGTTACAATCAGAGAAAGACAGAAGAAAGGTTATTGAGGGCGATCTTCTCTTCGGCTCAGTTGAATATGACGATTTTTTTAAACAGGAGACATTGCATCATCATTACAGGAAGGTGTTTTCGTGTTTGCTGAACGATTCAAAAACCGTCTGCTAAGCCAGGAGCAGGCCGACCTCTATCGCAACCCGCCTGAGGTGAAAGAGAGATCGGGGAAATACCTCCTCATGGGAGGCAGGGAGATCCTTAACTTTGCCTCCAATGATTATCTTGGGCTCAGTCAGTCCAGGGAGTTGCGGCAGAAAGCCGCCGAGAATTTCCGGAAATACGGAACATCGTCCTCCTCGTCGCGCCTGGTGTCGGGAAACTATTCCATAATAAACAAGGCCGAAAACGCATACGCCTCATACTTCGGCTATCGGGACGCCCTCTTTTACCCCAGCGGCTATCAGGCGAACATGGGCATTCTCTCCACCTTCTTCGAGCGGGGAGATACGGTGATCTTTGATAAACACATCCATGCGAGCAGCGTCAAGGGAATGATTATGAGCGGGGCACAGTTCTACGGTTACAAACACTCCTCTTTGGCTCACCTGGAAAAACGCCTACACGCAACCGGGAACTCCCAGGCCGCCGTGCTCACAGAATCGCTCTTCAGCATGGACGGGGATCTCCTCGATGTTTCCGGGTTAAAAAAACTGAAGGATCGGTATGGTTTCCTCACGGTTGTCGATGAAGCCCATGCCTTCGGCGCCATCGGCAACGGAGGTCGAGGTATCGCCGGAGACGTCGCGGATATTGCGGTAGGAACATTCGGTAAGGCTTTCGGCTTCTTCGGCGCCTTTGTCCTACTTCCGGATGCATTCAAGGAATACCTTTTCAACTTTTCCTCTCCTCTGATCTACACCACCACTCTCCCGGAGGCACACGCCGCCACCGCCATTGATATCCTGGAAATTGTCCAGGCGTGCGACGCAAAACGGAACCACCTGAGGGAGGGAAGCACATTCATGAAAGAGCGCCTTACCAGGGAAGGCTTCATGGTTTCCGGTGACGCCCACATCCTGGCCCTGGAGATAGGTGATGAAAAAAAAGCGGTTCAGGTATCCCGCTGGCTTCTGGAAAAAAATATTTTCGTTCTACCGGCAAGGTACCCCACGGTTCCTCTCCACCGGGCGATTCTGAGGGTAGGAATCACCGCACTCCATGAAAAAGAGGATATTACTCTCTTCATAGAACGCCTGAAGGAGTCAATGCGTGAATAAAGACATCGGGAACCTGTTCGTCGTGGGAACCGATACGGGGGTGGGAAAAACGGTGTTGTGTCTCCTCATAATGCAGTTCTTTTTCTCGCGGGGGTACACTCCCTTTTATCTCAAACCGGTCCAGACCGGATGCAAGGATGCAAACGACACCGACAGCGACGCCCGGTTCATCTATCAGCACGTTGAATCTTTACGTGACAGGGAACCTGCAGAATCCGTCGTGTACTGTTTCCGGAACCCCAAGGCCCCCCTTTTCGCCGCCCGGGATGAAGGAAAGACAATCGATCTGGAGATTATTGAACAGGCGGTAGCGGAAAAAGCGCAGTCATTCTCTCCCCTCATCCTTGAAGGTGCGGGTGGTGCGTTAGTACCCGTGGCGGGAAAAACTCTGATCATCGACATGATCACGCGCACAGACGGAAAACCGGTTATCGCTGCCAAGGCAGGTTTGGGTACCATCAATCATACCCTGCTTACGATCGAAGCTCTGTCGAGGAGGGGATTGCAACCTCTGGGAGTCGTATTCATCGATGCCGGCAAGGTAGCGACACCTCCCGGGATGATCGATGAAAACAGATCGGCAATCGAGGATATATCCGGTATAAAGGTGGCCGGCGTCATCAGGAAGATCCGCAACTTCTCCCACCCCCCCCGGGACTGTTACCTTCCCCTTGAATACATGTTTGAAGATATCTAAAAGAGTTTCTATTGTCCTCCCTCAATATTATACCCCTCGATAAGAGAATTCCTGTCACCAGCTCGCAATTTGTAATACTGCTCGAAATTCTGCTTGACTTGTGACGCATGGTTCTATAGAGTGACGCATCGTTCACATTTGTTTGATGAAACGCTGACCGATAACCTAAAAATGATGAAAAACAAGGCACCATCAAGGCGAGACCGGGAGAAACTAAGGCAACGTCAAGAGATGCTCTCCGCTGCGCTCGAGCTTTTCTCGGAAAAGGGATACCATAATGTGTCGATGCACGAGATTGCCGAGAAGGCCGAGTTCGCCATTGGAACGCTTTACAAGTTCTTCCGGAACAAAGAGGACCTCTATAAGACCCTGATTCTGGAGCATACGGACAGATTCAATGAGGCGCTGACGAAAGCCATTGAAGAGACGGACGATGAGGTCGAGAAACTCCGAAACTACGTCCGGGCCAAAGGCGATGTCTTTCGTGCCAATGCGTCCGTTATCCGTCTCTATCTGGCAGAGACTCAGGGAGCCAGGTTCAATGTCACGGTGGGATTTGATGCCCAGATCCGGGAAAGATACGGCAAATTCCTGCAAAGCCTTGCCCTGGTTTTCGAAGCAGGAATCAAAAAGAAACGGTTTAAGAGGATCGCCAACCCATATCACCTGTCCGTTGCCCTCGTAAACCTGACCAATGCCTTTCTGTTTCTCTGGCTTGAAGAGCCTGACCGCCATCCCTACCCGGAAGACCCGGACACCGTTTTGAATATTCTTTTCAAGGGGCTTCTTAATCAATGATTCAGATCGAAGTCTTGACGATGCAATGTATAATCTCAATGTATCATGCGGGAGGTCTCGGATGTTACACAAGGAAACTGTGGAAAAGCAGCGGATGTATAACCGAATTGTGATTTTCATGATTCTATTGGGCTTCCTTCTGTTAGCCGGCTGCAAGGGCGGGCAGCAATCCCCGCAACCCGTTCCGGAGGTGGCGGTGGTGACGGTTAAGCCGCAAGCCGTTGAGCTGACCATGGAATTGCCGGGTCGCACCTCTGCCTACCTCGTCGCAGAAATCCGACCCCAGGTCAGCGGTCTCATCCGGAAACGCCTTTTTCAGGAAGGTTCCGATGTGAAGAGCGGTCAGGTACTCTATGAAATCGACCCCGCCCCCTTCCAGGCGGCCCTTGACAACGCAAAGGCTGCCTTAGGCAGGGCAGAGGCCAATGTGCCCGCTATTCGGCTGAGGGCCGAACGTATTCGAGAACTCCTTTCAGACAAAGCGGTAAGCCAGCAGGATCACGACGACGCATCAGCCGCCCTGAAGCAGGCTGAGGCGGATGTTCAGTACTGGAAAGCAGCTGTCGAATCGGCCAGTATCAACCTGAGATATACCCGGATTACGGCGCCCATTTCCGGTCGCATCGGCAGATCTAATATCACGGACGGGGCGATGGTGACGGCCTATCAGCCAATGGCCCTGGCAACCATTCAACAACTTGATCCCATCTATGTGGATGTGCCTCAATCCACCGTAGATCTGCAACGACTGAAGCGCAACCTGGAGAGCGGCCGCCTGAACCAAAAGGGAACAAACCAGCGGAAGGTAAAGATCATCCTGGAAGACGGAACCACGTATCCTTCGGAGGGAACGCTTCAATTCCGCGATGTCACCGTCGATCCCACGACCGGCTCCGTCATTATGCGGGTGGTTGTGCCTAATCCGAAAGGAGTGCTCCTGCCCGGTATGTTCGTCAGGTCAATACTGAAAGAAGGGGTCCAGGAAAAGGCCATCCTGATTTCTCAGCAAGCGGTCTCCCGCGACCCGAAGGGGAATCCCATCGCCGTGATCGTGGACGCTGAAGGCAAAGTCCAGCAGCGGATACTCACCCTTGACCGGGCTATCGAAGATAAATGGATGGTCTCGTCAGGTCTTCAGGCGGGTGATCAGGTCATCGTCGAGGGCATGCAAAAAGTGAGACCAGGTGTCTCTGTGAAGGCACTCCCCTTTGAGACAGGTGCATCCAGAGTGACAAAGCCAGGCGATAAGGCCCAGCCGGCACCACAGGGGAAGTAAGGGAGGAGCCTCATGCTCTCTAAATTCTTTCTCGATCGTCCGGTGTTTGCGTGGGTCATCGCCATCATCATCATGGTGATGGGTGGTCTGGCGATCTACAACCTACCCATATCTCAGTATCCTCCCATCGCCCCGCCAACCATTTACATTCAGGCATCGTATCCCGGTGCCTCGGCGGAGACCGTGGAAAACAGCGTGACCCAGATTATCGAGCAGAAGATGACCGGTCTCGATAAAATGATTTATCTTTCCGCCACCAGTGATTCCTCCGGAACCGGTCGCCTTGAACTCACATTTGCCCCGGGGACGGATCCCGACCTCGCCTGGGCCAAGGTACAGAACAAACTCCAGCTCGCCATGGCAAGTCTGCCCGAAGTGGTGCAGAGCCAGGGTGTTACCGTCGGCAAGGCCACGAGAAACTACCTGATGATCGTGAGCTTGATCTCGGAAGACGGCAGCATGGATGGCTTTGACTTGAGAGACTATTCACGATCCACTCTGGAGAAGGTATTGGCACGGGTGCCCGGTGTGGGCGAGGTTGAGATTTTCGGAACCCAGTACGCCATGCGCATCTGGCTCAATCCCGACAAGCTGACGGATTTCAACCTGACAGTGCAGGATGTCATCGCAGCCCTCCGGACCTACAACGTGGAGGTTTCCGCCGGGCAATTCGGCGGCACGCCGGCGGTGCAAGGGCAGCGATTGAATGCGTCCATCACCGTCCAGAGCATGCTCAAGACGCCGGATGAGTTTGCCGCTGTCCCCATTCGTATTAATCCGGACGGCTCCATCGTGCGCGTCAGGGATGTGGGACGGACGGAACTGGGGAGCGAGTTTTACGATATCGAGGCTTATTACAACGGCAAACCTGCTGCGGGTATGGCCATCCGGCAGGCATCCGGCGCCAACGCCCTGGAGACGGCGGATGCGGTCAAGGCCAAAATGGAAGAGATGAGCCGATTCTTCCCTCCGGGAATGAAGACTGTGTATCCCTATGACACGACACCCTTCGTGAAGGTGGCCATTGAGGAAGTGGTCAAGACCCTGTTCGAGGCCATCCTGCTGGTCTTTCTTGTCATGTACCTTTTTCTGGGAAACATCCGGGCCACACTGATTCCGACCATCGCCGTTCCCGTGGTACTTCTCGGGACTTTTGCGTGTCTGGGTTTCTTCGGGTTTTCCATCAACATGCTGACCATGTTTGCCATGGTGCTATCCATAGGCCTTTTGGTGGATGACGCCATCGTGGTGGTGGAAAATGTAGAGCGCATTATGAGCGAGGAGGGGCTCTCCCCACGGGAAGCCACCGCCAAGTCCATGGAGCAGATCACCAGCGCCCTTATCGGCATAGGCCTTGTCCTCTCGGCGGTATTCGGTCCCATGGCGTTTTTCGGCGGCTCCACAGGCGTCATTTATCGCCAGTTTTCCGTGACCATCATCGCCTCTATGCTTCTTTCGGTTGCCGTAGCCCTGATTCTGACGCCGGTACTCTGCGCATCGCTCCTCAAGCCGGTGGCAGCGGGACATGAACCGGCGGAAACCGCGATCTTCTTTTTGCGCCCCTTTTTTTCGAGGTTCAATCGTTTTTTCTTCCACTCCAGAGACCTGTTTTTGAAATTGGCGGGCCGCACCCTTGAACGGAAAAAACGATACCTCATCGTTTTCGTTTTGATAGTTGCAGTGATGGGATTATTGTTTTTCCGCATGCCCACCGCCTATCTCCCCGATGAGGACCAGGGAATTCTTCTTGCCCAGGTCATCATGCCCACGGGCTCCACCCTGGAGCAGACCAGAAAGGTTGTAGAAGACATCCGTCATTATTTTGAGGAGAACGAAAAAGAGACCGTGGAATCCTGTCTGACCATTTCCGGTATCGGCTATTCCGGAAGGGCGCAGAACAACGGAATGGTGTTCGTCAAGCTCAGGGACTGGAAGCTCCGCAACCGGTCGGACATGCGGGTAAAGGCCATTGCCGCCCGGGCCATGAAGTCCTTCTCGCAGATCCGGGCGGCTCTGGCGTTCGCATTTCCACCGCCCCCCGTCATTGAGCTGGGCAGCGCCAGGGGGTTCGACTTTCAATTGCTGGACAGGGGAAGCCTGGGGCACAGGGTGCTTATGGATGCCCGCAACCAGCTCCTCGGCATGGCGGCGCAGGACCCGAGATTAGCAAATGTCCGTCCAAACGGTATGGAAGATGTACCCCAATACCACATCGATGTGGACTGGGAAAAGGCGGGCGCCCTGGGGGTTCCCATTGCGTCCATTCACAACACCATTTCTGCCGCATTCGGCGGCGCATATGTCAACGATTTTATTCAAGGGGGCCGGGTAAAACGGGTGTTCGTCCAGGCCGACGCCCCCTATCGCATGCTGCCGAAGGATATGGAAAAGCTCTACGTGCGTAACACGGCAGGCAAAATGGTACCTTTTTCTTCCTTTGCATACGGCAGTTGGGAATCCGGTTCTCCCAGACTTGAGCGCTTCAACGGGTTCCCTTCCATAAACATCTGGGGAGAATCTGCCCCAGGCAAAAGCTCCGGCGAAGCGATGCAGGCCATGGAGGATATCGTTGCCAAATTGCCCCAGGGGATCGGGCATGAATGGAGCTCCATTTCCTTTCAGGAACGGATGGCAGGTACCCAGGCGCCCCTCCTTTACGCCTTTTCCATTCTTGTCATCTTTCTGTGCCTCGCAGCCCTCTACGAAAGCTGGCCCATTCCCATTTCCATCCTGCTGGCTCTGCCTCTGGGAGCCATCGGCGGCGTCATTGCCTCTTCCATGCGGGGACTGCACAACGACGTCTATTTTCAGATCGGGCTTCTCACCACCTTGGGGTTGACCACCAAGAATGCCATCCTGATCGTTCAGTTCGCCAAGGCGAGACTGGAAGAGGGAATGGGGCTCATCGAGGCGACTCTGGAGGGGACGAGGTTACGATACCGTCCGATCATCATGACATCCCTCGCCTTCGGCTTCGGCGTCCTGCCCCTTACGGTGACCACCGGCGCCGGGGCGGGAGCACAGAATGCCATCGGCACCGGTGTCCTGGGCGGAATGGTGACGGCCACATTTCTGGTGATCATTTTTTCACCGCTCTTTTATGTGCTCATCGAAAAAGTCTTCGGCAAGCGGCAGACGGGTGAACCGAGCGGGTCAGGCGGCACCAACCGATTCTTTCAGGTGTTGATAGAAAAGATTCGAGGCAAATACCGAAAGGAAAAGGCAGCGGGGACCGCTGACATAACTCCCCCGGAGGAGCGATGATATGAAAACAAGATTATTTCTATTCTTGATAATCATCATAACCCTTCTTTCGGGGGGATGCACCCTGGCCCCCGAATATACAAGACCTGCATCTCCCGTCCCTGGAGAGTGGCCAAGAGGCGCGGCCTATAAGGATGCCAAGGTTGATGCCGGCGCTCCAACGGAGTTGAAGTGGCAGGAATTTTTCACCGACGAGAAGCTCCAGAAGATCATCACGATAGCTTTAAAAAACAATCGTGACCTCCGACTTGCGGTTCTGAATGTTGAGAGAGCCCGGGCGATTTACGGCGTTCAGCGCGCCGAGCTGCTGCCGACAATCAACGCCGTCGGGAGCGGGAGTAAAGCGCGTGTTCCGGCTGACCTTTCGTCCACCGGGCGAGTGACGACTTCCGTACGATACGATGTTGATCTCGGGGTCATCTCCTGGGAAATCGATTTCTTCGGCCGCATCCGCAGCCTGAAAGACCGGGCCCTGGAGGAATACCTTGCCACGGATCAGGCGCATCGCAGCGCCCAGATCCTGCTGGTATCATCTGTTGCCTGTGCATACCTCACCCTTGCAGCGGATCGGGAAAACCTTACACTGGCGGTGTCCACCCTTGAGACGCAGGAGACCGCCTACAAGTTGATCCGCAAACGATATGACGTCGGACTTGTGTCCGAATTGGATCTTCGTCGAGCGCAAAGCCAAGCGGATGCAGCCAGGGGAGACGTCGCCCGCTATACGCAGGTGGTGGCGCTCGATGAAAACACCTTGAACCTTCTGGTCGGTTCTCCTTTGACGCCAGAACTCTTGCCGCCAGAGCTGGGCAATGTCAGCCCCCCCAGAGAGATTTCCTCTGGTTTACTCTCCGAAGTGCTCTTGCGCCGCCAGGATGTGCTGGCGGCGGAGCATCGGCTCAAAGCGACCAACGCCAATATCGGCGCCGCACGGGCGGCCTTCTTTCCCCGTATCGCCCTGACGACCACCATCGGCACGGCAAGCCCAGAGCTGTCCGGGCTCTTCAAATCCGGTCAGGGCACATGGGCTTTTGCGCCGCAGATCGTGATGCCGATTTTTGACGCCCGCACCTGGTCGGCATATGATGTAACAAAATTAGAAAAGGAAATGTCCGTAGCCCAATATGAGAAAGCGATCCAGACGGCTTTCCGTGAAGTGGCTGATGCTCTGGCCGTGCAGGGCACAGTGAACCAGCAAATCGCAGCGCAGCAGTCCCTGGTCGAGGCTGTTGCAGAAACCTACCGCCTCTCCAATGCCCGCTATATGAAGGGAATTGACAGTTACCTCAGCGTCCTGGATGCACAACGCTCACTCTATGCGGCTCAGCAGGGGCTGATCGCCGTCCGTCTGGCAAAATTGGCCAACCAGGTGAAACTCTTTGCCGTCCTGGGAGGCGGTGCTGAATAATTCAACTCCGAAAGATACTCAACAGCGGGGAATCTTGAGAGACTCACAATCCCAATCTCATGATTTCTTTCACGCCGGTGAGGTAGCGACTCCGCCTGAGACGATCGAGGAAAACAAATGGGCAATTGAGGATATATCAGTATACAAGTGGCAGGAGTCGCCAAGAAGATCCGTAATTTCTCTCAACTTTCCCATGAGTATTACCTTCCCCTTTAAGATATGTTTGGAGAGATATAAAGACTTTCTATTGACACGGATGATTATCCTCCCTATACTTAACTACATTGATAAGGGAATGCTTATCACTTTTTCCCATTGTCTTCGGGATCTATATCATCTGGAATCAGATTTAATTCTCCCCATTATATTTTATCATTCCCTTAGCGAAATATTTGCATAATCACCCTTAGGTCATCGCGAGCAAAACGTGGAGACATATCTGTTCTGACGAGACTGCCGCGCACCCATCGGGTGCTCGCAATGACAATGGCATTATGCAAAGGTTTATGAGCAAGTAGAGACCGACTCGTTCACAACATTTCTTTTCTTAGCAATGGGGTAAGCATGCATGGCGACGAGACTTGCTGTTTTAGAAACAGAAAGGTGTGTGGGTTGCCAGAGTTGTATGTTCGCCTGTTCCCGGAGACAGGAAGTGGCCGGATTGACCAAGTCCTGCATCGGAGTCCAGTCAATCGGCGGCATGGAACGTGGATTCACCGTCATCGTATGCAGAGCCTGTAGTGATCCTCCCTGTGCCAGAGTATGCCCCACTGATGCCCTTCTCCTGAGGGAAGGCGGTGGCGTCCGCCTCGAGATGAAAAAGTGCATCGGCTGCGGCCACTGTCGCGAGGCCTGCCTCATCGGGGCAATCCAGTGGGATGACACCACCAACAAACCGATGATCTGCATCCACTGTGGTTACTGCGTAGAATTCTGTCCCCACGGCGTTCTGGGGATGCGCAAAAAGGAGGTCAAAGTCCATGCTCAGGGATGATCCCCTTGTCAATATCCTTTACATAGATCTCTCCAGCCGCACCTTTGAAGTCAAGAAGAGACCTGATCTCTTCGAGAACTACTTAGGGGGAACCGGCGTCGCAATAAAGCTCCTTCACGAGGAATGCCCCCGCGACTGCGATCCTCTCTCACCGGAGAACCCTATCATCTTCGCCGTCGGCCCTTTCACAGCCCTCTTTCCTCTCGCGTCAAAATCCGTTTCCATGTTCAAATCACCGCACACGGGGAACCTGGGAGAAAGCCATTGCGGCGGGAGAAGCGCTGTGGCCATTCGCATGGCAGGTTATGGAGCCATCGTCATCAAAGGTACGAGCGACCTGCCCGTGTATCTTTCCATTCACAGCGGCCGTGTTCAATTCCGCGACGCCTCCTCTCTGTGGGGAATGGGATGCTTCTCCTCGGGGCGCATCATCAGAGAAAACGAGCCGGGCCCGGGGCTGCGAACGATCATGAGAATCGGCAAAGCAGGTGAGACGCTTGTGTCTTATGCCTGTGTCACCACGGAGACATACCGCCACTTCGGGAGAATGGGACTGGGTGCTGTGTTCGGCAGCAAAAAGCTAAAAGCTGTGGTCATTTCAGGGAAATCGGCGATTCCGGTAGTCGACAAGAAGCAATACAGGAAATTCTACAAGGAAATATATGACGCGGCTGTAAAGTCACCTGTCATGAAAAAATATCATGACCTGGGAACTGCAGAAAACATCCTTCCCCTGAACACATTCGCTGGCATTCCCACAAGAAATCTTAAAGAAGCAACCTTTGATAAGGCAGATGCAATTTCGGGCGAGGCCTTTGCGGAACAATACCTGGGGAGACGACTGGCCTGTACCCACTGCCCGGTGGGTTGCATCCACATCGCAGCACTGCGGGAACCTTACGAAGATGAGGCATACTTCTATAAAACCACCATGATCTCCTATGACTACGAACCGATCTATGCACTGGGAACAATGCTGGGAATGACGAACCCCGAGGATTTCCTGAAACTGATGGATCGGGTTGAATGGTGGGGAATGGATGCCATGACGGCCGGGGTGGTGCTTGCCTGGGCAACGGAAGCGCAGGAACGGGGGCTTATTTCCGAAAAGGAAACAATGGGGATAACATTTTCCTGGGGCGATCCCATATCATACATCAATGCCTGCCGGTTGATCGTGGAGCAACCCAATGAGTTCTACAAAGCCCTCGCCCGCGGCACCGAACATGCGTCTTCTCTTTACGGCGGCGATGACATTGCCTTATCTCTGGGAAAGAACGAAATGCCTGGGTACCATACAGGACCGGGGGCTCATCTTGGTGTCCTCATGGGACTCAGGCACAGCCATCTGGATAATGCCGGTTATTCTGTCGATCAGAGCAAGCTTGTCAAAACGCAAATGGATCCCGAAGATCTTGCGGAAACACTTTTTTACGAGGAGAGATGGCGACAGATTCTCTCCAGTTTGGTTGTCTGTTTTTTCGCCCGGGGGATTTACACAGCAGAACGGTTACCAGAACTCCTCAGCATTGCGGGTTTTGATTTGAGTCCGGAGGATATTAGCAGAATTGGACAGAATATCTATGAGGAAAAATACCGCTTTAAAACGAGAGAAGGCTTTTCTCTGGACAAACTCAGATTCCCGAAAAGAATCTTCGAAACCCCCAGCCCCATTAAAGCATGGGATGAGACTTATCTTCGCCGTGCCCTTGGGCACATAAAAGCTGTTCTCGCGAAGTCATCTCATATATAAATATCCTGATATCGAAAATCCTTCAAATATTCCTTGACAATGAATACAGAGTAATGTACTTGACTGCCCGAGAAATGACTGTCAGTCATATAATGACTCCCGTTCAATAAACAATAGATGTTTTCATAAAGTCTCATTCCGGATTGTGCAATAGCTTCTTTACGTGGAAAGAATTGTTGTTTAAGAAACAATTTCGTGTTAAGTAGCAGCGTGCCTTTAAACTATTTAATCAATCTTAACATTATTTATAAATCTTTTAATATTGTTATTTTTCCGCTCCATGGGGTAAATCTTCACAACCAAAGAAAGAGACTGAACGCCATCACCCCCATACAGGGGATAATCCATAGCCATAAAGAGAGGAAATTACTGTATATATGATGTACGCGGCAGATATATGTAAAGAGTTGAAACAAGATTATCAAAGAGGAGGATAGAGGAAGGTATGGCAGAAGAGGAGAAGGTGGAATTAAAGGAGATTTATCCTGTTCCCGCGTGGGCACGGGAGAGGGCATACATTCAGAGCAGGGCGGAGTATGAGAAGCTCTGGGAGCGGTCGATTGAGGAGCCTGATGCGTTCTGGGCGGAGGTTGCCTCTGAGTATGTGGAGTGGTTCAAGAAGTGGGACACGGTGGAGGACTATAATTTTGATGTGGGTGCGGGCCCCATTTACCTGAAGTATTTTGAGGGGGGGAAGCTCAACGTCTCGTACAACTGTCTTGATAAGCACCTGAAGACCAGAGGGAACAAGATTGCCATTCAGTGGGAGGGGAACGAGCCCGGTGAGGACCGGGCCTATACCTATAAGGAACTTTACACGGAGGTCTGCAAGTTTGCCAACGTCTTGAAGTCTTTGGGGGTGAAGAAGGGTGACCGGGTGTGTTTCTTTCTCCCCATGATTCCGGAGCTTCCCATCGGGATGCTGGCCTGCACCCGGATTGGCGCAATTCACAGTGTGGTCTTCGGGGGGTTCAGTTCCGATTCTCTCCGGGACAGGATTCAGGACAGTGAATCGAAGGTGGTGGTGACCTGCGACGGGACCTTCCGCGGTGCCAAGGCGGTTCCGCAGAAGACGAGTGCCGATGACGCGGTGAAGGTCTCTCCTTCCGTGGAGAAGGTGATTGTGGTGAAGCGGGTGGGTGACAAGATTGCCTGTTCCATGCAGCCGGGGAGGGATCTCTGGTGGCATGAGGTGATGGCGAAGGCATCTGACAAGTGCGAGCCGGAGTGGATGGATGCGGAGGATCCCCTGTTCATCCTGTACACCTCGGGTTCCACGGGGAAACCCAAGGGGGTTTTGCACACCACGGGCGGGTATTTAGTGTTCGTGGCCTACACGCACAAGATGATCTTTGATTACCACGAGGAGGACATCTTCTGGTGTACGGCGGATATCGGCTGGGTGACGGGGCACAGCTACATTGTCTATGGGCCGCTGTGCAATGGTGCCACGTCGGTGATGTTTGAGGGGGTACCCAACTACCCGGACGTGAGCCGTTTCTGGAAGGTGGTGGAGAAGTACAAGGTGACGATTTTCTATACCGCCCCCACGGCGATCCGTGCCATTGCCAAGGAGGGGTCCGAGTGGGTGAAGAAGGCGGATATTTCTTCTCTGCGTCTTCTGGGGACGGTGGGAGAGCCCATCAACCCGGAGGCGTGGAACTGGTACCACCATAATATCGGCCGGGATGAGCTGCCCATCGTGGACACCTGGTGGCAGACGGAGACGGGAGGGATTCTCATCACGCCGCTCCCCGGCGCGATTGACCTCAAGCCCGGGAAGGCGACGGTCCCGTACATGGGGGTAGTGCCTGCCATCGTTGACGAGTACGGGGAGGAGATCACGGAGACGGTGGCGAGCGGACCGCTGTGCATCAAGAAGCCCTGGCCGGGACTCATGCGGGGGGTGTATGGCGATCCCATGCGGTTCCAGGAAACCTACTTTGTCCAGCGTCCCGCGTTCTATTATACAGGTGACGGTGCGACGAGGGATGAGGACGGGTACTATCAGCTCATGGGGCGGATTGACGACGTTATTAATGTGTCCGGACACCGTCTGGGGACGGCGGAGATTGAGTCTGCCCTGGTGGCCCATGAGAAGGTGGCGGAGGCTGCGGTCGTGGGCTATCCTCATGCGCTCAAGGGTAAGTCCATTTACGCCTATGTGACCCTGAAGACGGGAGTGGAGAAGTCTGAGGCCTTGAGGAAG
>Ga0233423_10000481_pt1 | contig 21227 bp, 20 predicted proteins | sample Watercolumn_Mata_FD_180713 | JGI IMG/M metagenome (GOLD analysis project Ga0233423, IMG submission 180713) | Freshwater microbial communities from Lake Matano, South Sulawesi, Indonesia - Watercolumn_Matano_2014_112_MG | ecosystem: Environmental > Aquatic > Freshwater > Lake | place: Indonesia...
CGACGTTGACATCAACCGCGTTACGAAGCACATCGCACTCTGGCAGGTCACACTCTCCCGGGACGTTGATGGGACTATCCGACCACAGCTCGAAGAAGTAATACTCGCCGACCCTAAGATAGGGGAGCATCTCCTTGACCGAGACCGCGCCAGCAAATACCCAGTCGCCCTCCTCCCGGTCTGGGTAGAACAGAGCATCTGTGATAGCGGTGCTGGTCTCACCCTCTGGATGTCCCAAGAAGTACCGAACAACGTCTCCGTCAGATTCCCTATTTCTTACCAGCAAATCGGTGTAAAGGATCCCTCGGGGGGGGGAATCAACTACCTCCACCAGCTGGACACAGAGAGTCACACCGTTTTCGGCTATAACCAGACCGGGGGCGTCCTCCACCAATCCTGGCGGCACCCTTATACCCTTCCAAGGGCATCCTTCCGGCTCGGGCTCCGTCGTCGTTGTCGTCGGAGGAGCCGTGGTTGTCGTTGTCGTGGGCTCGGTCGTGGTAGTCACGACCGTGGTAGTCGTCGCCGTGGTGGACGTGGTCGCCGCAGACGAGGTCGTCGTCGGCGCCACGGTAGTCGTCACCGCACCGTTGTCGTCCTGGCAGGTGCTGCTGCCGAACGCGAGCAGGGCAATGATGAGCATGAGTCCGGCGAGACCCATCGTGTTGCGAGACATCACGTCTCACCTTCCTTTCAATATCTAGGGTCGTTTCAAGGTGCGCGGCTCCCCGCACGCCAAGAGACGACACGGTTTACCGTCTTGATTTAAGGGATATAACTAATTCGGGGGTTTGTCAAGCCAACAACCTACCTGAATAGGTTGGCGGTATCGTAATTCTCGGTGTAGATAACTAGATTAGAACCGCTCTCGGCGTGGAGGGGCAAAGTGTCCTCCAGCATGCGGGCAATCACATCGCCCTTCTTCACGTTCGCCCAACTCGCCACTGCCGGCGTATGCAAGCCAGCGACGAACACGCTTGAATTCTCATCAGCGGTGCTAACCATAAACTTCCCCAGCGGATCGCCCTCCATATAGCCCTCGGGCAGAAGCTGAACATATATTCCGTCAAAAGGTGCTTTGATTTCCGTCCCCGCCGGCACCTCGAAGCCGAGCGCTAACCGATCTACATACGAAATTTCCTGCCCGTTGAGACAATACGGCAAGGGAAGCATTTTTATGCACCCCGAGCCACCGCCAGGAGCATATCCCCGGTAGAAATAGAACCCCGCTAATCCCAAAAGAATAACTGCCCCGGCCACCCAAGCCACCCAACACCCCCTACCACACCAGCGACAGCAAGGTCGCCCATCAGTCATTTTCTGTTTCATATTCTTAATTATATCAGACCCTTTTCTTTTTGAACTCCCTGGTCTTAGGAGTCACCCAAAATCTATTTAAGCGGAACCTCCCTCCCAACATCAGGCGGGTCTGAGCATCAATCGCCGGCAGAGAGCCGAGCAGAATCATCGTCACGGGGAGAAGAACCCACTGCAGGAGATAAAGGAGGTAGTGACGGGGACGAACCCAATCCGGCCTGGGCGGCAGAAGCAGCACCCCCAGGATGGCAGACACAGCGATACCAAATGAAGCTAGGCTCATGATCTGCATCGTCACCCGCGGTAGATTGTACGAGAGCAGAGTGGTATTAAATTCATTCCCGCCTAACAGAAGAGGCAGCCAGCCCAGAGCAAAAATGAGCACGGATGCCACTGCCCAGGAGTGAAAAGATTCCAGGGTGTGAAATATCCAGTAGGCTTTCTTTCGGAGTTTCATCTGTTTATCCCTAATAAAACTGGTCACCATATAGGCAACGTTCTCGCTCCCCCAAGCCCAGCGCCGCTGCTGCTTATAAACGTTTGCGACTGTCTGCCAAAAAGAGGGAGCGACGTTCGCGTCCATAGAAACCGGATAGATAAGCGGGACAACTCTCCAGTTGCCGTGGTAGTGGACAAAGCACTGCCAGAAAATGCGCGAATCTTCAGAAACTTTATCGGTGTGCCAGTAGCCGATCTCCGCCAGCGCCTTGAAGGGCATAGAGTGGGATGAAAACGTCACCATATTCTCGGGGCGCGCCTGCTGCATCATTTGATAATAAGTGGCGGAGAGCGCGATCACCCGCGCAAAAGCCGGCGCCTGGTAAATGTTGTTGTTGAAGAACGGGATGGGCTGATAGCTCGCCATCTGCGGATCTTCAACCGTCAGGAACTTATAAACGAGCAGGCCAAAGTACTCGGGATATATTTGGGTATCCACATCAAAGACCGACAGGATGACTTTCTTGTGGTCTAACCCGACCTCATCTATATAATCCTCCCTTACCCGCCGGGCAGCCCAGGCTTGATTAGAGCCCTTACCGATAGTTTCGTTCGGGAGGTTATGAGGGTGAGTAGTAATAACGAACTTGTGGAATATGTGTCCGTATTCTTTTTCTATTTTCCTCCCCGTCTCGGCATTCTCGTGGTTAGCCCGCTCCTCCTGGGCGAGCACCACAATAAATTTATCCTTTGGATAATGGGTGTTCTTCAACTCTTCAAAGGTCTCCCTGACAATTTCATAGGGCTCGTCCACCATCGGCAGAATAATCAGGTTATAAATCTCACCCCAACCCTTAACACTCTTCGCTCTGGCTAACCAATCAACCCGCATGTTCCTTTTCATCTCACGGTAGGTGATCATCAGATAGAGCGTGAGCACCAATACCCTGAAAAACCAATAAATATCAAAAAGAATAATAAAAACCGCGGCGAATGCGGGCCAAAAGGCGGACATGGCGAACATCAGGATTAACGTCGCCCACACCAAAGCCCCAGGGAGTATTTCACAGAAACGATACATGTTAAGACAAGTGCAAAGTTAAAAACTCAAAACGTAAAGCCACAGGCGTAAAGGGCAAAGCCACCGAGGGCATGTATTCCGAGTTTTGAGCTTTGAGCTTTGAGCTTTGAGCTTCCTTCATAGGTTCAGGTTCGCCTGAGCAGTAATTCTATGTTTTTCGCCTTTCAGATAATTGATATAAGCGGCGGCGGCGGCCATTGCGGCGTTGTCCGTGGAATACCGGAGGTCTGCCGCATAGAAACTTAGCCCTTTTTCCTTGACCACCCTGCCCAAAGTTTCCCGCAGAGGCCTGTTAGCGGCCACGCCGCCCGCCAGGATAACCGATTTCGCCCCGTATTGCCACGCCGCCCGCAGTGTCTTTATAACTAGTATATCAATAACCGTCTGCTGGAAGGATGCAGCTGTGTCAGCGCGGAGCCTTGGTGTTATCTTCCTGCCCCTTAAATAATAGAAGACAGCGGTTTTAAGTCCGGAAAAGCTGAAGTCAAAATTTTTCTGATTGACCATCGGTCTCGGGAATACAATTGCATCCACTCGCCCCTTTTCCGCCGCCTTCTGGATCTCTGGACCACCCGGATAAGGCAGGCCAACGAGCCGCGCCACCTTATCAAACGCCTCCCCGACCGCATCATCCCGCGTCTCCCCAATCTTTTTCCACTCATCAATCGTTCTAAGAACCAGCAAAATGGTGTGCCCTCCGCTAACAATCAGCCCAACGGCCGGCAGCGGAATATTCTTGCCCGCTTTTGTAAGGGACAGCAGGGGGCTATAGAGGTGCGCCTCCAGATGATTAACTCCCAACAAGGGTTTGCGATGCTCTTCGGCTAGCTTTTTCGCATATTCAATCCCCGTCCACAGACTTGGCTCCAGACCGGGGCCGATAACGACCGCCATCAGGTCTATCTCGCTCCACTTAATAGCAAGTTTTTTCTCTATCAGGGGAAGGTTTTTTAGGTGCTCGCGCTTGGCTAAGCCGGGCATCACACCTCCGAAGGGACGGTGGAGCTCTATCTGGGAAGAGATTTCACTTTTTAAAACCTTAAAGCGCGGCCCGCCAGCCGGCGGACGCAACCCCTGCCTGCCGGTAGGCAGGCGCCCTTCAGCCTCAACAATAGCCATCGCTGTTTCATCACAGGACGTCTCTATCGCAAGAATTTTCATGATGTTCTCTGCCCTTCCGCAGCCTCGCGCGGAGGAGGGTCAATCGCTAAGATCCTCATTTGGATTAACTATACAACCTCAAGCCACAAAAGTATTTATGAATTGAGGGTGTAACGGGTGGCGACAGCAAACTGTCAGACCACCCGTAGGACACACCCACTAGAAGCTCGGAGTTGCTATCCCTTCGCCGGCAGGATCTCGTAGGCCACGGCGAGGGGGTACTGGAATCGGCGGATGATGTCGCCGTCCTGACGAAGGAACTCCCCGTTCCAGGGAAGCTGCAGAGCGAGCCAGTCGCCGGGCTTCGCGCTCATCTCCTTCCAGGTCCACGTCTGGCCGAGCAAAACCTCGTCCGTCACGTTGTAGCGTGATCCATTGACACACACATACCCCCGGAGGAGTTCGTCCTGGGGGTAATAGGTCTTGATGCGCACACCAAACCTGGTGTTCTCGTTGACCAGATTCTCATCCATGGTCATGATCAGCCGCGCCAGATCCGGTGCCCAGTACGGCTCGCCGATGACGGAGCCGTCGGGGGTGTAGATGACCTGGACGGCGCCCGGAGTCGGAGTCATGGGCGGATCCCAGCACTCCAACCACGGGATGAAGGATGACCTCGCACCGGTCTTCGGCAGCGGGTTCGTCCACTGGCCGTCCACGACCTTGACTGGGAAGACCTTGTGCTCGATGGAAGGCGCAGCGGCGCCGATGGCCGGTGCTGCCACTGCGAGCAGCAGCAGCGCGACCAGAACCAACAGAACACCCCTCTTCATAGTGAGCTTCCTCCTTGTGAGGTGCTATCCAACCCAGGCGTTTCCTAGATTGCCAGCCAGTAATACCACAATCCTGCCAATTAGTCAAAAACCACCCCGCCCAACTTTTGAGCTTTAGGTTTTGCTTTTTGAATTTTGAGCTTTGAACTTTTTTGTAGCCCCAACCGGATTTGAACCGGTGTTTTCAGGATGAAAACCTGACGTCCTATACCGGGCTAGACGATGGGGCCCTCCTTCGTTAAAACTACGGAGGGGCATGCCCTCCTCCGTTCCGACCGATATCGGAACCACGGAACAGCATAGTCACCTTTCGCTGAAACCACAAAATAGCGTAGCTAGCGAACGCTAGACTAATACAAGAATACTACATTTTCAACGTCTCCTTATATACCTATATAATGGAACTATGAAATCGGAGATGGAGCCGCGTTTTGACTACCAAAAGTTAGAACCGGAAATCTACCGCCGCTGGGAGAAATCCGGCTTTTTTAACCCGGATAATTTAATCAAGAAGGGTGTCGTTAAAAAGAGCACCAAGAGATTCTCTATGGTCCTCCCTCCGTCCAACGTGACCGGGGTGTTACATATGGGACACGCCATTGTACTGACGATTGAAGACATAATGACCCGCTTTGCCCGAATGCAGGGCAAGAAGACTCTTTGGCTGCCCGGAACCGACCACGCCGCTATCGCCACCCAGGCCAAGGTGGAAAAACTCCTCTATCAGGAAGAGGGGAGGACACGTTATGATCTTGGGAGAGAGAAGTTCTTGAAAAAAGTTGAAGCTTTTGCTACCCAAAGCCACGACACCATTATTGAGCAGACAAAAAGGATGGGGGCTTCCCTGGATTGGAGCCGCGAGGCGTACACTTTGGACGACAAACGCAACCTGGCCGTCCGCACCGCCTTTAAAAAAATGTATGACGACGGGCTGATTATCCGGGACTACCGGGTGGTTAACTGGGATCCAAAGGGGCAGACCACTATTTCAGATGATGAAGTTGTTTATAAGGAGATTCCGGCAAAGCTCTATACCTTTAAGTATGCTGAAGATTTCCCGATAGCTATTTCCACTACCCGCCCCGAAACGAAACTGGGTGATACGGCCGTGGCGGTTAATCCCAAGGACAAACGCTATCAGAAGTATGTCGGCAAAACCTACAAAGCCAAGTTCGCCGGCGAAAACCTGACGATCAAAATCATCGCCGACAGGGAGGTTGACCCTGAATTTGGAACCGGGGCTTTGGGCGTCACACCCGCCCACAGTCTGATTGACTATGAAATGGCCCTGCGCCACGGCCTGCCCCTCAAGCCGGTAATAGACGAGGACGCCCGAATGACCACCGGGATGAAAGGAGTAAAGGGAGAGAAGGTCCTGGATGCCAGAAACACTATCCTGGCGTGGCTGAGCCAAGAGGGTCTCCTGATAAAAGAGGAGGATATCAGGCAGAACATCTCAACCGCGGAGCGGACGGGAGGCATAGTGGAACCCCTGCCGAAACTACAATGGTTTATAGACGTAAACAAGAAATTTAAAATTCAGACCTCAAAACTTAAAGCCATTAAGAGCGGGCAGGAAACGACCCTGAAGGAATTAATGAGAGCCGCCGTTAGGAGCGGCCAGATTCGGATAATCCCCAAGCGGTTTGAAAAAAGTTATTTTCACTGGATAGACAATCTACGCCCGTGGTGTATCTCTCGCCAGATTTGGTTCGGACACAGAATCCCAGTGTGGTACGAAAGAAACGCAAAACTCAAAGTTCAAAACTTAAAACCAAAGACGCCGGAGGCGCAAAACGCAAAACTATACGTTGGGATTAACCCACCCAAAGGACAGGGGTGGGAGCAAGATCCGGACACCCTGGATACCTGGTTTTCATCTGCTCTTTGGACTTTTTCCACGCTTGGCTGGCCCCTCGACTACGCTCGGGGCAAGCCCAAAAGGGGTAGTGACCTCGAGCAATATCACCCAACGGATGTGTTAGAGACGGCTTACGAGATTCTCTTCTTTTGGGTGGCGCGGATGATACTAATGAGTACTTATCTCCTGGGCGAGATCCCGTTTCACACAGTCTATCTGCACGGGCTGGTACGTGACAAACAGGGCAAAAAGATCAGCAAGTCCTTAGGGAATAATATTGACCCGCTAGATATGGCGGAAAAATACGGAGCGGACGCTATCCGTATGTCCCTAATCATCGGCTCGGCGCCGGGAAATGATAGCAAGACGTCCGAAGACAAAATCCGCAGCTACCGCAACTTCACCACCAAGATCTGGAACGCCGCGCGTTTTGTGCTGACGAACCTTGATGGCAGGTCCGTCTCCACAACTAGCCCGCATCTTAGACTTACCGCTGAAGACAAGAGAAACCTCAAGCGGCTGGAGGAGGTGAAAAAGAAAGCTACAAAACATATAGAGGACTACAAGTTCCACCAGGCAGCCGAGTTACTCTACCAGTACTTCTGGCACACCTTCGCTGACAAGATAATTGAAAAATATAAGGGGCGCCTGCGCGCCGAGGACTGCACGGATAGGGCAGCGGCCCAAGGAACCCTGGTTATGATTCTGCGGGAGTGCTTGAAAATGCTCCACCCCTTCGTGCCCTTCGTTACGGAGGCGGTGTGGGAAAAAATGCCGGGCTCTCCGCGGCAGAAGAGTAAAATGTTAATGACAGAAAGATGGTAGAGCCCGCAATTTGCATCGCCTTAGGATTAGTAGTCCCTCTCTTTTGGCTTGGTTTTTTTCTCTTTGAAGATCGCGAACATCCAGAGCCCCGATGGATGCTCTTTCTAACTTTCTGCGGAGGAATCTTGGCCGCCTTTCTTGCCCTTAGCCCAGAGATCTATCTTAACGTCACCTTCCCCCAGACCGGGCTACCACACCAAAACAAACTGCTGATTCCATTTGCCCTAGTGGAAGAGTTCACTAAGTTCGCTGTTGTCTTTCTGATAATTAAATACAGCAAGTATTTTGATGAACGAGTTGACGCGATGATCTATATGATAACGGCAGCGCTTGGCTTCGCCGCCGTTGAAAATGTCTTCACCCTGTTCAATACCCTTGAACTACACCAAGTTGTGGAGACAACTATTATCAGGGGCATCGGAGCAACCCTCCTCCATGCATTATCCGCAGGCCTCCTGGCGTTCTATTGGATGAGGAGACGTCCCATATTTGGATTGACAAGCGCTACCCTTCTACACGCCCTCTTTAATTATCTTATTCTGCGCATTGAGGGCGACGCCAAGATTTACGTCACGCTTATATTGGTGGTAGTCGCGCTTTTCCTGTTCAGAGATTTTGAGATTATTAAAAGACCTTTACAGACTCCGACTAGTCCGACTGGCCGATCTCTTGTTTCCTAAAAAAGTGGGGGCGGTTCTGTTATAATCAATAACAGGATGTTGCGGAGAAGAAAAAAAGTAGAAGTTGACGAGATCCCCGGGGATAACTCCTTTAATTTGGAGGCGGAGGGGCAGTTAACCATAGATGTTTACCAAACTCCTGACGAGATAGTGGTACAGTCAACTATGGCTGGGGTTGACCCGGCGGACGTAGAAATAGACGCCACCAATGAGTCTTTGACTATCCGTGGTGAAAGACACCGGAACTCTACTGTTACCGACACTGATTATTACTACCAGGAATGCTTTTGGGGGAAGTTCTCCAGAGAGGTTATTCTGCCGCAGGAGGTTGACCCAGATAAGGCTACTTCAACTCTGAAGAATGGCGTGCTAACAGTCCATCTCCCCAAGATTCACAGGGACAGAGCTCGTAAGATATCCGTCAAGCGGGAGGCTTGAAGTTCTCCCCGCCCTCAAGGACTTCTTTATAAATCCTCTCCAGCCGAATACTGACGGCTTCGGTGGTATACTCCTGCGCGGACTTCTCTGCTCCCTCAGACAGTCTCTTGTGCAGGTTACTATCCTTAATCACCTTTAAAACACCCTCGGCCAACGCCTGGGTACTGTTGTCAGTAATCAGCCCGTTCTCGCCATCCCTTACTATGTCCACCACACCACTGGCGCGGATGGCCACCACCGGCACCCCAAAAGCCATCGCATCGGTCATAATTAATCCCTGCGTTTCACTTAGCGATGAGTGAATAAACACGTCGCCCTCGCGGAAATATCCCCCACGCTCCTCCGGGGGCACTATGCCGGTGAAGTACACCTTCTCAGCAATGCCTAGCTTAGCTGCCGACTGCTTGAGAAATTCCAAGTATGTTTCGGCTCCCTTTGTTCCTCCGGCAATAACCAAAGTGGTCTTACTCTCTTTACTGGAGATATACTTGTACGCCTCTAAAATAACGGGGAGATTCTTCTCTGGTCCCACTCGTCCGAAGTAGAGAATCAGTTTATGATCTGCTGGTATATCAAAACGTTTACGCAGGTTGGCGGGCGGAGCACTCTTTAAAACTGAGAAGTCTATCCCGGATGGGAGAATATGGATTAACGGTTCCCTGACCCCATTTTTAATCAGATACTCCTTAATGCTCAGGGTTGGCGCTATTACGGCATCTGTCTGGTTGGCATAACCAGCAGCCGCCCGCTCCACCAGTTTGATAACCAGATGTTTGGGTAGAAGGGGCGGGACATAATCAACATAGAACTCATAGCGGGTGTGATTGGTAAAGATTACCGGAAGGGAAAGATTCTGCGCCAACCTAAGCGCCGACCGCCCGACTCCCCAGGGATGTTGGGCGTGAACCAATTGAAGTCCATGTTCCTTGGCAAATTTTTCGTCCCGTCGGGTCGGCAGGGCGATTGGATATTCGGCTTTGTAGGCCAGGGGGATGGACGGATAACGAAAAACATTTTTATCTGTGTCGTTGTACCCCCTGAACGCAGGGGCAAAAATATAGACTTCGTGCCCCAGTTTTTCCAGCCCCTTCTTGAAGGTAGAGATCGACACCACCACTCCATTTACTAAAGGAGTAAAGTTGTTGGTGAAAATACCTATCCTCATTGGCTGGTAATCCTATTTACAAACTCTCCTATTATTTTGTTTGCTTCGCTTGAGTGGACATCGGTGGTAAAGGAGTGATAAGACTTGCTTACAAGAAAAACCCGCTTATCCTGCGAGTTTACGTGCCGATAAATGTAAACGGCGCTAAACGGGTTAGCAACATTATCATTGATTGAGTGCATTATCAGTATAGGTGCCCTGATTTTTCTTAAAGCTCTTTTGGCGTCCTTTCTGGAATTAATAGCTGCGTAGGCACTGACGGGGGGGTACTGAATATAATGAACCTTTCGGGTGACAATATACCTATCCCTCTTTCTGTATCTCTTGGACATGAGGTTCTTCCAATTGCGCAATAACCACGCCCAGAGCAAGCCGAATACGTGAAACCGGAAGAAAATCGGCGTTCCCATAGGAATCACACCCAGCACCGGCTTCTCTGCCGCGATAACCAGAGCTAAGTTTGCTCCCATAGACATACCCCCGACAACAATTCCTCCCCTGATTTGTCCAGCCAAGAAGTCATAAGCCGCCCGGGCGTCCGTCAGCCACTCTGACCATCCTATATCCAGCAGATCTGTCGGCCGGGTTCCATGGCCCCTGTGTAGGGGCACATAAACTGTGTATCCAAGCCCGTTCAGATATTTAGCTGTTGACTCAGTGAAGCTAGGATTGAACTCTTGGGGAGACGAAGACCAGCCGTGAAAGAGAAGAACGCCAATATCTTTTCTGCCCCGCAGGAAGATCGGCTCTGCCCCCTTCATCAATTTTTTATCAGTCCAGACCGGTATTTGCATGTCAAGCTGGGTGCCCAGGGCGGGGATCGAACCCACACGGGAGTATTCTCCCACAGGATTTTAAGTCCTGCGCGTCTACCAATTCCGCCACCCGGGCGTCTCGCCTACTCATAAGTTATAACGATTAGGGATTCTTTTCTAGCTCGGTCGGGGTACTTACAAACGCAGCCGGGGTATATTAGCAAAAAGAGGCCTGGGGGGGAATCGAACCCCCGTATAAGGGTTTTGCAGACCCTTGCCTTACCACTTGGCTACCAGGCCTCTACACCAGTTAAGTTTAGGCGATGCGTATGGTATCTTCAAACTCCTCTTTGATCAAAACTACCTGCTATTGAATTACCTCCAGCAGGTCACCCTTTTCTACAAGGGTCGTTGTCTCAACAACCAGTCCGCATTCGCTACCAGTATTCACCTCCTTTACTTCCCCTTTGTTATATTCCAAGCTTTTTATTTTGCCTTTTCCCACCACCTCTCCTTCTCTTTTTACGTTGAGGGAATTACCTATTTTCAGAGACCCCCTCACCACCTTACCACCGACAGTCCGCTTGTGGGGGGTAGCACCGAAAGTCGCTAAGACCTCGAGCTCTCCGCCGGCAAAATCTTGTTTTTCCTTAGCTTTGAACTCCTTAATCTCATCAAGGAGTTCATAAACGATCTTGGAGGTAAACACTTTAATTCCGTGGACCTCCGCAAGGTTAAGGGCTGATTTTTTCGCCCCCACCATGAAACCAACCACGACTGCCTGGGTTGATTTTGCAAATTGGATATCGCCATCCACAATATCCCCGACAGACGCGCTCACTATCTCGACTTCTTTCCTAACCAGTTCCTTCAGGGCCTCCAGGGAACCGTTAGTATCAGCTTTCAGAACGGCCTTGGGGTTCTCCGAGGAGTCATCAATTACACCACTAGCGGAGAGTTCTCCCCCCTCAACTACCCCCGATGCCAGTTCCCGATCGCCCGCCACAAACTCCTCCCCGCCCTGGGGCATACTTCCAAAGCCGATAACCAAGGCGGGTGCCGACGGTTCAATTTTGTCAGCAGGCCTGCCGAGAAAGTCCTCCAAAATCTTAATTTTCCCGGAGGCGCTTAGTGTTTTAACGTTGCTACCTCTTCTTAGCAACCCGTCCTTAACAACCAAATGAGCCACTACACCACGCCGGGAATCCATGCGAGATTCAATAACAAAACCAGCGGCGTCCTGGCTGGGGTTGTATTTAAATCCTATTACCTCGCTCATCAGTAAAACCAAGTCTAGCAGTTCGTTTATTCCCTCCCCTGTTTTTGAAGAAATGGCCTGCCAGCTGATATCGCCGCCGAGCCCCTCCAAGAGAAGCCCCTCGCTCATCAGGTCATTTTTAACTCTCTCCACATTGGCATTTTCCTTATCTATCTTAGTAAGGGCTATCAGGAACGGCGTTTTAGTCGCCTTCAGGATCTCCGCCGCTTCTTTGGTCTGCTGTTTTATGCCCTCGTCGGCCGAAATAATTAAAATCGCCAGGTCGGCGGCCGAAGCACCGCGAGCTCTCATCTTAGTGAAGGCTTCGTGCCCGGGTGTATCTATAAAAGTGATCTTTTTACCTTTATGCTCCACCTCGTAAGCGCCGATTGACTGAGTAATGCCCCCGGCCTCGCGCTCAACGACGTTTGTTTTTCGGATATAGTCCAAAAAGGCTGTCTTGCCGTGGTCCACATGCCCGACCACCGCCACAACGGGGGACCTAGATTTTAATTTGTCGCTTGTAGGAGACATGTGTCCCTCAAATTACACCTTTAATCGGGCCCGCACAAGCTACCCGGATGGACATGATTGAAAAGGAGCCCCATTCATATACAATCCAGGATAGATACCCCGATATCGGGGTGAGGTACCCAAGTGGTCGAAGGGGACGGTTTGCTAAACCGTTAGGTCGGAGTTGTCCGGCGCGAGGGTTCGAATCCCTCCCTCACCGCCAGCCCTCGTCGTCCTCCCCCTTCGCCCCAACTAGCACCGGGGCTTCGGGAGGGCAGGTGGTGGTATTATCAAGTCTGCCTGCCCCGTCGAAGCTCCAGTGTTAGCTGGAGCGTAGTCGGGCCCTCGTCGTTCAACGGATAGGACGCGGGATTGCGGATCCCGTAATAGAGGTTCGATTCCTCTCGGGGGCACATGGCTAAGTGCAAAAAGGTCATAATGATGGTAAGCCTGGTGGTCGTGCTCGGGATGGCCCTTTGGCTCTGGCTCTCTCCGCAAAGTTGGCTGAGGCCCGCTGGACACAAGAACGATGAACCAGCCAAGGTGGAGACCACTTTTAAGGGGCCGGTGGGACCACCCCACGTCAACGGCCCGGGGGACACTCCGCTACCTCAGTAAAACAATTGAGATCGCGGGAGTAGCACCCCCCTTCGCCCCAACTAGCACCGGGGCTTCGGGAGGGCAGGTGGTGGTATTATCAAGTCTGCCTGCCCCGTCGAAGCTCCAGTGTTAGCTGGAGCGTAGTGGGGCGGGAGTAGCACAGTGGTAGTGCACCTGCCTTCCAAGCAGGACACGCGGGTTCGATTCCCGTCTCCCGCTCAATTTTTCACCCTAAACTTTAATTAAAGGGGAAAAATTGGTAGTCTGATAAGCTGAACCCACTAGATGAAGCCACAAATAGGAATAACTATCATTGTCCTTATATTTCTTGGAGCTTTTCTGATCTACTCCCGTCTTCCCGGGCAACCGGGGCCGGAAACTAATCCGGTGCTGGAAGAGCAGAGTCAAGCTAATATTGGTAAGTCTTTGGGGGCAGTGAGAACCGATACCGGGGCCGGTGAGGAACAAACACTCGGTACAATGAGGACAGGCCTGGATGTTGATATGCAGTCAGCGGGCGGCCTGGACGAGGAGCTCCGGGGAATTATTGAAGGTTTTGAGGTGATAACCGACGAGCTCGAGTCGCTTGAGAAAGCCCCGACAACACTTGCCCAGTAGTCCCCCGGGCCGGTAACCAACAAGGAGCGCATTCCGTTTTAAATGCTAGAGGGTGAGAAAAACCTCGTGAAGTTAGCCCAGAAGGGTGACCCTGAGGCGTTTGGTTTACTTTATGAGCATTATCTCCCCAAGATTTACAGGTTCATATTGATAAAGGTGAGCCATCGGGAGCAGGCGGAGGATATAACCCACCTGACGTTCCTAAGGGCCTGGGAGAATGTAGGAAGTTATAAACACCAGGGGCACCCCTTTAGTAGCTGGCTTTACCGAATCGCCCGCAACGCAGTCGTGGATCACTATCGGCGGGGCGTGCCCCAGGTGAGTATTGAGGATATCTCCCCCGAGATGCTGGGTGCAGACGACTCCCTGCTGGACAGCATAGACGAGAAGGTCCGGTGGGACAGTCTGCTGGGGGCGATCAAGACCCTCGGGGCAGTAGAGCAAGATATTCTGATAATGCGCTTCGTCGAGGACCTCCCCCACAAGGAGATAGCGGAAGCTGTGGGTAGAAGCGAGGGGGCGGTAAAGGTCATCCAGCATCGCGCGCTCAGGAAGCTAAAAGAAGCACTGAAATGAAGGAGGAATACATCATAAAACGCCTGACCAGCTTGCAGAAAATTCAGCCAGACGCTGATTTTGTCGCAAGCTCGAAGTTAAGAATTCTGTATCAAACCCCGCACTCGCAGAGACCTAGGGGCATTTGGGTGTTAACCCAAGGTTTAAGCACCTCTCTCTCTATTGGTTTGGCAGTAATCATGTTCGCATTTATAACAGTCCTCGGAGTTTCCAACTTTAGAAGTCCGATGTCGCCTACTTTTGAGGGCGTCGATCAGGGTCTGGTTATAGAGGCTGGTGAACTGGGTAAAACCATCGATATACATCTGGAAGAAGCACAATATGTGGCGGATGTGGCCAGCGACACTCTGGTCCAGGGCGACCACGAAGCCAAGACGGCCACAACTTCAGATGATGAAAAAATAGACAACATGTTAGATGAGGCAATTAACCTATAATGCGGCTAGCTGGATTTAAATATTTGGTTCTAGTCGGCGTCCTGACGGGAGTGGGAGCGCCGCTGATAGTGTTAGCTGACGCCGACCTAGGGACGACGACTTTGGCGCTCTCCGGAGATCTTTCACCACAGGAGCGCCTATCCAAGAAGATAGAGTTGGCGGGAGACGCTCTGGACATGGCGATCGGGAAGGCCGAAGCCATACAAACTGACCTGAAAGAACTGACGTTTGAAAGCGGAAGCACCGAAGCCCAGCTCCGGGACCGGTATTTGGGAGAAGTTTCGGGATATATTTCCTTTTATGGTGAACGCAAGGAGGCCCTAAACACAATCGGTTCCCTAGAGGAGATTGATGCGCTGATCCAGACCATAATTGAATACCGGGAGGCGGTTTATGCACCGAGCGCCAAACACGTTTTGGAATTTATCTTGGTTCTATCATACGTCCCGTCAGTATTTGATACCGCGCAGGAGAGATATAACAGCATAACAGCGGATGTTGAAAGGTTGGGTGAACTAGATTTAATAGAAGCCGAGCAATTCGCGGGGGCTTTGGAGCAGTGCCGGCTAACCCTCGGAGAGGCCAGCGCGCTACAGGCCGAGGCAAAACAGCTCGTCCTGTCGCTCTTTGATACAGCGACGACTACGGCAGAGGCAGCCGCAACTCCTCCGGCAGAACAATCCCCGGGGGCAGAAGTAACCCCGCCAGCATTGTCGGCAGAGCCAGCAACCACCACCCTGACAGCGTTGAGCGCCAGAGAATTAGCTGAGGAGAGCCTTAATAAAATTAAGGGGCTCTACAATACTTTTATCGAAACCGGCCAGGAAGTTAAAAAGGCCTTGGGAATTTAGCAAGCGGGACAATCCCAAGCATAAGAAAAAGGCCCGAGAAATCTCGGGCCTTTTTCTTATGAGCGCTTTAATCTAGGCGACTGCGTCTTTCAGTCCCTTACCAGCGGAGAACTTCGGCACAGTCTTCGCTGAGATCTGAATCTTCGCTCCGGTCCTTGGGTTGATTCCAGTTCTCGCGGATCTCTTGCTGACTCTAAATGTCCCGAAGCCCGCAACCGCTACTTCCTCACCGTGGCTAAGAGCCTTAGTGATCGTGTCAAAAACAGCATCAACCGCTGCCTCAGCCTCCTTCTTGCTACAGAGACCGGCGGCAGTCATTACTCCATCAACTAACTCGGTTTTCTTCATTATCAACTTGGGTTATTCCGACCTTTTGTTAGTTCCTTGGTCTGGGTCATTATACCAAAAACCGCTTAAATACTAAACAAATCGGTGTTTATGACTTTGACTCGGGGTAAGTAAATTATTTGGCATACTCCACCGCCCTAGTCTCCCTAATAACGTTTACCTTAATCTCGCCGGGGTAGTTCAGCTCTGAACGAATTCTGCCGGCAATATCGCGGGCCAGCTGAAGCGCTCCGAAGTCATCTATTTTCTCGGGGATTACAAAGACCCTTAGCTCCCTCCCAGCCGAAACGGCATACGACTGGCCAACACCCGGGAACTCATTGGCAATTCTCTCCAGATCCTCCAAACGCTTGATGTAGTGCTCCAAAGTTCCCCGACGAGCACCGGGCCGAGCGGCAGAGAGAGCGTCGGCCGCCGCCACAATAAAGGCCTCCGGACTCGCGAATGGGTAATCCTCGTGATGAGACTCCATAGCGGCGACGACTGCCTCTGCTATGCCATACTTCTTCAATATTTTTCTACCGAGCTCCACGTGAGTGCCCTCTACTTCATGATCAATGGCCTTACCGATGTCGTGGAGGAGTGCCCCCTTCTTCGCCACGTCGGCACTAGCCCCCAACTCGGAGGCCATCATGCTCGCCAGGTGTGCCATCTCTATTGAGTGAGTAAGCACATTCTGACCAAAACTCGTGCGGAAACTTAGTCTTCCCAAAAGGTGAATGATCTCTTTGGGTAAGTCAAAAACCCCGACCTCATAGGCCGCCTCCTCTCCGATCTCAAAAACACGTTTTTCCAATTCTGCTTTAGCTTCTTCAACCTTCTCCTCAATTTTGGCTGGTTGAATACGCCCGTCCTTAATAAGCTTTGCCAGAGCTAGCCTGGCAACCTCCCGGCGCAACGGATCAAAAGAAGAAAGGATAATGGTATCCGGTGCCTCATCCACAATGAGCTCCACTCCTGTTAGTCGCTCAATAGCACGAATATTCCTCCCCTCACGTCCGATTATTTTCCCCTTTAAATCCTCAGCAGGTAGAGTAAAAGTGGATGTAGTCAGGTCTGAGACACTAGAGCGGGCGTAGCGCTGGATAGCTGTTGTGATGATGTCCATACTCTTCTTTTCTGTTTCCTCTCTCTGCTCCTGCACCAGCTTGCGAAGCGTCTCTGCTAAATCTTCCCGGTGCTGCTCCTTAATCTCTTCAATAAGCTTCCGGCGCGCCTCTTCCGGGCTAAGTTTGGCCACCTTTGAAAGCTCGGCTTGGATACGCTCCCGCGCCTTGCCCACCTCCGTTTTTTCTTCGTCTAACCTTTGGGTATTTGTCTCCAACTCCTTAAACCTGGCGGAGAGCTCCTTTTCCCGTCCCGTCAAATCCTCCTCTTTTTCTATAAGACGGGCTTCGGTGCGGTTAAGGTTAGTTTTTCTCTCCTTCTCTTCCTCCCGAGCATCATCTAACAGAGCAACCGCCTTGCCCTTAGCCTCCAGGATAATCTCCTGAGCCTTAGTGTCAGCCCTCTGGGCTTGTTCTTTAAGTTTAGCTTCTAGGGAATTCTTTCCCCGGACAGCAATTATTTGCCTGGCAAAATAGCCCAGTGCTCCCGCGAACAAAAGAGCCAGGGCCACATATAGTGGTTGATTCATTTTTATTGATTACAACGAATTGATTCATGACTATTCGGTGCAATATTAATCCCGGTTGTGGGGGTTGTCAAAAACCTACCGGAATCCCCAAACGGGCAGGAGGAGAATAAGCCCAGTTAAAACCACAAAGACGCCCAGGTCACGGATGGCTAGTTGCTTGCTAAATGTGCCCTTGAGGTGATTAAGTAGTGCGTCGTGGAAAACAAAGGCCGCCAGCACCAACAGCGATGCGCCTACCAGGAAACTAGTTGGGAAAAAGGAGATAACCCATGCTGTCTGGACCAACAACACACTCTCGGCGGCAGCCAACAAATTAATCAGCTCGGAGCTCCCCCGCACCATAAAAAAATAGAACTCCCTGATAAGAAAAAAGAGAATGATAAAAAGAAATATTTGGGAGAATGAACCGAGGAAGAAAAGACTCGTTGTCCCCACCAACAGCGCCAGATGGAACAGGTAGTAGGCGCTCTGCCGCCTAAGCAAAATGAGGTTCTTGACACCCAATAGAACGAAGGCTAGGGCGCCCAAGATCAAATTAAAATAGAAACCGATTGGGCCATCCAGGCGTGGAGCACCCAGCACCACACCCAGCCAAACAGTTGAGGACGCGATCAGTCTTGAGAAATTAGTTTTGGGATTTAGGTATAGGAATAGGAAGGCTAGAAGAAAAATAAGCGTCTTCCACAGATCAGGATCACTGTATCTAAACCAAAAGACGATTAGAGCCAACAGGCCGGCCCTAAGTGCTAATGGTAATGTTGGATTCTCTAAAACCAACCTTAACTTTGCCGCCATTTTTAATTCCCCCACCGATTATTTTATCAGCGAGCTTATCCAGGATCGCTCTTTGGATAACCCGCTTAACTGGCCTAGCGCCATATTCGGGATCAAATCCGTGGTCTACAATATATTTCTTTGCCGTGTTGTCCACCGTCAACTTAATGCCGCGCTCCTTGAGTCTCTTAATCAGTTCTTCTATCTGAATATCCACTATCCTAGCAATTGCTTTCTTGTTAAGAGAGTTAAAGATAATAACATCATCAATCCTGTTAAGGAACTCTGGCTTGAATTGTTCCTTGAGGGCGACCCTTAAGGAATCCCGATATTCTTCCTCTTTCTTCCTTCCCTCGGAACCACCGACTGAGAATCCCACCCGGGACATTTCCCTGGAGATATGGCTCCCGACATTCGAGGTCATAATAATAATTGTATTTTTGAAGTTAACCATTCTGCCCTTACCGTCTTTCATGCGCCCAGCGTCCAAGACCTGAAGTAAAATGTTAAATACTTCCGGGTGGGCTTTTTCTATCTCATCAAAGAGGACTAGGCTATACGGCCTGTGGCGAATTATCTCCGTCAACTGCCCGCCTTCCTCAAACCCGACGTATCCTGGAGGCGAACCGATTAGTTTAGCAGTATCGTGGCGCTCCATGTATTCAGACATATCAATCCGCACCAACGCTCTGTCATCGTTGAACATGAAGTCCGCCAAAGCTCGAGCCAACTCAGTTTTCCCCACACCCGTTGGCCCAAGGAACATGAATGAGCCCGTCGGTCTGTCCAGCGGAGCCAGGCCAGCCCTAGCACGTCTAAGAGCCCGTGCCACCGACTCAATTGCCTCATCCTGGCCGACCACTATCTCTTTAAGAACTTCTTCTATTCGCCTAAGTTTGTCTGCCTCGGACTCCAAAATATTTCTGAGAGGAATGCCCGTCCAGCGCGAGATGACTTCGGCTATATCTTCTTGATCAACACCCTCTTTCAGGAATCTGTCCCGGCCGGGCTTCTTGGTTGAGGAAAAATATTTCTTCTCAAACGACTGGTAGTCTTTTTCCGCCTTAGGAAGTTCTCCGTAAGTTATCTCGGCCACTCTTGCCAGATCTCCACTCCTCTCTGCTACTTCCCGCTCCCGCCTTAGGACATCGCATTTTTCTCTTAGGTTGTTAAGTTTCTCAAAGGTCATCTTTTCAGCATCCCAGCTAGCCGACAGCTCTTCGTCTTCACCCCTCAGGACAGCCAGCTCCTTCTCAATTTCCCCTAGTCTACCCGTGCTCTTCGGAGAGGACTTCTCTTTAGCCAGAGCGGCCTTTTCTATTTCTAAAGAGGTAATTTTCTTGCGAACTCTATCAATACTGGCGGGGATACTCTCGGTCTCAAGTTTCCGTGAGGCGGCGGCCTCATCTATAACATCCACCGCCTTATCCGGCAGAAAACGGTCGCTGATATAACGTGCCGAGAGGTTCACGGCTGCCATAAGAGCATCGTCACTGATTCTCAAGCCATGGTGAATTTCATACTTCTCCTTGAGGCCCCTCAGAATAGTGACACTATCCTCGATACTTGGTTCTTCTACATAAACCGGCTGGAGGCGTCTCTCAAGCGCAGCATCCTTCTCTATATAGCGTTGGTACTCTTTGATCGTGGTAGCCCCGATGGCGTGCAGATCCCCCCGTGCCAAGGCGGGTTTAAGAAGATTAGACGCGTCCACCGCCCCCTCAGCTGCCCCGGCCCCCACGATCATATGAATCTCGTCTATAAAAAGAATGACTTCGCCCTGCGAGTTTTGGATTTCTTTTATAAATGCCTTTAGTCTATCTTCAAATTCACCTCTAAATTTTGTTCCGGCTATTAAAGATCCTAAGTCCAGGGATAGGATCTGCTTTCCCTTGAGTGTTTCTGGAACATCCCCCGCCACAATTTTTTGGGCTAAGCCCTCAACAATAGCCGTCTTGCCCACCCCCGGTTCTCCGATTAGAACTGGGTTATTCTTCGTCCGGCGTGACAATATCTGAATAACACGCCTTAATTCTTCCTCTCGCCCTACTACCGGGTCCAGCCTCCCCTCCGCTGCCCGAGCGGTTAAGTCAATGGCATACTTATCTAATACCTGGAAAGTGGCTTCGGGGCTTTCGCTAGTAACCCTGGCGCCGCCCCTCAGTTTAGACATCGCCCGAAGGGCGCCCTCCCTCTCTAATCCCATTCCCCGAAGGATGTTCTGCGCCACAGACTCCACCTCTAAGACCCCTAAAAGTAGATGCTCGCATGAGATAAACTCATCCTTATTACCCATGGCCGTCTTGGCAGCCCGATCTATCACTTTAAGAATTTCCCGGGAGAGATAAATCTGACCAACAGCGGCTGTTGAGAATATCTTAGGCAGCCTATTAAGTTCCCTTTCTATTTCGGCACTAAGAGCCGCGGCAGCTATACCATTCTCGCTCAAAATCGGGCCCACCAAAGACTCGGTGTCGCTTATTAAAGCAGACAGGAGATGAAGCGCTCTAAACTCACCGTGATTCTGAGCACCGGCTAAGTCCTGGGCTCTTTGCAGGGCCTCCTGAGCCTTGAGAGTAAAGCGATTGGAAGAGTTCATGTGGTAAAAGGGTAGACTAACCGCCCCCGCGGGTCAACGGAGCCAGCAACCGGAGGCTAATCTAATATTAATGATTTGGCGGCGTGCCCGCCAGCAGCGATCAAATATGTCTATCGGCCACGGACGAAGCGGCATAGCTATTCGGCTTGGTCCTAACCTCAAAGTTGTTAGCTCTGATCATGCCAACAAGCTCTTGAACCATCTGTTTGGTATCGCCGTTCTCGCCCACATCCATGTGTATTTCCAAATCATAATCTGCACCTCTCAGATCTCTGAGCCGTTCAACAACTAATTTCGCCAGGTCTAATGAAACCATTGCCTCCTTAAGAATCCGGTCACGCAGGGTATAAAAATCACTAAAGCTCACCCTTCGCCAGAAATATCTGCCCCCATTTCCAACTCGGTGTACCACTACCGCCGTTACAAAATCCGCACTCCTATCGGCATAAAGCATCGAGTCGGTCCCAATAATTACCTTATAGGAACGCTCGTCGTCGGCATCCATAAAGGTGTCTATTTCATT
>Ga0233423_10000485_pt1 | contig 21173 bp, 14 predicted proteins | sample Watercolumn_Mata_FD_180713 | JGI IMG/M metagenome (GOLD analysis project Ga0233423, IMG submission 180713) | Freshwater microbial communities from Lake Matano, South Sulawesi, Indonesia - Watercolumn_Matano_2014_112_MG | ecosystem: Environmental > Aquatic > Freshwater > Lake | place: Indonesia...
CGCATCCTTCAAGGGCTGGATGGCCTTGGCCAGGAGCTGGTCCCGGTATTCCAGGCCTGCTTCAGGCTTCAGATCCGCAGGCACAGGAACGGCCAGCAGCATGTCCACGGAACGCGTCTTGATTTCCGCAATCCGGAACAAGATTTCGGAAACCTTCTCCTTCGACTTTTCCAGCCAAACGGCGTTGGCCTTCTTCAGGCTGTCCGGGAGCGCAGCGGAGTCCGTCCCCCCGTCCGATCCGGACAGGATGCGGCTGAGCCCGTGCACCGCACTCCTGAAGGCGGAAAGGGCTTCTTCGTAGATCTGCGCCGAGCGTTCAAGGACCGCCTTTTCGCGCACCGCTCTCTGCACGGGATCCAGTGCGGGCAGCTGCTGGCCCGCCCAGCCCGCAGCATAATCCTCGTACAGGGTGCCGATGCGGTAAAGCGATTCCGGGAGCCGTTCGGTCTTGTAGGCAATGACAGCGGTGAACTGTCCGGCCAGTTTCTTCAGGAATTTTTCCTTGTTGCCGGCCGACTCCTTCAGCGCGGATTCAGGCTGGACGAAACGGATCGCGGAGAACTTCTTCATCTGGAGCAGGGTCGCCCGGAAAAGGCCTTCAGCAGCGAAAAAATCGTTTGTCCTCAGGGACCGGGCCCGCAGGGACTCGTTATGCTCATGGGCTCTCATGAAAAAGACCTCGGCCCGGTCCAGGGAATCGACATTCGAATCGTGATCGGCGATGCGGAAAAGGGCCTCGATGCCGAGCGGGGAATCCGGGAATTGCCGGGTGAATTCCAGGTATGCCTGTCTGCCCGCGGAATGGCTGCCGAGCCTGTGATAATAGGATCCGACCCTGAACAGGACGCTGTCCGCCCCCGCCGCGGAGGGAAAGGCCGATGCATAGGTGCGCGCTGTCTCGATGGCTTTCGTCCAGCTCCGGGCCTTGATGTAGGATGCATGCGCGTTCAAAAGGGAAGCGGCCGCGTCGGGAGCATCCTTCTTCATCAGGTACAGGGCTTCGTATGCTTCGGCCGACCTCTGGAAATCGCCGACCTCGCCGTAATTGACAGCCAGGTTGTTGGTTGCGTCCCGAAGCAATAACGATCCGGGGTAGGCGGAGCGGATCGCCTCGTAGGCCCGTATGGCCGGTCCGTATTCCTTGATGCGTTCGTATTCCCTGGCGGAGTTGAAAAGGGCGCGGTCTGCAAAGGCCAGGGTGGGCACTTCCAGGGCCATTCGGCTGTACTCGTTGGCGGCAAGACGGGTCTGGCCCGAATCGGCCAATGCCTTTGCCTTCAGGAAAAGCGCCTCTCCCAGGCGCTGCTGAATCTTCTCCCTGAGATCGGGCGGCGGAGAGGCAGCCAGGATCTTCTTGCACATGCTCTCCGTGCTCTCGTAATCGCCCTTGCCGAAATAACTCTCCAGAACCCAGTACTGGGCCTTCTCGACCTGCCTGGCGTCCGGGAAATACCGGATCAGGGTCTTGAAATACCGGATCGCCTCCTCGTACCTCCCGGCCGAGAAATGCAGGGCGCCCGCATTCGCCAGTATGGCGGGCGTCCTGTCGTCAAAGGGGAAAAGTTTCAGGAAATTGTCGTATGCCATGAGCAGCCATCGCTCGGACTGCGGCATGGTTGCTTGACCCGGCTGTCCAGCCGCCCGGTTGGAGGCTGACCCCGCGCCGGCTTTCATCCGCTGCTCCCGGCGGACGAGCGTGTCCGCCACGACGATGGCGTTTTCGGCTGCTTCCTTGATGGAGGCCAGCCCCTTCTCCCGCGCATAGGATTCGTATTTCGGATCGTTGTACACCAGGCTGATGGTCAGGTATTCTTCCAGGGCGTCCTTGTATACCTGAAGCCGCGTGTCGAGCACGATGGCGAGGTTCCAGCGCACCACGTAGGCGTTCGGATCCTCGGGGAACAGGGACAGGTATTTCCTCTGCAGCGTGACGGCTTGCTGGTAGAGCGTCTTGCTTTTTTCCCGTTCTGCCATCTTGAGCTGCGTGCTGATATTTTCCCGCAGCGCCTCCTCGGACAGTCGGTAGGCGGTCAGCTGGGCCTTCTCGTCCTGGACGATGTTCCACCACTGTCCTTCGGCCTGATAGGTCTGGTACAACTCGGTGCGCGCCTCGAACAGCCTTTTTTCATCGTTCAGTGCATGAAGGCAGTCCACGATCTTCTTCTGGATGACCGGGGCATCCGCCGTGTTCCTCGCACCGTTGAGCAGAATCCGGTATGTAGCGACCGCATTTTCGAATTCTTCCTTTTCGTCCATGTAGATGTCGCCGAGCTTCATCAGCACTTCACGCCCCCAGGCCGGCTTGCCGATCTGGTCCAGATATTCCCGCGCCTTCACCGGGCCGCCGAAATCCATGAAGCTGAGGGCGATGTATTCGACCGCCTCGTCGCGCAGGCTGCCCGCGCCGCCCCCGCTTCCCGGGGAGGCAGCCGCACTCTCCACCAGATCGGTGAAGGTGCTGATGGCCTCCGGGTACTGGCTCAGCCTGTAATGGCTCCATCCGAGCTTGTAAAGGGCTTCTCCGTAACGGGCACTCCTGCGGAAGCGCAGGACATTCTCATAAAGAGCGATCGCCTGGGTCAACTCGTTCCTCGGCGGGTTGAAATGGTATTCAGCCAGCCGCATATAGGCCTCGGGCACGAACGAACTTTCCGGATGCTGCCTGATCAGCTGATGATAAAGCGCATTGGCCTCTTCGTGCCTGTCCATCTCTTCCAGGAGAAAGGCCTGGTTGTACATGGCGTCGTCCAGCAGTACGCTTTTTGGAAAATCGCGGGTGAGCCGATCATATAAGGAGATGGACTTGGAATAATCCGGTACCGGCTCTGCGGGGACGCTTTCCGCGGCAGCCGCCTCCTTCCGGGTCATAGCCTCGTCGAACGCATCCATCGAGGCCAGGAAACGGTCCTTGTCCCTGTAATAGTAGAGGTCTGCGAGCCGGATGAGTATCTGATCCGCCATTTCACGCCCGGACTGGGAAACCAGCAGCCTTTCCCCGTCGGAAATACCCCTCTCGATGAGCAGGCGTTTCTCCTCCTGGAGGTTTTCCAATTCCAGGGAGAGGTATTGTTTGTAGCTCTGTATCTCGGTGAGCGAAAGGGACGCCAGCGACGAATCCTCCAGGCTGGATTCGAGCTGAGACTGGGCCTCTGCCTTCAGGCAGGCTGATAGCAGGAGCAGAACGCCAGTGTGCAGAACCCGCTTCAAGGCTTCTCCTCCGAGGCGGGCAGCTCCTCGATCAATGTGCCGACAGAAGATTCCTGGTTCAGGCGGTCGAAATACCGGTCCTGGAAGAACAGGTTCCTTTCCTTCTCTTTCCGTTTCTGGGTTTCAAGGCCGATCTCGGTTTCAATCCTTTCGACATCCGCAAGCAGGTCTTGAACCCTCGCCTCCAGCTCCTGCCGCTTGGAATGGTAGGTCCTTTCCAGGCCTCCGATCAAGGAGGAGATGCCGGACATTCGGTTTTCGATGTCCTTGATCCTGGAAAAATTGATGTTGCTGATCCCGTATCCGCTGAAGCTGGCCCATTGTCCGATGTCCACGCGGAAATCTTCGGGTGTATTCTCCCTGAGCCAGATCTCGTGCTGGTTCAGCCTGGCATAATAATCTTCCAGCTCCGATTTCTTAATCTCCATCCGGATCTGCACATCGAAATTCCCATCCTGCCTGGCTTTGTCGAGCAGCGCCTCCGATTCGAGCATGTCCTGCTCGGTTTTTGACTTTTCTCTCAGGGTTTCCTGAAGCAGCGTCCGGAACAGGTAACCGAGGTATTCTGCCATGCCCATCCGGCGAATCAGCGGATCCGCATCCGAGCTCCTCTCCTGGAACAACCCTGCGTTGTGGGCTTCCAGGGTTTCGATGAGGTCGCCACGGACCCGCCGGATCCGGTCCAGGGATGAACCGGATTGCCCGCCCAGCGTGCTTTCCAGGCGGTCCAGCGCCTCGATCTGCCCTTCGATCTTGTCGGTCGCGGAATGGACGTTTTCCTTGGATCCACCCGAGAGGCCAGAGCTGATATTCAGAAACCGTCCGATCCGGCTGGCCTCCCTGTACAGGTTTTCGTTTCTCTCCTTGGCCCGGGATGATTCCGCACCTTCTTTATCAACCGCCTCCGCTTGGGGGGGCTCCGCATTTTTTCCGGCCGATCCGCGTGCAGAGGACTCGCCCGCCCGGTAAACCTGCAGCAGATCCTCGATCGCTTCCTCCTTCTGTCCCAGGATTTCCTTGGAGCTGGCCGCCAGAACCTGGGCCTCGTACACGTAGCTGGAGACCATGGCTTCGCGGAGGAGCGTCTCCGCATTCTTGAGTGACTGGATGGGTTTCCCCTGCTCATAGGCGCTCCAGGCCTTTCCCAGAATGCTCAAATCATAGTTCTGGAAATTCCGAGAAACCCGGTCGAACATGATTCGGGCGCGATCGTGATCCCCGCGCTCGTAATAGATGAATCCGGACTTGAGCAGCGCATTGTTCTGGATCTGGTCGAGCAGGGGATCCTTTTTCGGATCATACGCAATATGCGTCAAATCATAGTATATCTTGAGTGCGCTCTCGTCGTCTTCGAGATTCGAATAGCAGGCTGCAGAAAGGTAGAAGGACGGATAATAATAAGTGGTGGCCGGTTTCACGGTCGCCAGGACGGTCAGGGCCTTGGCATACTGCCCTCTCTGGAAGAAAACATATCCCATCAGATAGGCTGCCGTGGACCAGGCCTCGCTGCCCAGGAGTTCGGGCCTTGTGTATATCTTCTGAAAAACCGAGGACAATTCGTCCCATTGGCCGTAAAAATAATGGATGGTGAGGATTTTCATGCCGGCCTTGACGGTCAGCGGGGAGTCCGGATATTCCTTCATCAGGCGCTGGTATCCGGCCAGCGCTTCGTCCAGGCGGTTGAGCCCGTACGCGGATTCACTGTAATAAAACAGGACATCGTCCAACACGCGTCCCGAGCCATAGACGGCGAGTATGTCCGAGAGGAGGACACGGCTCAGCTCCAGGTCCCCTACCCAATAGGCTGCAAGCGTGTTCTTGAGTTCACACCTGAACATGCGTTCTTCCTGTTTGCGCGTGGCGGTTTTGAGCAGCTTGGCGCGCAGGTATTCGAACTTCGCAGACTTGGCCTGAAAATCCAGAAGACGGTTGTATTTCCATTCGTTGAACAGGGACTGTGCAAGCGACTGCTGCGCTTTGCCCGAGGAATCGGCCTTCTGATGGAAGCGGTCCAGAGCCAGGGTTTCACCCGGCAGGCCAGCTGAGCGGTCTTTCATCTGACCGGCCTGTCCCGGCCCGAGATCGGACAGAGAGCGCATATCCGGCAACATTTCCAGTATTCTCGATTTCAGGGCGGAAAGGGAAAGCAGTATCTCGAGATTCGATTTCCTCCTGGCCAGCCTTTCGAGTTCCTGGATCTGACCGAGCAGGCGGTCTCTCTCCCCTAACTCGCGGTCGTATGCCTCGATCAGCCTGTCCCCGGGAGATACGATATCCCCCACTCCGAGATCCAGCGTGACCGCGCCTTCCTTCTTCCGATCCTGAATCTCCTCAAATACGCTGTTGGCCAGGCTGAGAAGCAGCCTTTCCCTTGGAAGCATGGCCGTGACGAACTCCGACTCCTGGAGCTGCAGGTAATAGGCGAGCCCTGCAAACGTGGAATCTGCACCCGTGGAATCCGCCATGGCTTCCAGCAGGACGACAAACAATGATAAAATTATTACAAACAATATTTTAAAAGACTTACATCTTCGCACGTTAATTCCTTGCACTTTTTTCATCCAGGACAATCATCATCCCTCAATTCTCCCTGTCCAGAATGAGTAACAAGTCAAAATCCGGACTCTGCGGCAGCGTCGATGACCGAATATGCACCGGCACGCCCTGCATTTTCATAAATCAGAATAAACATGCAAATATAATGCCCATAAACATGAAAAGGATGCCGCACGAAAGCATCCATCCGGCATCCTTCATGATTTGAAAACCGCTTCAGCAAAGAGAATCAATCAGAACCGGCCAGGTGATCGCCCCGGCGAATGATCCGTTTTGCCGCTGATGAATCAACTATTTGGGAAGCCCGGTGATGGTGAAGACCATGACGAACAGGGCGACAGTCTCAATGATGCCTACTGCCATCAGATAGTTGCCGAATCCCTTGCCGGTTTCACCGAGCGCATCCGAAGCCTTCGCTCCGATCATGCCCTGAATCCAAGCCGACAGTCCGATCGCGCTGCCGGAAAATGCACCCAGGAGAAAAGGCTGCCACCACGGTGTCGCAGGATCCCATGCCGCGTTCAAAATGGCGTCCCTGACAATCATGCCGTAAATCGTCTGGGACAGCGGTGCAGCAATAAATGCGACCAGGGCGAAAGGAGCGGCTTTGTTGAGCGCATAGGACTTCTTCCACGCCCCCACAGCAGCCTGTCCGGCGCACATGACGCCGAGGCCTGAACCAAGCCCAGCCAATGCCACGGAAATACTCAAGCCACCCAGATTGTTCATCGTGTTTCCCCTTTCTCAAATGATAACGGTTTTTCAGATCAGTCAGCCCGCGGTCCCCCTGCCCGCCCCCCGTTAGAATGAGAGGGGAAGCGGATGCCTTGTCCGCCACTCTGAATGGCGGGGAATGCGCTTGCTTTCACATCAACCGGCTATTCCCGGAACGGTTGATAAGCCCTCCCTGTCCAGCCCTGGCCCAGATGCCCGGAAAATTCGAGCAGGTTGAGCCGGACCCCGTGCACGATCACGGACATGCCGCTTAAGACCACGTTCAATGTGTGGGCGAGGATCAGGAATACGGCGGCAATGATCCCTTTCAAAATCCCATCGACGGAGCTGAGGATCATGTTGTTGAAGCTTGTGGAAACAGTCCCTCCTGCGAATCCCACTGCATAGAGTCTGAGATAGGACGTCACATCGGAAAAGGACCCCAGGATGCTGAGGGGCAGATTCGCCAATGTGGCCAAAATGCCCTTGAAGATGTTTTTCTGAAAATTGGAGAACAGCAGGGTCGTTGCCACGCTCGCGATGAAAAGGGCTCCCGTATAGGAAGGCATCTCTCTGCCGAGCACCAGTTTGCCGACGAGGAAGAAGACCGACGTCAGAATACCGATCCATCCGATCTCGCCGAGCGCCCGCAGCGAGTTGATGATTCGAAAGGCGTTGATCAAATGGGCGGTGGACAATTGCACCAGGCCGATGACGAAGCAGAGATACATCAGGAAGGTGCTGTTGTCGCCCGCCGAACTGTCGAGCTGGCGGACCCTGAAAATTTTCAGAAACGGGAGATCCGCAATCTGGGGAACGGAGAACCAGACTCCGCTTGCCGCGCCCCAGATGATCGTGGCTGTGCTGAACACGGTGAAAAGCCTGAAGGCTTCCTGCGGCGCCTGTTTCCCGGCCTTCTTTCGGAAAAAACAGGTCAGGCCGAGCAGGATCACCCCGTAACCCGCATCGCCGATGATCATGGCGGAAAAGAGGCTTAAAAACAGGAGGAACCAGAGACTGACGTCCTTCTCCTCGTATCCGGGGAGGATTCCCATGAATTTGAACAGGGGATCAATCGTGCGCAGCCAACTGGGATTCCGGATCAGCGTCGGGACCTGAGAAGGATCGTCCGGTTCAGCAAGCAGGTAACCCCACCCCTCGCTGTCCGCCGCCTGTTTCACCTGGTCCGCCAGGTCCCCGGGACAGAATCCCTGCACATAGGCGAACCCCTCTTCCATGCCCATGCCGGAAAGCACGGATGCAAATTCGATCTTTTTCAGGATGGTTTTCTGATAGCCTGCCATGGAATCCCTGGTCCGGGCGATCTCGGAAAACTCGGATTCCATGGATTCCAACGCCTGCTCTGCGCTGCGGATTTCCGCCTCCAGTTCCGGGATCTCGACCGATGGAATGGCTTCTTCGCGCAAATCCAGTTTCTGTTCCGGGGAATCCGCGAAAAGGGCCAGGTAGACGGCCCCCTTCTGTTCGCCGAGCTTCTGGATCTGGAATCCTTCCTGCAGGTTTTTCAAAATGCTTTTGGGGGCTGCGTAAAGCCTGACCGTGATGCCGGCTTTCCCGAGCGCCTGTACCGAGGACCAGGAAACGTCCCCCCAGAGCCTGAACCACTCCCGCTTTGCCCGCGCATCCGCCAGACGGGCCAGCAGGGAATCCCTTTCCCTGGCCAGATCGAGGATGCGGGATACGTTCTCCCTCGCCCGGTGCTCCGGAACGGCAGCCGGCTCCACGGTCCGGCTGCCGACGAGGCCCAGCGCCTTCTCGACGAGGGCCGCTTCTGCCTTCAGCTTTTCCAGATCCTCCGATTGGGGATTCTGCACGGATTCGACATGCAGCACGCCCATCTTCCTCAAACGGAGGAGGGCCTTTTCCCGCTCCCGGAGGCTGACCAGGAGCGTCACCTTTTTCATCTTGATGATCACGTCCTGCCTGCCAGCATCCGTTTTTTCTGTATCTTTGACTTGGCGATCTTGCCGCGCACCACTGCCGCGGTCTGCTGATCGCCCATGAAAATCTGTATCACGCGGATGTTCTCCCTGGCCTCTGGGATCTTGACTTCTTCGAAGAGCTTGATCCTCTGAATGGTCGTGCGCAGCTCCTCGCGGATGATCCGCTGCTGCCTCTCCGCGAACTCCGATTCGATCCGCCGGCGGATCTGCCCGAACACCACAGGCAGGGCCTGGTCCACCCAGAGCGGCGTGTCCATCCAGTCATACTCGGCTTCCTCGAAACGGACGTCGTCCAGGACAGGTATGGCGATGCCCGCGATATTGCCCTCGGATTCGCGCATTTCCTTGATGCGGACCAGGGGGGCCAGGTCCATCCCCCCGGAAAAGACGGCCACCCAGGGAAGGATTTCACCCTCCACCCTCCGGTTCTCCTCCGCGATGCGTTCGATGGTGTTCTGTATCCTCCGTATTTCTATCAGGAGCTGCTGCTTCTTGAGTTCGAGCGTGGGCAGGTAGCGGGTGAACCTCGCGAGGTTGTCCTTCTGCTTCTTCAGCTCGTTCTTTGTCAAACGTATCTTGGCCATGGGTGCGCGTCACGCCTTTTTATCCGCATCCGCCTTCTGATCCGCACCGGCCGGTTTCGGCCAGAAATCCTTGATCAGCTCCGTGCGCAGCCCGGTCTCCTCGGACTTGAAGCACTCGGCGAGTATGGACCATCCTCTGTCCAGCGCCTGTTCCAGCGGGATGTTCACGGACAGAGCCATCATCTGCGATTCGAAAAGCGCCCCGTATCTGAGCAGCTTCTCGTCCCAGGGGCTCATGCGGAAGCCCATGGACCTCTTCTCCTCGGTCTCCTTGAACTGTGCATATAGTTGGATCATGCCGTCCATCATGGCCCTGTGGTCCTTGCGCGTCCTGCTGTTGACGAGCTGCTTCAGCCGGCTGAGGGATCCGAAAGGCTCGATGCGTCCGTTTTTGAGATAGAACTGGCCTTCCGTGATGTACCCGGTGTTGTCCGGCACGGGGTGCGTCACGTCGTCGCCGGGCATGGTCGTGACCGCGAGTATGGTGATGGAGCCGGCGCCTTCGAAATCCACCGCCTTCTCGTACCGGGCGGCAAGCTGGCTGTACAGGTCGCCCGGATAGCCGCGGTTGGAGGGCACCTGTTCCATGGTGATGGCGATTTCCTTGAGCGCGTCCGAGAAATTGGTCATGTCCGAAAGCAGGACCAGGACGTTCTTGCCGGTCAGGGCGAATTTCTCGGCAACGGCCAGGCAGAGATCCGGGACCATGAGGCCTTCCACCACCGGATCCGAGGCCGTGTGGATGAAGAAGATGGATTTGGAAAGCGCGCCCCCCTCGTCGAGCGTGTTCCGGAATTTCAGGTACTCGTCGTGTTTCAATCCGATGCCGCCGAGAATGATCATGTCCACCTCGGCCTGCAACGCGATGCGCGCCAGCAGCTCGTTGTACGGCTCCCCGGAAACGGAAAAAATGGGCAGCTTCTGGCTTGCCACCAGGGAGTTGAACAGGTCGATCATGGGGATGTTCGTCCGTATCATGCGCCTGGGGATGATGCGCTTCGACGGATTCACGGAGGGCCCTGCGATGGGGATCAGGCTTTCGGTGATGCCGGGGCCGTTGTCCCTGGGCATGCCGCTCCCGTTGAAGATCCGGCCCAGCATGTCATCCGAAAAGGCGACCTGCATCGGATGCCCGAGGAAGCGGATCTCGTCGCTCGTGGAGATGCCCCGGCTTCCGGCGAACACCTGCAGGGAAACCAGATCCTGATCGAGCTTGATAACCTGGGCCAGGGATTTCCCCCGCCCGGACGTGATCTCCGCCAGCTCGTCGTACGACACGCCCGAGGCCTTGACCGTGATCACATTTCCGGAAACGCTGAGTACCTTGTTGTACACCTTACGCATGGGCCGTCATCCCCTTGATCAACGATTCAATGGCTTTTTCCTGATTCTTGAATTCCGGCGAGTGCATCTCCATGTAGTTCCAGTCGATGAACTTCTGCCTCAGATCGTAAAAGAAGTTACGCGCCTCCTCCTTCTCCTTGAAGCCGAATTCGGCCTTGAGGATTTCGAGTATCTTCCCGGAAATGTATTTCTGCCTTTCCGGGGACGTGGCCGCATCGACCTTGTCGAAGGCGTTCTGCTGGAGGTACACGGCATCGAGAAACTCGGACTTGAGATAGATGACGAAGTCCCCGAGGGAGGTGCCCTCCTCTCCGATCACCATCATCATCTGATGCACCTCGGAACCCTTGAACAGGAACTCCCGGCACGCCTCCACGGTCCTGGCGGGCACCGCGCTCGCATACTTGGACCAGCTTTCCAGCGGATGGATGGCCGGGAAACGCCGGGCATTGGACCGCTCGCGGGACAGCCCGTGGAATGCACCTACGACCTTGAGCGTGGCCTGTGTCACCGGCTCCTCGAAATTGCCTCCCGCCGGGCTGACCGTGCCGCCGATGGTCAGGCTGCCCCTTTCCCCGGAATCCAGCACCACCAGCCCGGAGCGTTCGTAGAATTCCGCGATGCGCGATTCCAGGTACGCGGGGAAGGCCTCTTCCCCGGGGATTTCCTCGAGCCTGCCGGACAGTTCGCGCATGGCCTGCGCCCAGCGCGAGGTGGAGTCCGCCAGGAGCAGGACGTCCAAACCCTGCTGGCGGTAATATTCGCCCAGCGTGGCGGCGGTGTACACGGACGCCTCCCTGGCCGCGACGGGCATGGAACTGGTATTGGCGATGATGATGGTCCTCTCCATAAGCGAACGGCCCGTGCGCGGGTCCGTCAGCTCAGGGAATTCCCGCATGGTCTCGACGATTTCTCCGGCACGCTCACCGCACGCCGCGATGATCACGATGTCCACTTCCGCGTACCGGCTGGTGATCTGCTGAAGCACGGTTTTCCCGGCGCCGAACGGGCCGGGGATGCAGTAGGTCCCGCCCTTGGCCACCGGGAAAAAGGTGTCGATGATCCGGACCTTGGTGATCAGGGGATCGGCCGGCAGCAGCTTTTCCCTGTAGGCCCTGATGGGGATCTTGACCGGCCATTCGAACTGCATGCGGAGCTCGGCCGTGTTGCCGCGCTGGTCCTTGAGCACGGCGACGGGTTTGCGCACCGAATAATCGCCTTCCGCCACAATGGATTCAACGGTCCATTCGCCCTGCCAGTCGAAAGGGACCAGGATATGATGCTTGAACTGGGTCTCCGGGACGGTTCCCACTTTCCCCCCCCGCCGCAACTTGTCCCCCTTCTTGACGGACGGCGTGAAATGCCATTCCCGGTCGCCGCCCAGGGCGTCGAGCACCACGCCGCGCGGCAGGAAAAAACCGAACTGCTCCGCCAGTTCCGGAAGGGGATTCTGAAGGCCGTCGTAAATCTGGCCCAGAAGCCCGGGGCCCAGCTGCACGGACAGCATGGCCCCGCTGAATTCCACCGTATCGCCGACCGCGAGGCCCTTGGTGCTTTCGAACACCTGGAGATAGGCCGCATTCTCGTTGATCCGGATCACTTCTGATTTCAGCCTCTCTGAGCCCTTGACGGCGTATCCCACCTCGTTCTGGGTCACATTGCCTTCAAAAGCCACGGTGATCATGTTGCCGCTGACGCCCGTGATCCTGCCGTTTACCTGGGTCATACTGTCATCCCGCCTAGTTTTCTGAAAATCTCGAGTCCCTTTTCCCTGTCGTACAGGGACAACCGGTCCAATATCTGCAGTTTCAAATAATAGGCGCAGAGAAAATCCAGGTCGAAATGATGTCCGAAAGTCAGCGCATCGATGCAATCCCATCGATGCTTCAGCAGCTTTTTTTCCACCTCCAGCGGATTCCCTTCCCTGACGAGGGCTGCCGGAAAGGACAGCTTCAATTCCTGGTTTTCCCTGCGGGCCTTCCGCCACGATGCGAGCTCCTGACGGAAATGCCTTTCAAATTCCCCGTAGGCCAGAAAAAGCCCCGGACCCGTCTTTCTGAATCCGGCGTCCAGCAGCATGCATCCGGTTAAGGCGCGGTAATCCCCGGCGGACAGCCATTTCCGAGCCTCGGCCAGAAAGGCCTCGATCGTGATCCCGGGATCCCGGTCAAAGGCCAGCATGGGGAGCTGGGCCACGAGATAATAATGGCTAGCCATTGTCCTGATCCAGCACTTCCTTCAACCTGGGTTTCAGAAACTGCTTCAGGGTTTGAGCGATGCTCTCGTCCGTGAAGTCATAGTACACATTCTCGCCTTTCATCCCGATGCGGAAACCGTGCTCGACGTCCGGGCTGCCGCGCAGGATCAGCGTCTTTTTCAACTCCTTGTGCGTGCCTGCAAAAAGCAGTTTCTCGATGGATGCCTGCTCCTTGTCGCTCACGGAAACCTCGACGGCCCGGCCCTGGCCCCAATGCTCGACGAGGCGGAGGATCATGGCCTCTACCGTTTCCGGTTTCAGCGCCTCCGACATCTCCCTCTTGAAGACCCTGTCGAATAGGTCCTGGATCTGACCTTTGAGCTGGAGGATCGTATCCCGCGCCGCCTGCCGGACGGCCAGCTCCCCGCTTCTCTGGAAATCCTCGGATTTTTTCCTGGCCTCGGCCTCGGTCCGGGCGGCCCGGTTCTTCGTGTCCTCCTGAATCGCTGCGGCCTCGGCCTTCGCCTGCTCCACGATGTCTCGGGACATCTGCCGGGCTTCCTCGACGCCTTCCTTCCTGATCTTTTCGATGATGTTTCCCAGTTGAACGTCCATAAACCGTTCCTTATGATTGATCATGGGTAGACGGGATATGCCTGCGGATGATCATGACCCGGTTTAAAAAAAAAGCAGACATGGTTTTCAAAAAAGGGATAGAGGCGGCGAGGAAGCGGTCATCAAGCGGTTCCGGACCCTTTTCCCTGATTGATCATTTGACGTTCTTGGCATCCACCCGTCCGGCCGCGGATGCGCTGCCCGTGGACATGCTGCACTTGCCGTCGAATTGCGCCCCGTCATCCACCACGAGGCGGGAGGCCTTGATGTCTCCGGCAATCGAGGCTTCCGCCTCCATATAGATCTTTCCCGATACGGATACATTGCCCTTGATCCTTCCCGCGGTCATGAGATTCTTGGCCTCCAGCTGTCCGTCGATCTCCCCGTCCCGGCCGACCACCACGGTTTCCGTCGCTTCCACATTGCCAGTCACCGCCCCGTCGATGCGCAGGCTTTTCTGGACATGAATGTCGCCCTCCACCACCGTCCCCTTTCCAATGATGGTATTGAGTTCTCCGCCGCGGGTAAACTCTTCGTTGTTCTTCACCTGATTCTCCTTGTCCGTTTGCAGATTGAAGCCTCATGCTGCAAGTCCGCCCGTCCGATGGGTGTCCAAGCCTGCCCGGATGGGGGGCAATCCGCAGGGGATGCGCCCGCAGTCAAGTTGAAACCCGTGTCTCCGTCATCGTGAAGCAGCTCTGACCTCAAAGAGGACCTGTTCCGGGTCAATCGGATTGTTGTCCTGCCAGATTTCGAAATGGAGATGCGGCGCGGAACTGATGCCGGAATTTCCGAGAAGGGCGATGGTCTGCCCCTTCCTGACCGCTGTCCCCTGCTCGACCAGAAGCTGCATGGCGTGCCCGTAATACGAAAAATAGCCGTCCCCGTGAGACAGGATCACCATGTTCCCGAAATCCGGCGTCCAATCCGCAAGCACGACGGTCCCCGAGCCTGCCGCGCGAATGGGGGAGCCCAGGGGTGCAGCCACGTCGATACCGTGATGCCGCCTGCCGATGAACCAGCCGCCCTTCCTGAAACGGGCCGTGATGAATCCATCCACCGGCAGGTGGATGGGCATGTTCTCCGGGCGTACGATCCTCTCCCGAGCCGGAGAAAGCACGACGAGCGGCTGCTTGTTTGCATCCGCCTGCTGCATTTCGGAAATGGAGGACGACCCCTGCATTTCGGGCTGATTGACGACCGTGGCGGACGCCTTGTTCCCGATGGACTCCTGGATCTTCCCGTCCAACCCGAGAGTCTGGCCGAAGGCCTTCTTGATTTTTTCCTCCATGACCTTGATTTCGCGGAACTCCCGGTATATGGACTCGATGATGGCGTTGCGGGATTTCAGTTCCCGGTTCTCGTTGGACAGGGCGGTGTTGGCGCTCCGCGCCTGGAAGAGGCGGATGTACGCCGCGAACCCGAGCAGGATATGGGCCGCAAGGATCACAAGGCCGATTGCGAGCCAGCGTCCCTTCTGGTAGCTCAGGGTGACGCTTTTCGGATCCCCCTCCCGGTCCGGGACGAACATCAGCGAAAAAAACCGTTTCTGCCCCTTGCGCTTCATGATCCTTTCAATCCTTGATGCTTTCCATCATGTCGGTCAGGCGTTCCAGGTCCTCCGGCGAAAAGTAGGCGATCTCGATCCTCCCCCCTTTGCCCGATGGGAGAATCCGGACCCGGGTCCCGAGTTTCGAACGCAGCCGGTCCTCGAGCGCTGCCAAGCCCGGGAGTTTCGCCTCCTTTTTGGAGGATTTTTGGGCCGGCTTCCCTTCCGCCAGCTTCCGGACCTCTTCCTCCAGCTTTCTGACGCTCCAGCCCTGCTTGATGGACTTGCGCGCCAGCCGGATCTGCTGGTCCGGGGAGGAAAGCGCTCCGATGGCCTTGGCATGGCCCATGGACAGCTCTTCCCTGAGCATCGCATCCTGGATCACAGCCGGCAGCTTCAGAAGCCGGATGAAATTGGACACGGTCGCCCTGTCCTTGCCCACTTTTTTGGCCACTTCCTCCTGGGTGAGGCCGTACTCCTGCTGAAGGCGCTGATAGGCCCTGGACACCTCGATGGGATTGAGATCCTCCCGCTGGATGTTTTCGATCAGGGCCAGTTCGAGCAGCCGGTCCTCCGAATCCACGGCCATGATATAAGCCGGGATTCGTTCATACCCGAGTTCCATGGCTGCCCGCAGCCGGCGCTCCCCGGATATCAGCTCGTATCCCTGTCCCTTCTCGCGTATGGTGACGGGCTGGATGATCCCGTTCTGCTCGATGGACTGCTTGAGCTCCGCCATACGGGACTCGTCAAATTCCATGCGCGGCTGCATGGGATTGACCGAGATGCGGGAAACCGGGATCTGGCTCAGGCTTTCCAGCCGCCCCTTCTCCTCGTTGTCCGGGACCTGCGGAATGAGGGCATCCAGACCCCTGCCGAGCCGCTGTTTGGATTTCATGGATGCAGGATCTCCTGGGCCAGGCTCATGTACTGTTCCGTGCCGGTGCAGATCGAATCGTACAGGATGACGGGCTTCCCGAAACTGGGCGCTTCCGACAGCCGGACGTTCCTGTGTATGATTGTCTTATAAACTTTATCCTCGAAATACTTGTGCACTTCCTCCGAGACCTGATGCGACAGGTTGGCCCTGCTGTTGAACATGGTCAGGAGCACGCCTTCGATCTCCAGCTCGGGATTCAGGTTTTTCTGTACCAGCCGGATGGTTTTCAGAAGCTGGCTGACGCCCTCCAGGGCATAGTACTCGCATTGGATGGGGATGAGGATGGAATTGGCGGCCGTCAGGCTGTTGATGGTCAGGAGTCCCAGGGAGGGGGGGCAGTCGATGTAGATGTAGTCGAAGTCCTTGTCCACTTCCCGCAGCACTTCCCGAAGCACTTTTTCCCGGCCGATCAGATTAACCAGTTCGACTTCGGCGCCCACCAGGCGTATGGAGGAAGGGAGCACGCTCAGGAAGTTAATCTCCGTCTTGATGATGGCTTCCCGAGCGGAGATGTTCTTCAGGATGACTTCGTACGTACTCTTTCTAATGGTGTTGTGGTCGATCCCAAGCCCGCTCGTCGCATTGGACTGGGGGTCCATGTCCACGAGCAGGGTGCGTTTTTCCGCCACAGCGATGCAGGCAGAGAGGTTAATCGCGGTCGTGGTTTTTCCCACTCCGCCTTTCTGATTGGCAATTGCGACGATACGTGCCACAGGCTCAATCCATCATAAAAACATCGAACTTAAATATACAATGAAACGGATCCAAATGCAATATATAAAAATCACTTCCGAAGCAGCAGCACCAGGCTTGGATCGACCGGGTAACGGCCGAAGCCCTCCCCGTAAACCGCCAGTCCGCCGGGCAGGGAGTCGTCCACCTCCAGGCGGATTCGCAGGTCCCCGGACCGGAACGCCTCACGCAGCACTTCCACAGGAATGCCTGCCTTGACCAGCCAGCCGTAGGACCCCGCCTCATACAGGTATCCGTCCCTGGGCTGCGAAGCCCAGGAAAGGATCCCGCGATGGTCCGCAGGGTCGTCCGGAAGATCGAATACACCGGCGCAGGTCCCGGCCGCCATGACGCGAACCCGGCTGGGGAAGCGCTTCGAATCGGTCATCGGATAGGCGTTCCGGTTGAGTCCCGGATCATTCGCTCCGCCCCCTCTCATGTAATCGCCGTCCATGGAAGCCTTTTTGTCGCGGTCCTTGGCCAGGAAAGCCTTCGCAGAAAGCTCAACGCAGAAAACGGCGCCTTCTACCGCATCGTCGTCCAGACCGTCCGGCCTCGGGATGCGGTATTCGAAAAATCCGGAACCGGCGCCGTTCACCTTGAGCCCGCCCAGGACATTCCACTGCTTCAGGGACCATCCCGCTTCCGAAAAGGAACCGGGGGCGAACCGGATGATGCGCATGGGCCGGCCGCCGGCATCCCGCATCTCATCCCTGGGCGCAGGCACGCCCGCAGCGACGAAAACCGAAAAATTCCTCCCCAGAACACGGCCGGCAGCGTTTTCCAGAACGAGGGACAGAATGCCCACGCCCTTCTTCTCGGGGATACCGACTTCCACCGGTTCCAGATCGCCGTTCATCCAGGGCGTGAAAGGCACGGGGCGGCTGGTTTCGAAACAGGGCTCTTCGTTTCCCAGATCGTCCATCCAGGTCATGCTGATTTTGAGCGTCAAACCGCCGCCGGGACACGCGCCGGTCATGAATGAAGCCAGGAGCGGCAGCCGGATGCTGGAACCGGGTTCGACATTGCGGCACAGGTCCCCCTGCACAGCGATGTAGAATGGAGAATGCAGGTCGTTCAGCGTCATGCCGGGCAGCAGGCCTCCGAGCCCCGTTTCCTTGTCCGAACGGTCGTACCTGTAATAGCCGTTCCATTCATTGATCACATCGTGATGCTCGGTGTAGAGCCAGCCGCAGATCTCCGGACGGGCCCGGAACGCATTGATCATCTCATGGTAGTCCCAGGACCAGTCCACATCGCCGGTGCTCCCCTCGTAGCCCCAGACGTTCCCGCATTCGCTGTTGAGAAGGGGCTGCCGGCCCTGTTTCCGGCCGCCGATGAAATTCCAGGCGGACCCCGGAAACGTCTTGGCAGTGATATCGTCCAGGAACGAAGCCCACCTGTACCCGGGCAGATAGGCGTGCCAGGAATTGATGTCCGTATTGACATGATCCCCGTTGCAGGGGGAGTTGTCCTCGACCAACCGGGTGGGATCCAGACACCGCGCCGTATCCGTCATGGATGCGACCCAGGCCTGTGTCCCGGCCGTGTAACCAGCGTCGCCGGAGAAAAGGCCCCACGTCTCGTTGAAAAGGACCCAGGAGAATATGGAGGGATGGTTGAAATCACGCACGATCATGCCGCGCATGGCATGCTCGAACTCGCGGCGCATTTCCCCGTCAGGCTGTCCCCAGGAATTCGGCACATCGGCCATGATCAGCATGCCGAGCCGGTCCGCCCAGTACAGTTTCCGCGGATTCTCGATTTTGACATGGATGCGCATGGCATTGAGACCGATGCGCTTGGATCTCAAAATTTCGTCCCGCATGAAGGCGTCGTCCGGGAAGGCGTAGAACCCTTCCGGATGATAGGCCTGGTCCAGGGTGGCCTGGATGTAAAGCGGAGCATTGTTGAGTGCAAGGTAGGGGAAATCCGTTCCCGGCATTTTCACGACCGAGATTTTCCGCATGCCGAAATAGGAGGAAACGGTGTCCGGGCGCATCCCGGACTCGAGTACGGCAGTCGCCTGGTATAAAAACGGGTCTTCCAGCGTCCAGAGCCTGTGGTGCGGGATCTGGACATCGAAGGAGCACCCGGAACGGCGCCTTCGGATTTCCCTGCGTACCGTGAGTTCCTGGTTCCCGGGCCCGGATACGCGGAGGATGAAGGCGGTGTTCCGGTCCGCGGGCTCCTTCAGCCTGACGGAAACCCTCACGCGGTCACGGTCGATGTCCGGCAGAAAATGCATCTGCATGACGGGATTGCCTCCCCGCAGCTCGAGATAAGGCGTCTGCCAGATGCCCCGCGCAGGCCCGTACCCCTGCTTGCCTTCGAGCTTGAAGGGATGCGGCGTGTCGTCCACGCGCAGGACCAGCTTCCTCTCCCCGGAAGCCCCGCTGCGCGGGATTTCGAATTCGAAGGGCGTGTATCCCCCCCTGTGCTCGCCGAGTTTCCTGCCGTCCAGCCAGACACTCGTGAGCCAGTCGGATGCGCCGATGACCAAAAACACGCGCCCCTCTTTCCAGGATTCGGGCAGGGTCACGGATCTGGCGTACCAGGCGATATCCGCCTCGTTGGCAGTTCCGGACAAGCCGGATCCCCACGGGTAGGGGACCTGTATCCTGCCGTCGAAGGGCGTTCCCCCTTCGAACCAGCGTTCCCGCAAACCCGCATCTCCGGGGTCGGGACGGAATTCCCAGGCTCCATTGAGATTCACCCATGCCGGCCTTTGGAAATCCGGCCTGGGATGTTCGGGCAGGGGGATGCCCCACAGGGCTGCAGCAGCCAGAAAAACCATGCCCGCAGAACATGGATTGCCGATTCCCTCCAACGGGAATTGCCTTTTCATGGAAGAATCCTCCCCTCTTTCTTTTCCCGGAGAACCGGATTGAAGACCCCGGGGGCTTGCAGCTTTACAGGGGTTCGGCCTGCCGTACCCTGCCATGATCCCTTGAAAGGACCGTCATTCTTTTCATGCGGGAGTCCGCCCGGCTTCAGATCCCGCATGCAAAAAAAAGCCCCCCGCGTTCATGTTCCTTCCCGGAACTCGGGGGGCGATAAAAGGTACGGGAAAATTCCGGCCTGTTCAAATCATTTTTTCGGCATTTTCACGAAGGCCGCATGGGTCTGATCCTCCCTCTTGATGTGGAAGATCACCACTTTCCCCTTTTCATAACTTCGAACGGCCTTCTTGTATTCAGACACGGATTTGACCGGAGCATCCTCGATCTTCAGAATCAGATCACCTCGGGCGATCCCGGCATCCGCGGCGGCGCTGTACCGCTTCACGGACGTCACGAACACGCCCTCGTCGTTTTTATAGTCCGAATTCTGGGTCTTCAGTTCCGCAGTCAGGCTTTCCACCGTGAGTCCGAGATCCGGCGTATCGTCCGGCGCAGCAGCAACAGACGTCTCCTTGCCGGTTTCCTTTTCCCCAAGCTTGACTGATACCTTCTTCTCCTTCCCGTCCCTAAGCACGGTGAGGACCACGGTTTCGCCCGGATTCTTCAGGGCAATGATGTTCTGCACATCCCCGGGCTTCTGGATCTCCGATTCTCCGACACGCAGGATGATGTCGAGTTTTTTCAAGCCTGCCTTCTCGGCCGGGCTTTCCTCCATGACGTTGTCCACCAGGGCGCCCCTGATTTTTTTCAGGCCGTAGCGCTCGGCCACGTTCTCCGTCACCGGCATCATGCCGATGCCGAGCCAGGCCCTGCTGACATAGCCCTTCTCGATCAGGTCTTTCATGATGCGCTTGGCCAGGTTGATGGGCACCGCGAATCCGTATCCGATGTAGGTGTTGGTGCGCGTCGCGATGGCCGTGTTGATCCCGATGACCTCGCCCCGGATGTTGACCAGCGGCCCGCCGCTGTTGCCCGGGTTGATGGCCGCATCGGTCTGGATGAAATTCTCCAGGCCGTATTGATCCTGGATAATGTCGATTTTTCGGTTCTTGGCGCTGACGATGCCTGCGGTCACGGTGGAATTCAAGCCTAAAGGATTGCCCATGGCCAGCACCCATTCCCCGACCTCCAGTACATCGGAGTCCCCCAGCTGCGCGACAGGCAGGTTTTCCCCCTCGATCTTGATCACCGCCACCTCGGTCAGGGGATCCGTGGCCACCAGCTTGGCTTCGAATTCGCGGTCGTCGTACAAGCCCACCTTGATGTCGTCCGCGTTCTGTATCACGTGGTTGTTGGTCAGGATGTACCCTTCCTTGCTGACAATCACGCCGGAACCCAGCCCCTCGAGCTTCTCATCCTCGGGCGGCTGAACCTCGAACCTGTCTCCGAACCATTCCCTGAGCCACGGGCCGAAAGGCGAATCCTCGGCCGAACGATGGATGATTTTGGAGGTCGAGATGCTGACCACCGTGGGCAGCACCTGCTTGGAGATCAGGGTGAAAGCCCGGGAGGTATTCTGAAGCGACAGAATTTCCTGGTCTGGGCCCGCCGGGTTACCCAGAACGGGCGAGTCCGCCTTTTTGGCCGCCAGTCCCCTGGGGGTCCATCCCCAGTTGGACGAGAAAATGACGCCTACGATCACGCCGATCAGGATGAAACCCCAGATCGAAATCCATCTCATGTTTCTGTTCATATGCGTCCTCCAGAATGATTTCTGTGTCTAATCCCTGCTCGAACCGCGGAGCAGCAGCATCCGGACTAGGTTCATGGCCGCAACGCCTGTCGCAGCCACATAGGTCATGGCCGCAGCCCGAAGCACCTTCCTGGCTGACCCGATTTCCTGCTGCTGCAGATACCCCAGCGATTCC
>Ga0233423_10000486_pt1 | contig 21126 bp, 20 predicted proteins | sample Watercolumn_Mata_FD_180713 | JGI IMG/M metagenome (GOLD analysis project Ga0233423, IMG submission 180713) | Freshwater microbial communities from Lake Matano, South Sulawesi, Indonesia - Watercolumn_Matano_2014_112_MG | ecosystem: Environmental > Aquatic > Freshwater > Lake | place: Indonesia...
TGGCCGTCGGCGGCACCTGGGTTGGTATGGGCTTGGTGGGCGGTACAGGAGTGGCCGTTGCCGCGGCTGGAGGAGCTGGTGGCTTGGTCGGTGTGGGCGTCGGGCCACCAGGCACGCCCCGCAGTGCCAGCACGCCCACCAGCACCACCAGCAGTACCAGTGTCCCAACAACAATGCCAATCCGGCGTGGACTCCTGACTCGTCTTTGTAGATAGTCAATGACCTCTACAACACCAGCTACGATGGTGACGATACCAGCTATCACAGCGATCCATGTCAACAGATCCATCTAGCACACTCCTTTCTTGAGGCCGGTTGCCTTTCAGCCCTGCATCACCTTTGCACGTGGTGTAAGGGCGAGGCATTTGGCCGGTTAGCCTGCATCATTGCCAAATGCTGGCTCATACGGGTATGATGTCGCAGGCTGATCCACCAGGAATGCCTCGCCCCTACACTACACGGCCAACCGGACCTGGGCGAGGCATTTGTCCGGGTAACCCGCGTCATGGCCAAATGCTGGGCAATACGCGGTTATGATACCGTCAGGTGAACCGCCAGGAATGCCTCGCCCCTACACGGCCCGTACAATACGGTTGGGGTTTTCCAGGTCCTCGGCCCAGCAGGCGGGGTTATCGTGAATGTATTGGCGAATGACGTTCAGTTCCTGCTCATCACGGAGGATACGTTCGTAATAGTTGCGTTGCCAGACAGGTGCACCAGCGGTGTTGCGCAGGCGATTGATGCGCCGGGTGGTCACCGCTTTGAAGTTGCCGATGATGACGCCCAGCGACCCCGATGGCGGCCCGGCCGGTAGGGGCGAGGCATTCGCCAGGATGTCCTGCGTTCGCTCCAGGTGCCTGCCCATACGGGAATCCGGCGTAGTTGAGATAGCCTTCACCGAATGCCTCGCCCTGACGTCCCTGATCCAAAGAATGCCGTGGATGTGATTGGGCATCACCACCCATTCGTCCAGGGCCACGTGGGGGAAATGACGGGGGATGCGTTGCCACATTGTTTCGGTCACGCGGCGCAAAAGCGGGTCGTCAAACAGCAGTGCCCGTTCATGGGTGACGATGGTCACAAAATAGGCCCCTGCCTGGGTGTAGTCGTATCCGTCCAGGCGGATGGAACGACGGTGGTGTTTATCCGGGTCGTATGGGGTCATTTTCACCCCCGGGGGCGAGGCATCGCCAATTGCCGGGCCATAATGTGTATGATGTCGCCTGGTGATCCGCAAGTGCCTGGGCGAGGCATTTGGCCGGGTGACCGGCGGCATGGCCAAATACGGTTCATACAGGCATGTCGCCTGGGTGACCCGCCAGGAATGCCTCGCCCCTACACCTATACCACCAATCCTGGCTGGGCGAGGCATTTTTCAGCGTAACCCGCGTCATGGCCAAATACAGGCCATACTGGTATGATACCGTGGGTGTCCCACCGGGAATGCCTCGCCCCTACGCCGCCAACACGGCCAAACCGGCCAGGAAATTGCCCACGATTTCGCCTACCTCCTGCGTGCGGCCGGTGAAGAAGTGGTCGGCGACGCGCAGGACGTGCAGGGTCTTGGGCTCCGCCAGGCCAGCCACAAAATCGCGCAGCGCCGGCAGCGGCGTCAGCTCGTCGGCGTCGCCGGTGAGGAACAGCTTGGGGCGGGTGTAGGCTTTGATGGCGGCAGCGGGCGGCGTGGGCGGCTCCAGCAGTCGCCAGGCGGGGAAGCCGATACCGGCGTAGCCCTGGATGCGCTCGTCGGTGAGCGCATAGCGCAGGGCCACCCAGGCCCCAAAGGAGTAGCCCACCAGGTACAGGCGCGCCCAATCCATGCCCGGCTGCGCTAGCAGCCAGTCCAGCGCCCCGCCCACGTCGTTCAGTTCCCCCGCACCTTCGGCGAAGCGTCCCTCTGATCCACCCACGCCGCGAAAGTTGAAGCGCAGGCTGGCCATACCACGGTCGAGCAAGGCCCGCGCCACGTACACCACCACCAGGTTGTCCATCGTCCCGCCGTACAGCGGGTGCGGGTGGCAGAGGATGGCCGCCGGATGCAGCAGGGAGTCGTCGGGCCGATAGAGGATGCCTTCCAGCGTCAGCGGCTCGCCGCGGGCGCGGAAGGTGATGCGTTGGCGCAACATGATAAAGCCTCTACAGAACCAAGCGGCCACAGAAAGACACAGAAGGACACAGAAATACTGGCTTTAGCACAGTTCATCTATAAATTTCTGTGTGGTTCTGTGTGCTTCGGTGGCTATTTCCTTGTCCGCCATGATGTCGGCAAAGTCGTGGAAGGGGCGGAAGGGGATGCCGTGCTCCTGGCAGTAGTCCACCAGCAGCCCCTTGGCGAAAACCAGGTCGGCAGCGTCGGCCCCACAGGCGTCGGAGAGGCCATCGCCCACGTAGACCACCCGGCCGTTGGGCGGTCGCAGCCTCTCCACCACCCGCCGCTTGCAGTTGCCCAGGCGGCAGCAGGCCGGATTGGGGTTGACGAAGGTCAACTCGATGCGGCCGTCGTGGAACGCCAAATGGTTGGCCGTGAAGGGCACGGTGCTCAGACCGTGGGCGGCCAGGAGACGCTCGATGTAGAAATCAAAGCCGTCGCTGACGATGCTCAGGCCGTAGCCGCGCTGCCGGCAGAAGGCCACGAAGGGCCGGAAGGTCGGATCCAGCGGCAGGCGCGTCACCAGAGCGGCCAGCGCGTCCTCGGTGGTATGCACCAGGGCCCATTGCTGGCGGGCACGTTCCGCCGTGCTGACCTCGCCGCGCCGCCAGGCCTCGTTGATGGGCACCCAGGCGTCGCCGGCGTAATGATTCAAGATCACGTGCTGCACGTCGGCGGGCACCACGGTGCCGTCGAAGTCGCAGAGGATGGTTGTGTGCATAGCAGAAGGGGATGAGGTCTGAGTTATGAGGAACGAGGGACGAGGGACGAGGGGCAGGAACAAATTTCCTCGTACCTCTTCACTCGTACCTCATACCTCATACCTCGTACCTCGTACCTCGTCCCTCATCACTCGTCCCTCATCCCTCGTCCCTCTCCAACCGCGCAAACGCCAATGACAATCGCTTGACCCCCACCCCGGCGAAGGCCACGGTCACCTCCACGTCTTCCTTGACCGGCTTGACTTCTACCACAATACCCTCGCCGAACTTGGCGTGGCGCACCTTGTCGCCGGTCTTGAAGGGGCTGGTGGTCACCTTTGGCGCTGGCGACGTGGTGGGGCCCACAGTGGCCAGGCGCGCCGGCGGGAAGAGCGGCACCTTCTCGTCTGCGGCAGGCAGGCGAGTCTCGGCGGGCAGATCGCGACCCTTGATGAGCTGCGGCGGAATATCGGCCAGGAAGCGGGAAGGGTCGCGCACCTGGCTGCTGCCCCACAGGGTGCGGCGGAAGGCGTGCACCAGGTAGAGCCGCTGCATGGCCCGGGTGATCCCCACGTAGCACAGCCGCCGCTCCTCCTCCAGCTCCTCCGGGCGCTCGTAGCCGTTGTCAATGGAGCGAGCATGCGGCAGCAGCCCCTCCTCCAACCCCACGATGAACACCACCGGAAACTCCAGCCCCTTGGCCGAGTGCAGGGTCAGGAGGGTCACAGCGTCCACCCTCTCCTCGTAGTTGTCCACCTCGGAGACCAGGGCCACGCCCTCCAGGAAGCCGGCCAGGCCGCCCTCCGGGCTCTCCACGTCATATTGGCGGGCCACGCTGCGCAACTCCTGCACGTTCTCCCAGCGCTCCTCGCCTTCCTGCGAGCCGTCGCGCAGGTAAGCGGCGTAGCCAGTCTTGTCGAGCACCAGGTCGAGTACCTCCAGGACGGGCCGCCCTTCTTTGGCGGCGATCAAATCGTCCACGAGGTGCAAAAAGCCCAGCAGGGCGTTCTGGAAGCGCGGGGCAAAGGGGAGCGGAGGAGCAGAGGTGCCGGGGCGCAGAGGCGAATTCTCCCTTGCCCCCTTGCTCCCTTGCTCCCCTGCTCCAGCCTGCTCTTCGCTGGCTGTGCGTCGCTCCAGCAACTGCAGGGCGGTGTACAGAGGCACGCCCAAGCCGCTGGCCCAGCGCTCCAAATCGGCCAGGGTGCGCGGGCCCAGACCGCGTCCAGGGACGTTGAGGATGCGGGCCAGGCTCAGGCCATCGAAGGGATTGTGGATCAGGCGCAGGTAGGCCAGAACGTCCTTGATCTCCCGCCGCTCGTAGAAGCGGGTGGCCCCTACCAGGCGATAGGGCAGGCCGGCGCGCACGAAGGCGTCTTCCAGCGCCCGGCTCTGGGCGTTGGTGCGATACATGACGGCGAAATCCTTGTGCCCATAGCCCTGGCCCCGCAATCGCTCAATCTCACTGACGACGTACTGCCCCTCCTCCTGCTCGTTGTAGGCTTCAAAGACCGTGACCGGCACGCCGGGGTCGTTCTGCGTCCACAGGCGCTTCTCCTTGCGCTGCACGTTGGGGCGAATGACACCACGGGAGGCCTCCAGGATGGTCTGCGTGGAGCGATAGTTCTGCTCCAGGACGATCACCCGGGCGTCGGGATAATCCTGCTCGAAGCTCAGGATGTTGCGAATGTCAGCGCCCCGGAAGCGATAGATGGACTGATCCTCGTCGCCCACGACGCAGACGTGGCGATAGCGCCCGCCGATGAGCTTGATCAGCACGTACTGGGCGACGTTGGTGTCCTGAAACTCGTCTACCAGTACGTGCACGTAGCGCCGCTGGTACTTGTCCAGCACGTCTGGATGCTCCTGCAACAGGCGCACGGCCAGCAGCAGCAGGTCGTCGAAGTCCAGGGCCTTCGCCTCCGCCAGCACCTCCTGGTAGCGGCGATAGACGCGCCGGGCGATCTCGCGCCAGTAGTTATCGGCGGCGAATTCCTCCGGGCCGATGAGCTCGTTCTTGGCCGCCGAGATGGCGTTCAGGATGGGGCGCGGCGGGAAGTTCTTCTCGTCAATCTGCAGGTCTTTCAGTGCCTTGCGCACGGCGGCCATCTGATCGCCATCATCGTAGATGACGAAGTGCGTGTCCAGGCCCATGGCTGCGCCTTCCTTGCGCAGGATTTGGGCGCAAATCGCATGGAACGTGCCGATGGTCAGTTGCTGCAGGCGGCTGCCCAGCAGGCGATAGAGCCGCTCCTTCATCTCCCGCGCCGCCTTGTTGGTGAAGGTGACGGCCATGACGTTGTAGGGACTGACCCCGCAGTCGCGGATCAGGTAGGCCACGCGTTGGGTGATCACTCGCGTCTTGCCGGAGCCGGGGCCGGCCAGGATAAGCACCGGCCCGCCGATGGACTGCACGGCCTCCCGCTGGGCGGGGTTGAGATCGGCCAGGGTATCCATGGAGTCTCCTGTGGCGAGGCCGGCGGACAGGCTGCGCCGCTCTGCTGCTCGCTGTGTACATTATACCACGACTGGGCGGCGTTGCCAACTGATCAGGCCCTGGCAGCGGGACCCTGTCAAAGTCAGCATCGCGTCATTGCGAGCGCAGCGAAGCAATCTCTTTGTTGCGCAACGAGGGAGATTGCTTCGCCCCGATACTTCCATTATCAGTGATGTATCGGGGCTTCGTCGCCTCCCTTCGCCGCCCCCTCACTGCGTTCAGGTCGGCGAAGGGATGCTCCTCTGAAGCGCCATCACGCCCGCCGTTTCGGGAAGTAAGGCGTGATGGCGCTTCATCGCAATGACGCCCAAAATGACTCTGTCAGGGCCCTACCCTGGCAGCGGGGAGAGGTTTGTGGTATAATCCACCAGGACGACAATTGTGTTCGGGAGGGTTTAGCGTGAGGCTGGGGCCGGAACAAGCCAGCGTTGACCTGGACGACCTGATGCAGCGCTATGCCCTGCGCATCATCGGGCGGGAGGTAGTGGCCAGCGGGCCGGCCTCGTGGGGTGGCACCAGGGCGGGGCCCAAAGGCACGTCCACCTACGATCCGGCGGCTTACTGGCAGAAGATCCACTACACTGTGCACCGTGAGCTGGCCTGTGAGAGTTGCGGCTTCCGCTGGGGATACGCCTTCGAGGTGGATCAGACCAGCCGCAATCACCAGGCCGGTAGCAGCAGCGACGGCGCGCTCATTGACACTATCCGGACGCAGCTTCGGCGACGCATCAAGTGCCCGCGCTGCCACCACGTCCAGGCCGAGCCGCGTAACTCCTTGCGCCGCCGCGACCTGCAGCAGAACCTGGTGGGCTGCCTCAGCATCGCCCTGCCCCTGCCCCTGGTGGGCCTGCTGGTCTGGCTGGGCGGGCAGGTGCTGGGCGGGGCGGGCGCTATCCTCGGCCTGCTCCTGGGGCTGCTGCTGGCCGTGGGTGTGATCGCCGCCGGCTCCTGGTATCTCCTGTGGGCCGAGCGCTAACCATAAGCGGGGGACGCAGATTAACGCCGAAAAACGCGGACCAAGGAATAGAATTTATCCGCGGCGGCCGCGGCCTTCCGCGTCCTGAAATTTAGGAGGTTTACCCCGTGTCTACCATCACCACGCCGGAATGGGTCAAGGACGCCATCTTCTATCAGATCTTCCCGGATCGTTTTGCCCAGAGCCAGGCCGTGCCCAAGCCGTCCAACCTGGAGCCCTGGGACTCGCCGCCCACCACCTACGGCTTCAAGGGCGGCGACCTGCTGGGCGTGGTCGAGCACCTGGACTACCTGCAGGACCTGGGCATCACGGCCATCTACTTCACGCCCATCTTCCAGTCCTGCGCCAACCATCGCTACCACACCCACGACTACTATCAGGTGGACCCCATCCTCGGCGGCAACGCCGCCCTGCGCCGCCTCCTGGACGAGGCGCATCGCCGCGGCATCCGTATCGTCCTGGACGGGGTGTTCAACCACGCCAGTCGCGGCTTCTTCCAGTTCAACCACATCCTGGAGAACGGCCCATCCTCGCCCTACCTGGACTGGTTCACTGTCAAAGGCTATCCCCTCCACGCCTACGATTCTCGCCCGCCCAATTACGTGGCCTGGGTGGGCCTGAAAGCCCTGCCCAAGCTCAATACGAACACACCGGCTGTGCGTGAGTTCCTGTGGGACGTGGGCCGCCACTGGATCGAGCAGGGGATTGACGGCTGGCGGCTGGACGTGCCCGCCGAGATTGACGACGACGAGTTCTGGCGCGAGTTTCGCCGCCAGGTCAAGGGGGCCAACCCGGAAGCCTACATTTTGGCCGAGATCTGGCACGAGGCCCAGCGCTGGCTGCAGGGCGATCAGTTCGACGCCACGATGAACTACCTGTTCACCATGGCCTGCCTGGGCTGGCTGGCCCGCAAGACGTTGGCCCTGCGCCTGGCTAAGCACGTCTGGGGCTATCGGGCGCTACACACCCTGAGCGGTAGCGCCTTCGCCCAGACCATTGACCGCCTGCTAACCCTGTACGATCCGGCCGTGAACCAGGTGCAGCTCAACCTGCTGGACAGCCACGATACAGCCCGCTTCCTCACCCTGGCCGGTGGCGATGAGAGCGCCTTCCGCCTGGCCACGCTCTTCCAGATGACCTACCCCGGCGCCCCCTGCGTCTACTACGGCGACGAGATCGGCCTGACAGGCGGCAACGACCCCGACTGCCGCCGCGCCTTCCCCTGGGACGAGCGCCGCTGGAATCACAGCCTGCGGTCTTATGTCAAACAATGCATCGCCCTGCGTCAGGCTCACCCCGCCCTGCGGCGGGGCGATTACACCCGCCTCTACGTCAAAGGCGACGTCTACGCCTTCGGCCGGCGGCTGGCCAACGAGACTCTGGTGGTAGTGCTGAACGCCAGCCACGCCACCTGCGAGCTGGATGTGCCACTGCAGGGCTATTTGCCTGCGGAGTCGCGCCTGCGTGACGTCTGGAGCAACGCCTCGGCCAGCGTGGTCGGCGACCGCCTGCGCGGCGAGCAGATTGCCCCTCGCAGCGGAGTTGTGCTGATATTGGAATCATGAACACCCCCCTCACCCCAGAAGACGTGCGCCGCGCCCTGCGCGGCCCTCGCCCCGGCCTGGCGGCGCAGATGCGTATGGCCCCACGCCCACGCCCCGGCGGCTACATCCCGGCGCTGGATCGCCCGCCCAAGCAGGGCGGCGTGTTGATCCTGGTCTATCCCTGTGACGGCGAGCTGTATCTGGTGCTCACCCGGCGCACGGAGACGGTGGCCAACCACAAGGGGCAGATCTCGTTTCCGGGTGGGGCACAGGAAGATGGCGAGACGCTGCCGCAAACCGCCCTGCGCGAGGCTGGCGAGGAGCTGGCCGTGCCGCCCGGGACTCTTGAGGTACTGGGCGCGCTCACGCCGCTCTACATCCCACCCAGCAACTACTGCATCACGCCCACCGTGGCCCTGGCGGCGGCGCGGCCCGATTTCCACGCCGATCCCACCGAGGTGGTAGAGGTGCTGGAGGTGCCGCTGCGCCTGCTCCTGGACGGCCAGACCGTGGGCGAGGAGGAATGGGAGGTGCGCGGCATCCCGGCGCGCGTCCCCTTCTATCGTCTGGGGCCACACAAGGTCTGGGGGGCCACGGCCATGGTCCTCGCCGAGTTCCTGGCCATGCTCGACCAGGTGCAAGATCAAGTCGCACAAACGTAACGCGGCCTTCCACCGCCGGCAAAAAGCCAGGACGCGGATGGCCGCAGATGAACGCGGATCATACTATTTTTTCTGCGTTCGTCCGCGTTTATCTGCGTCCCAAAACTAAACGCCGCGTCCCAGGCTATGCTGAGACGCGGCGTCTTTCTGTTCACCAGCCCCTGCCGCAGCTACTCTTCGTCCAGGTCCTCGTCTTCCAGATCGCTGTCGGTCGTCTCCTCACCACCTACGAGGTAGTCAAACGCCCCCATGGGGTTTTCCCAGAAGGCCAGCTCATGCAGAGCCGCCTCGGCGGCCTCCCGCAGCACCTCATCCTTGCCTTGAGCCGCACGCCGCAGGGCCTCCTTCGCCTGCTTGCCGCCAATCTGCCCCAGCGACCAGGCGGCAGCCTGCTGGATCTCCCTATCGCTGCCCGCCAGCAGCTCAATGAGGCGCGGCACGGCCTTCTTGGCCTCCAGCTCACCGGCCGCCTTAGCCGCCTCGAAGCGTATAGCCGGGATGGAATTGTCCAGCTCCTTGAGCACCGTAGAACGCCAGCGGGTGTGGCCGCTGTGCCCCATGGCGAAGACGGCACTAACGCGCATCTTCTCCTCGGGGTGCTTATACGCCGTGGCGATGAGGTCGTGGACCTCCGGATCGGTGAGGGCAGAGAGCGCCTCCAGCGCCCGCCGCCGCACTTCCAGCGTCTCGGTGGAGCTGCGATGAGCCGCCAGCAGCGCCTGCTTCACCTGGGTGGCTTTCGTGGTAGACAGCTCTTCCAGTTCCGCCAGGTACATGTAGCGCCCCAGGGCGATGGCCGCCCGGGCCCGCACCAGCTCCGCCGGGTCGTTTTGCAGCAGGGCGATGAAGGGCTTGATGAGCAGCACGTCCTCGCACTCCCAAAGACCGTCCACGGCCGCGGCGCGCACCTCGGCGTCGGCGTCGTCCAGCAGGATGCGCAGGGCGTCGCTGAAGTCCACCTCCACGCTCTCCTCGCCAATCTCCACCAGGTCCTGCACGATCTGGCGCCGTCGCTCCACAGCGATTTCCGGCCAAATCGCCCGCAGCGTGGCCAGATCGGCCTTGCTCAGGCTCGATAAACCGTATAGGCTAGACAGGTGCAGCGGCTTAGTGCTATCGCCGATTTCTGCCAGCAAGTCTTTGAAGGTCATCTACTTCACCCACCTTTTACCCCTGTTACCCCTGGCACCCCTGTAAATCCACAAGGGTACCAGGGGTACGAGGGGTACCAAGGGCCTACTTCTCCGCTAACTTCACCGCCAAATTAGCCAGTGTGCGTACCATGACGCCGCTGCCCCAGCGAGGGGCGTAGGCGCTCTCCTTGCCCTCCATCAGGCGCGACGTGCCAGCGATATCCAGGTGCACCCACGGCGTATCCTCGGCGAAGGCCCCCACGAACATGGCGCCCGTGATGGCCCCCGCCCAGCGCCCACCGGAGTTCTTCAGGTCGGCGACCTCGCTCTTGAAGAGCTCTTTGTATTCTTCATCGGTGGGCAGTTGCCAGATCTTCTCCCCCGCCTCGTCGCCAGCGGCGATGACCTGGGCCAGCAACGCCGGGTTGTTGGTGAAGGCACCGGTGCGCACCGTGCCCAAAGCCACCACGCAGGCCCCGGTGAGCGTGGCCACGTCCACTAGGGGCGAGAGGCCCAGCTTGCGGGCGTAGGCCAGGGCGTCGGCCAGGATGAGGCGACCCTCCGCATCGGTGGAGATCACCTCGATGGTCTTGCCGTCCAGGGCCTTCAGGATGTCGCCCGGTTTGAAGGCCGAGCCGCTGGGCAGGTTCTCCGTGGCCGGCACCAGGCCGGTGACGTTAATCTTCGGCTGGAGTTGGGCGATAGCGCGCATGGCCCCAAGCACCGCCGCCCCGCCAGACATATCGCCCTTCATGTCGCCCATGCCCTCGGCTGGCTTGATGGAGAGGCCCCCGGAGTCGAAGGTAATGCCCTTACCAATGAGCCCCAGCCCTGGCTGAGGCGAGTCCTTGCCCGCTCCCCAGTAGCGCAGGACGATGAGCTGCGGTGGCTCCTGGCTGCCCTGGGCCACGCCCAGGAGCGCCCCCATGCCCAGCTCTTTCATCTTCTCTCGCCCCAGGGCCTCGAACTCCAGGCCGTAGGCCGCGGCGATCTCTTGGGCTTTCTGGGCCATGATGGTAGGCGTCATCTGGTTGGCCGGCTCGTTGGCCAGGTCGCGGGCGAAGTTGGTGGCCTCGGCCAGGATGCGGCCCACGGCCACGCCCTGCTCGATGGCCGGCACCTTCCCCGCCTCGCGCTCCACGATGGTCAGCTCGGCGATCTCGCCGCTGTCTTCCTTCTTGCTCTGGTACTTCTTGAAGGTGTACAGCCCCAGAATCGTCCCCTCCGTCACGGCCTGGGCAGCCTGGGCGGGCTCGCTGCCGCCGATTCCGGCCCCGTGCAGCACCGTGGCGATGTGCTTGCAGCCCAGCTTGCGCAGGGCCTTCGCCGCCGAGGCGGCGGCCTGGCGGGCGCGATCCAGGGTGAAGTCGGCCTGCTTGCCCAGGCCCACAATGGCCACCCGCTCGGCGGCGATCTGGCCGAAGGTGTGCACCACGGCCACGGCGTTCAGCTTGCCCTTCACCTCGCCGGCGGCGATGAGCCTGGTGATCGCGCCGCGCAGGGCCTTGTCCACCGCCCCGGTAGCGCCGCCCGGCGTCTCCACGCCCTCAAACAGATTGACAATGACCGCATCCGCGGGGACCTGCGTCACGTCCCCGGCGGTGACTTTGATTTCCACTTGATAACTCCTTCCACGTTTTGTTAAGATGGCCTCCACAGTGTAGCTTTGGTTCACCGCCGCATCTCCTGCACAGCCTCCAGAGCCGAGTGGCCCGTCTTCCACGCCTTACCGATCTCCTGGGCCAGAGCATCCCATTGTGCTAACCAAGCCGAGATTGGCTCTGGCATAGCCTGTATTGGTTCTACCGCTGGGCCCACGCCTACCAATACAGCCCGTGGGGTGCCATCCTTTTCCAGCAAAGTGATCGTTTCGCCGGGCTTTAGCTTTTTCAATAGTATGCGTAGCTCACGTGTCGCTTGTTCTACAGGTACAACTAAGGTCATAGCTCTACCTCCTTGCTCTCCGGGGATAAGCCCGCCCTTCACGGCCGTGTGGGGCTGGCCCCTTTCCAGCCGAAGAGCGAACGCCACCACTCCAGCGGGGTAGCGGGCGCCCACTCGTCTATCTTGTCTGGGGGCATTTCCTGCGTGGGCGGATGGTCGGGATCAGCGTAGACGCCGCGGGACTCTGGCGGCAATAGCTCGGCGATGTGGTACATCATGAAGTCGCTTAACTGCCAGAGCTGGGTTTTGCCCACCTGGCTGCCCGCAGCCACCGGCAGGTGAAAAGCCTGGCCAAAGGTCAGCTTGATGTGCGGCCTTTGCAGGCGCAGCAAGGGCCAGATTTTGGGCACCGCACCGCTAATGGCCAAAGGCACAATGGGGACGCCGGTGCGCACGGCGACAAGGGCCGTGCCCAGGTGCGCCCGCTGCAGTTGGCCGGTCTCGCTGCGATGGCCTTCCGGGAACATGGCCAGAACCAGGCCCTGCTCCAGCACCTGATGTGATCGTTTCAAGGCCCGGCGATCCACCATGCCCCGGCGCACGGGGAAAGCGCCGTAGAGCCAGGCCAGGGGGGCCATGATGGGGTGGCGAAAGTTCTCCGCCTTGGACATGAAGAGCGTGCGCCTGGGCATGGCCACCCCCAGCAGCACCGGATCGAGAAAGCTGGTGTGGTTGCCAATAACAATCAGCGCCCCTGTCGGCGGCACGTTCTCCAGCCCCACCGTCTCCCGCCGCGTCAGAATCGCCAGCAGGATGCGCAGCACAAAGTTGAAGAATCCGTACAGCATTTTATAGCCTCCTCTCGGCTACCAACCGGCAACGCTGGCGGGGCAGCATGAACCAAAAGAACTCAAACCAGCGCCGCGTAGACGCCGCGATATTCTGGCGGCAGCAGGCGGGCGATGTGTAACATGATCTCGTCGGCGGCCTGGCGCAAAGCCTCGTGCCGGCCTGCGCCTTTAAGCTCGACCGGCGGCAACTGGAACGCCTGGCCGATAGTCACGGTGATCCGCGGGCGCTGCCGGCGCCGCCACGCCCCGTAAATCTTCTCTGTGCCGGTGAGGGCGATGGGCAAAATCGGAACGCCACTCTTCAAAGCCAGGTAGGCCGCCCCCGTGCGGGCTCGCTCCAGAGCGCCGGTGACGCTCGTGCGGGACTCTGGAGCCAGGGCCAGCATCCCACCCTCGGCCAGGACGGCCAGGGCACGACGCAGCAATTCCCGGTCGTACTCGTCCCGATGCACCCAGATGACGCCGTACATGCGCAGCAGTTGGCCCGTCACCGGCACCCGGCCCAGATCGGACAGGGCAATGCCTTCCATGAGCCAGGGCAGCGAGGCCAGGAGAAGCGGCCCGTCCAGGTGCGCCAGGTGGTTGAAGACCACCAGCAACGGCCCGCCCTGCGGCAGATTCTCCCGCCCGCTCACCTCCCAGCGGGTGAGGAGGCGGAAGAGAATGGGGAGGAGGAAGCGGGCAATCTGGCGGAAGATTTTTTGGCCCATTGGCGCATCAACCTCTGCACGATTTTCAGTTCCTGCTCGATGGTCAGGTGATCGGTGTCAATCACCACCGCGTCTTCTGCGGGCTTGAGTGGAGCCACGGCTCGCTGCGAGTCTATGCGATCTCGCTCCTTCATCGCCGCCAGGATTTGCGCGTAATCGGCGGGCTCACCGCGGGCACGAATCTCGTCGTAGCGGCGTTTGGCCCGCACATCCGGCGAGGCGGTGAGGTAGATCTTGAGGTCGGCCTCGGGCAGGACAACGGTGCCGATGTCCCGCCCCACCAGCACCACCTGGCCGCGCAGGCCGATCTGGCGCTGGCGCTGCTTGAGGGCCTCACGCACCCCCGCCACCGCCGCTACGGGTGACACGACCTGCTCGACGTCAATGCCGCGAATGAGCCAGGTGACGTCCTGCCCCTCTACGCTGACGGTGTACTGGCGACCGTCGGAGACGTTGGGCCTGTCCACAGTGATGTCTGCTTCCTGGGCGAGCTTGGTCAGGCCCGCCTCATCGTCCGGGGCGATGCCGCGCTGCAAGGCCAGCCAGGCCACGGCCCGATAGAGCACGCCGGTGTCGAAGTAGAGGTAATTCAGCCGCTCGGCCAGACGTTCGCCCAGGGCGCTTTTGCCCGCCGCGGCCGGCCCGTCAATGGTGATCGTGGATGGTTGAGGCACACTACCTCCTGCGCATAGAAGGTGCGACGCACCTATCCCTTCAGCTGGGCGATCTCTGCCGCCGTCAGATAGCGCCATTGTCCCGCTGGCAGGTCGCCCAAGAGCAGCGCCCCCTCGCGCACCCGCACCAATCGCCGCACGGCCTGGCCCACGGCCTGGCACATGCGCCGGATCTGCCGCTTGCGCCCCTCGTGGAGAACGAAGCGCAGCCAGGTGCCACCCTGGCCAGGCTGCCCTGGCACTACCTCGACCAGCGCCGGTGCGGTGAGCTTACCGTCCAGGGGCACGCCAGCCCGCAGTTGCCGCAGCGCCTCGGCTCCTGGTCGCCCCTCCACCAGAACCAGGTACTCCTTCTCCTGGGCAAAGCGCGGGTGCGTGAGCTGCTGCGCCAGCTCGCCGTCGTTGGTGAGCAGGAGCAGCCCCTCGCTGTCCGCATCCAGCCGCCCGATGGGGAAGAGACGTGTGCCGCTCTGCTCCTGGGCGGTCTCGACCAGGTCCAGCACCGTGGGGCGCCCCCAGGGGTCACGTACCGTGGTCACGTAGCCGGCAGGCTTATGCAGCAGGATGGTTATGGGCACTGTTTCTACGCGAATCGGCTGGCCGTCCACGGCGATACGGTCCCGCCCCGCATCTACCTGGGTGCCGAGCGTGGTCACCACCTGGCCGTTCACCGTGACCCGCCCGGCAGCAATGAGCCCCTCCGCCGCCCGGCGGGAGGCCACGCCAGCCCTGGCCAGCACCTTCTGCAGACGTTCCATCTGGCTATTCTTCACTACAGAGACGCGGAGGACACGAGAGAACCTATGTCCGCCAACCTGGATTATACCAAAAAATGCGCCGCTTGTACATCCAGGACGGGGGAGCGTCACGAATTTGGGACATGCCAAAACTGCCCCACGAGGCATTATGCGCGGATGTAGTAGCGACTTGAGTCGCCGCTCCGGGGAACGACGATTAAAAATCGTTACTACATGTCCCCAAGGCAATACGCTCCCAGGACGGATGACGAAGGACGAAAGACGAAGGACCAACAGTCAAACGTCATTCGCCAAACGTCAAATGTCATGCGTCATGCATCCTGCATCATGCCTCTTGCCTCCTGCCTCTTGCACCCTAACTGGTCGGCGGCGCGGCGGGTGGTGCTTCCTCAGCGGCCAGCGGGGGCAACTGCTGCAGGTCCTTCAGCCCAAAGTATTCCAGAAACTGGAAGGTGGTGCCATAGAGGATCGGACGACCTGCTGTTTCCAACCGTCCCACCTCAGCGATGAGGCCGCGCCAGAGCAGCGTGCCCAGCACCCCTTCGCAGTTGACGCCGCGGATGGCTTCCACCTGCGCCCGCGTCACCGGCTGGCGGTAGGCGACGATGGCCAGCGTCTCCAGGGCAGCCGCGGAGAGCTTGCCGGAGAGCTGGATGCCCAGGAAACGCTCGATGTACGGCCCCGCCTCCGGGGTCGTGACGATCTGCACCTCGTCGTCTTTGCGTTGCAGGCGCAGCCCGCGCTCCGCGTAGGCCGCGTCCAGGGCGGCCAGGGCCTGGGCCAGCGGCTCCGCCTCCACGTCCAGGGTCTGGCGCAGGCGCGCCAGGGGCACGGGGCCGTTGGCCACAAAGAGCAGACTTTCCACCAGGTATGTGAGTTGTGGGATGTCCATAGGCTATTGGCGATTTGCTGGCGGTGTGATATAATCCAGGGGAATCAAGGAACGAGGAAACGAGGTACGAGGTACGAGGTACGAGGTACGAGTGATGCGGTACGAGGTTCGCCTCGTCCCTCATCACTCATTCCTCGTCCCTCACCCCTCATCACTCGTCCCTGATTCCCCACCCCGTAAGGAGCTGCCCATGCTGCGCCGCGCGTGCCTCTTCCTGTTAGCCGTGTTCCTCGTCTCGCTGCTGGCTGGCTGCGCTTCCGGCGGCGAGACGGCCGTCTCGCCCCTGCGCCCCGGGACGCCTGTGCCTGTGTCGGCGGAGGCGGCGCAGCGCCTGCAGGCGCGCCTTGAGGCCATCGCCGCGAGCCCCCAGCGCGACTTCCGCCTGGAAATCACCGCCGAGGAGGCCACCTCCTACCTGGCGCAGTTGCCGGAGTCGCCACTCAGGGATGCCCAGGTGTGGTTCACCGGCGGCCGCGTCTACCTGAGCGGCACGGTCACCCAGCCGATGCGCCTGCAGCTCGCCACCCGCTGGGCCACGCGGCTGGAAGACGAGAAGGCCCGCCTGGTGCTGGAGCACGCCAGCGTGGGCTGCTTCACCCTGCCCACGGGGATGCTCAGCGCCCTCTCGGCGACGATCAACGAGATGATTGACGAGTCGCAGACCGGCATCGTCATCAGCGACGTGCAGATCACCGAAGGGCGCGTCGTCGTCACCGGCACGAAGCAGTAGGCGATGGGTTTGGGGCTGGTTGGCAACCTTGCTGGCAACCTTGCGAAGGTTCAGAACCTTCGCAAGGATTCGACGAAACCTGCCCTACGCGCTTGGCTGCGCCGGCGGTGCGGGTGGCGGTGTAGACGGCGCCAGCGGCTCTACTTTGGGCAGGAGCGGTGGGACGACGCGGGCCGGCTTGGCGGGCACGGCGCCATGCTTGATCTGCACGCTGATCTTGCCCGGCTTCAGCCCCATTTTCTTCTCCACAATCTCCCGGGCCAGGCCCAGCAGCTCGCGAGTCTTGCTGGGGATGTCCACGTCCGGGTCGGTCAGCAGGTCCAGGTGTACGTCCACGCTGCTGCCGTGTGGCGTGACCTTGGGCGTCAGCTCCTGCACCTGGGTCACCTGGCCCAGCTCCTGCCGCAACCGCTGAACGATGGCCTCCGTGCTGAGCGTGGCCTCGCCGCCTTTGACCTGGGCGATACGCACGGCGTGGCGCGGCCCGCGGGGAATCTGCAGCCAAAGCAGCAGGACGGCGATGACAATGACCAGCGCCCAGAACAGCGCCCAGAGGACGTAGTTCAGGGGCGAGGTTAAGGCTACCCCCAAAGCGGTCAGCCCTTGCTGCAAGGCATTGCTGGCCTGCCTGGGCACGACGATAGCCACCACCGCCAGCACGATGCTCGCCAGGAGCACCAACACGGTAATCAGGCGATTGACGATGTTCATGTCATCCTCCTACTCAGTGTTCCATGTTCCAAGTTCCAGGTTTCACGCTGGAACGTAGAAACTGGAAACCCAGTCCTAACGTCACCAGGATCAGCATGGCGATACTCGCCATGGCTCCTCTGATCAGCCAGGAAGACCGGTAGACAAACTCCACCTGATGTTCCCCCGCGCAGAGATACACCCCACGGAACAAAAAATCGGCGCGTACCAGGGGCTGCTCTGCCCCATCCACGAAGACGCGCCAGCCCGGATAAGCGGCGTCCGTGAGCACCAGCAGGCCAGGGCTGGCCAGCGTCGCCCGCAGCAGCACCCGCTCCGGCGCATACGACTCGATGGTCACGCGGTCGCCGCCGGCTGCTGCACCCGCCGCAGGGCATGTTCCCCAGCCCACTGCCGTGTCCACCACTGCCTCCTCGCCGGGTAGGAAGGCCGGCTCACCCAGGGTAGCCAGAGCCGCCGCATCGTCGGCCACTGCTCGCACCTGATGGACGATGAACGCTCGCGGCAACGTGGCGCGCTGGCGGTACAGCTTGACGTCGCCGGAATGCACCAGCTCTAAATCGTCATTGAGCACCAACGCCTGGCTGGCTCCCGTGCGGCGATCAATCAGGCTCAGGCCACGCAGGGCCAGTCGCCCCAGTGGGGCGGCGTAGCGCACGGCGATCTGCCGCGGGATGACGGCTGTCCCCAGGTCAAGGGTTGTGTAGTAACTGTAGGCCTGCGGATCGCCGCGCCAGGCAGAGGCAATCCGCGCCTGGCCGTGCGCCACCGGCGTAGCGGCACGCTCGTACGGGCCTTCAGCGGTGTCCTGGCCGGCCAGCAAACGGAAGATGTGTACGCCGCCCGCCGTGTCCGTGAGCAGCAGGCTGGCGACCACGGCCCCGTTCGGCAGGCTGGCCGCGCCTTCCAGGTAGGAGACAACGCCCAGGGCCGTCGTGGGGAAGGGCGACAAATCGTCCAGACGGAAGCTGGCCGTGGGCGTCACCCAGGCCGTGTGGCCCAGATCGTAGTAGACGTCGTCCAGCCAGACGTCGTGCACCTTGTCGGCCAGGACGTACTGGACGTTGAGCAGAGCCAGCAATCGGCCGTCGGGGATGGCGGCCAGGAATTCACGCAGGCGGCCATCGGGCGAAGCCACCCCCGGCGGCAGCAGCAGGCTTTGCAGCGCCGCGTAGCGCTGAGTGGGCAGCACGCCGCCGTCGTAGCCGTCCACGCTCTGCCGGCCGTAGCGCAGGGCCAGGTTGGGCGCCAGCACCTCTTTGTTTTTCACGGCCACGGCGTAATCGGCCACGGCCGGCGGGGGAAGCTGCCCGCCGAAGAGCTCGCCCATCTGGGCCAGGTCGCCCGGATCGAAGAGGGCGGTGGACATGGTCAGCAGGCGATAGAGGCCGGGGTCGGTGCGCAGATAGGCGATGGCCGGGCGCAGGGAGGTGTAGGCCTCTGGCGGCACCAGGCGATTGTAGTCCAGGCCGCGGCTGGCGGCAAACAACTCACCGACCATCAGGGCGGTCAAGATGAGGCGATAGGCTGGCTGATGGCTCCAGGTGAAGCCCAACCAGATGACGCTGGCCGCCGCAGCGCCCAGGACGATCCAGGCGGCGATTACGCCCGGCGATGGCCAGCGCAGGAAGGGGGCGGCGAGGGCAAGGAGTAAAACGACGGCAGCCACGGCCAGCACTACTCGACCTAACCCCCCAGCCCCCTTCCCTGCGAGGGAAGGGGGAGGCTCCCCTCCCCTCGCAGGGGAGGGGCCGGGGGAGAGGTTCTCTGCCCCCAGCCCCGCCAGCAGGGCCGCCCCGAAGGTGTACAGGTACAGCCAGCGCGCCGGCACGCGGAAGAGCTGAAAGCCCGGCACCAGATGATAGGCCAGGTAGTAGAACGGGTTCCAGCGCCCTAGCGCCAGGAAGAGCCCCAGCCCGGCGAGCAGGGCGCAGAAGACCACCGCCGGTTCTCGCCAGCGGCGCACCAGCGCCGCCAGCGCCAGCCCCACGGCCACTATGCCCACGTAGCCCACGTACTCGCTGCTGGGCGGCTGCTCGCTAAAACCAGGCAACAGCGCCACCAGTCCCAGTCGTGGGTCCAGGGAGAACGACGTGGCCTCGCGGTAGCTCATCCCGCCGCCGCGCACGGAGAGCAGCGAGAGTTCGGCCGTGGGCAAAAGCTGCACCGCCGCCAGCCCCAATCCCACAAGCAGCACCAGGATCAGCAGGCCAGCGGCCAGGCGCAGCCTCAGCCATCGCCCACGGGGAGAAGGGCCGGCGGTGAGAGCGCGCCACAGGGCGAACAGCCCCAGCGCCACCAGGGTCATGTACGCTTCCTGCGTGTGCCCGGCCAAAAAGACCATAGCCAGGACTAAGCCAGCGCCCAGGCCCCAGGCCAAGCTGCGCCGCCGGTAGGCCAGATCGAAGGCCAACAGCAGCAGGGGCAGCCAGGCGGAGGCGTTGAGCTGGTTGATGTGCCCGGCCTGCACGGCCAGGAAGCCGCCGAACATGAAGACCACCGCCGCCAGGAAGGCGCCAAAGCGCCCCAGGCCCACAGACAGCCGGGCGAAGGCGTAGGTAAAAGCTCCGGCCAGGAACACGTGCCCCACCACGGAGGCGGCCAGGGCTTGGGGCGTGGAGAAAGCCAGGAAGAGCAGGTTCAGCGGGTAGAAGACGGCCGTCTGGATGTTGGCCAGGAAGGGCACTCCCAAAAAGAGGTCGGGCAGCCAGAGGGGCAGACGCCCCTGCGCCAGGGCGGTGGCCGCGTAGGCCCGGTAAGGGTAAAAATAGGTAAACGTATCGTAGCTGGTCAGGATCTGGTTGGTGCAGACCATCCGCCAGTAGAACAGCAGAGTCAGGGCAGCCAGGACGATTATGGCCAGGAGGTCACGGCAGGAGAACCCCCACCCCTGACGGGTTGTCGCACCCCGCCGATTCGGATCCAGAGGGTGCGACAACCCGTCCCCTCCCCCGTCGCCGACAGGGGAGGGAGAGTTGAGGGGCTTTGGTTGTTTAGCCTGGCGATTTATCGTCAGGTGGCAGGCGGCTGTGTGGCTCATCTTCACCCCCGGCAAGGGCATTATAACCGATATTGCCGCCTGGGGCAAGTGGGCAAGGCCCCCAAATTACCACCAGTGACATTTCTGACTATCTATGGTAAAATTCTTATTGCAGTGTACTGCAATAAGACCATAAAGGAACGTGTATGCCCGATGAGTCTCCGCCGCGTCGTCCGGGGGAACGGCTGACCAGGCAGCGCCAGGCCATTTTCCGCCTTTTCGCCAGCCAGGGGCATCTGCGCGCCGAAGACGTTCTGGCCGCGCTGCGGCCGGAGTTCCCCAAGCTGAACTCCAGCACGGTCTACCGGGAGTTACTTTGGCTGAAGGATCGTGGCCTGATCAGCGAGACCGACATGGGTGGCGGCATTAAAGTCTACGAGCGCGTGACCGAGCCGCCGCATCACCACCTGATTTGCCTGCATTGCGGCTGCATAGCCGACCTGGACAATCGCTACTTTGACTCCCTGCGCCAGGCATTGCTAGAAGAGGCTATCTTCTTACCGCGCCTGGAGCATTTCGCCATCTTCGGCACCTGCGCCGCTTGCCTGGCGACAATGAATAAGTTGGAGGTGATTAAGTGTTAAACAGTCCACTTTGGGGTCAATCGCTTTCTCCCGCGCAGATGCACATCCCAGACGGCTTCCTATCACTACCTGAGCGTGGGCGAGAAGAAGCGCATCGCCATTGCCACCGTACTCTCCATGCAGCCAGAAATCCTGGTCCTGGACGAGCCCTCGGCTGGTCTGGATCCCCGCTCGCGCCGTGGCCTGATCCGTCTGTTGCAGGAACTACCCCAGACCATGCTCATCGCCACCCACGATCTGCACCTGGTAGCCGAAGTGGCCGCCCGCACCCTGGTCATGGACGCCGGCCAAATCGTCGCCGACGGGCCAACAGCCGAGATCCTGCACAACGCCGCTTTGCTCGCCAGGCACGGCCTGGAGCTCTCATAGCCTCTGCCAGTGTAATTTTACCCTCCACCAAAAGCAAAGTCGCCCCTCAGATGCCACGTCTGATGGGCGACTGCCGACTCAGGACTTGGGACCACGGATCACGGACCACGGATCACGGACCACGGACTACGGACTACGTGCGAACTGCCATGAACTCTGTAATAGAATTTCTGCTAGCAACTGCGTTACATTGCTAATGCGGCGAGCTGCCAACAACCCCGTTACATTTGTGCTCTCCTCCAGCTCCCAGGAGGGCAAGGAGCT
>Ga0233423_10000488_pt1 | contig 21088 bp, 21 predicted proteins | sample Watercolumn_Mata_FD_180713 | JGI IMG/M metagenome (GOLD analysis project Ga0233423, IMG submission 180713) | Freshwater microbial communities from Lake Matano, South Sulawesi, Indonesia - Watercolumn_Matano_2014_112_MG | ecosystem: Environmental > Aquatic > Freshwater > Lake | place: Indonesia...
ACTTCATTGCAAGTTGGTTATGCTTTTGCTCAAATTAGTGAATTTTCACTTATATTGATGCTTACTGCTCTGACTCTAGGAATTGTCTCTCAAAATGCATTTGATATGATTGTACTTGCAGCAATCATCTCCATAGCAATAACACAGTATACAACAAAGATTGGAGAGCCTTTATCAAAATTATTCACAAAATCTCTGTCTTTCATAAAGATAAATGATTACAGAGAAATTTATCACTATAATATTCAAGGAAAAAAATCAATCTTGCTAGTTGGTTGTCATAGGATGGGCACAATTTACTTAAAGAATTTAGAAAAACAAAAAGAAAATGTACTTGTTTTAGATTATAATCCTGAAATCGTAAAAGCACTCTCAAAACAAAAAATCTCTTGCATTTATGGTGATGCTGGCAACGAAGACATCTTAAAGCAGATTCCATCAAGCAATTTAAAGATAGTATTATCCGCAATTCCTCCGAAAGAAGATAACCTGTTTATAATAAAGCATTTCAAGAAACTTTCTAAGAACATACGAGTCATTGTCACAGCGCAAAGGATAGATGATGCACTTGAATTTTACAAAGCAGGTGCAGACTATGTTTTACTTCCGATGGTTATAGGCGCAGAGCAATGTCTTAACATGATTAAAAAGCTGAGCAAGAACGAGTTTTCTGAATTGAAATCAGAGCATATTAAATATCTTCAAGACATCCATCGATATTTATATTAGTCAACTTGCGTAGGACAATTTTGTTAAAAATAATAGCTAAGCCATAAATTATTGGACATTTGTTTTTCAGATGAGGACAAGTGCAGATAATTTACACTTAACGCTAAAGAATAAATAAATCAAAAATCTGCAAGACATAAAATTTTAATCTTCTTTCATCAATTCAAAACCAGAAATACCCATGTCTTTCAAAGCCTTGTTCTTCTTAATAACCTTAAGAAAATCTTCAAATGTATTGAACTTTCTTGATGCTTTAGCAAACAATCTTCCTTTTTCTTCATAAGCATTTGGCCATTTTTTTCTGAATTCATTTATGAATTTTGCATCTATTTTTACAGGCGGTCCTTTGATGATTATTTCTTCTAAAGATTTTATGACAAGATAGAATGTAGCTTCTTTTTCATTTTCATCAAATTCAATGTCTTTTTTCAAAACACTGAAACCCTCTTTTTCCCCATGGAAAATCAAAAAGTCAAAGAACTTTTTCAGTTTAGCTCCAACTACATCTATCTTGTCTTTATTGCTATACGCATGAATTATATACAATTCGCCCTTTTTTCTTAGGTCTTCAACATTGATCAATTTCTTGTAAAAAAATTCTTCAGAAGGTTTTTTCAGGAATTTTTTAGCATTTTCGATAAAATTCATCAAGGTCTCTTCACTTAATGCTGCTGTGACATTCCTCTCTTTCTGTACAGGATCAATAAGTATTAATGGCCCGTATATCTTGGATTCATTTAATTTAGATAATATCTCCTTTTCATTTTTATAATACTTTTCCGGGTCAATCACAATCTTCTTCTTTGTATTCCACTTGCTTGCTTTCTTTAAAAAGTTCAAGAAAGAACCATAATAAACAATGAGCACTTCAAGTGCATATCCCGAAAATCCCGAGATATATGATTCAGCGCCATAACAATTTGTTCCATAACAGAATGACTTGCTCAACATTATCTCTTTTCCGAGATTTTTCTTCAATTTTCCCATAAGCCATTTTACATGCAATGGACTTATGTCTGTTATGTTCTTTGCGTCGCTTGCTTTTTCAATCTTGAAGATTGGGACTATTTCGTATATAATCTTGTCTTCCCTGACTTGATAATAATCCCTTGATCCATGAACTTCTGAAAAGTTGATTCTCATCTTTTTCAATATAACTTTTAATTTTTCTGAAATTTTTTCATTTTCATGAAATATTACAAAAATATCAATATCAACATGGTTTTTCTTCATCATAGTTCCTTTAGAATAACTTCCTCCGATAAATATTTCTGATCTAGGGAGGTTTCTCTCTAGTCTTGATTTGAAGTTCTCAACTCTATTCTTGATTTCAGAAAGCTCTTGTTCAGTAAAACTTATTTTTTCAAGAATGTTTTTCACTTCAAACTTTCTTTTCTTCACAATTTTTATTTTTTTCTTCATTTTACCTTATCTCTTCTTAATTTCTTTAACTTTTCAACTATGCTATAATCGCAACGATATTCTCCTAAAGGATTTCTCCACTTTCCATGAAAATCGCTTCCACCCGTTTTTATTAAATTATATTGTTTTGCTAGTTTATCAATCTTTTTCTTGTCAATTTTTACAGAGGTTCTTCCTCTTCCTCCAGGCCCATTAGCTTCAATTCCCTTTAAACCAGCTTTAACCAAACTAGGGATTCTTTTTTCATACTCTCCCTGAAACCATGGATGTGCTAAAACAGGAACTCCTCCCGCTTTCAGAATAACTTTAATTATTTTCTCCGCTTTAATCCATTTTGTTTTATAATATGCTTCTCCACTAGGATAAAAGGTTTCGTTTCTTAAAGCATCAATTATTTCTCCGGATTTTTTTCTATTAAACCCTAAAGTGGATGTAATATATCTTATACTGTTTATGTTCATAACAGGGTAACCATATTTTTTAACCACTTTATTATAAGTTATATCAAAACCATAATTTTGGAAAATCTTTAATGTCTTTTTTCCAAGTTTATCTTGAATTTCACAATTTTTCTTTAATAACTTTTTAAGTTCTTTATTATTAATATCAATAAAGTAGCCTAAAATCTCAGAGCAATCAGAAAATATTTCAACTCCAGGAATTACCTCGATATTTAATTTTTCACCTTCTGAAATAGCTTCTTTTACGCCAGACACAGAGTTGTGGTCTGTTAAGGAAATACATCTAAGCTTTAATTTTTTAGCTTCTCTTACAATTTCTTTTGGAGAAAGTTCACCATCAGAATAGATACTATGACTATGAAGATCGCAATTCATCATGATTAATCTATCTCAAAAGGCCAGATATGTTTCAACATACTCTTAGCATAATCTAATTTATCCTTATTTTCAGCATACATAGTGAATAGTTCATCACCCTCTTTAACTTCATGGCCAACATGTCTATGCAGGTAAATTCCAGCAGCTTTGTCTGAAGGACAGCCAAGAAGTTTTGAGACATATGCAACTTTTTTATTGTCTATGCCAATTATTTTTCCCTTCTTATCTGATTTTACAGTATTCTTGAATTGAGCTAACTCTAATTTTTGAGATATTGATAGCTCCGAATCGTTTCCTCCTTGTGCCTTTATTATCTCTTTAAATTTTTCATAAGCTCTTCCAGAATTTAACATAAGGTTGCATATCTCTTCAGCTTTCTTTCTCGGATATATAAATGATAATAGTTCTGAACTTATCATTAATGCTTTCTTTTCTAGGTCTATTGGCCTGTTCTCGTTCCTCCTTAATATTGAGATTACATCTCGCATCTCTAAAACTGGCCCAATTCCATTTCCAATCGGCTGGTTTCCTAAAGTTAGCAAACAAACAACTTTTGTTTTGAATTTCCTTGCTGTTTTTTCCATTAATTTCTTTATTCTCTTTGCTTTTTTCAATGTGAATTTTGCGTTTGTTCCATAAGGTATATCCATCACAACATGTGTTGCACCCATTGCGACTTTTTTAGCGAGTATGCTTGCTACAATCTGTTCGTGAGATTCCAGCTGTATAGATCTTTCAATCTGGATAATCTTATCGTCCGCAGGGGCTAATCCTAAAACACCATTCCAAACAAAGCAGGATTTTGTTTTTTCAACTATTCTTTTTAGATCATTGACTGAAAATTCCACATTAGTCAGTATCTCTATATCATCTGCAGTTCCTGCCGCACTAGTTATTGCCCTAGATGAGGTCTTCGGAATTACTGCATCCATCTTTAGATAATCTATTGCTGAGCCGATTATTCCAACAACTAATGGGGTCGTTCTGTTTCCCGCAATTCCGCTGAAACAGTGCTTATCTAAAACATATTTATGATTCCATTTTATCTCCTTTCCGACTTTTACCATAGCCTTGGTCAGATCAGCTACTTCATTCAAATTCATATCATTCAATCCAACAGCTGCGCAGAAATAAGCAATCTCAATATCTGTAAGTTTTCCAAAAACAATATCTGATATTATAGAATATATCTCTGTGTAATTTAAAGTATGCTTCTTTATTTTTTTAGTTATGTATGTGACACTTACTGGTTTGAAAGCAGGATAAACCTCTATTTTATCTCCTTTTTTCAAGCACAACTCCTTAATGATCTCTTCAGAAACACCAATCTCATCCTCTTTTAAGATGCCTCTTGCCAAATCAATAACAGAAATCATCTTATTGCCAAGATCCTTGTCAATATCCTTGCTGTCATGATGGTTTTTCTTTCTTACTTCTACTCTCTCTCCTGGATGCAGGCCCATTTTTTTGGCGATTTCTGTATGCAAGAAAGCAACATATGTTCCTGCTGACAAGTTTAATGGTTTTATCTTCAAAATCATTTTTTACCTCTTTTTTGGATTATTTTTTTACCTCTTTTATTTCTTTTCCTGAGTCGGAAGTGCCATCCTTATTTTTAAATTTCCTTTTCTGTAAAGTTCAAACATCAATAATACACATTCTAGGATAATTGGTCCTGCAATGACTCCAACAGGACCCATTAGCAACAATCCCCCGACCATTCCTAGGAAGATTATTGCAGGATTGATTGAGCTTTTCTTTCCTACAACAAAAGGCCTTACAATATTATCTATGGTGCTGACAACTAAAAATCCGTATATCAATAAAAAGATTCCATTAGTTGTTGCTCCAGATGCTATCATTGCTATAGCTACAGGTATCCAGATTAACCATGCTCCGAGTAATGGCAGTATAGCAAAGAATATTGCTAATATTGTCATGAATAATGGTGATTGTGCCTTGAATATGAAGAAACCGATTCCTGCAACAATACCCTGGATTATTCCAACAACGATCTGCCCATATATTGTAGCTGAAATTACATCTTTTGATTTTTTCAAGAACTTTTCATTTACATCGTGATCAAATGGAAGCATATCTTTTACATAATTGATAATCTTTTCATTGTCTTTAAGGCCATAAAATGCAACTAAAAAAGTTATGAAGAGTTGAGCAACAACCTGCGGAATATCCATTATAATTTTTTTCATGGCTTGTATGAATGAATTAATCAAGTCAGTTACTGCAACTTGTATTGTTGTAGTTATCTGTGTAGTTAGTTCAACAGAATTTGGAAAAAGCCATGCAACAAGCTTATTTATCAGGTTAAGCAAATCAACTTTTCCTAAGTCTAAGTAAAGGCTGAAAGCTTCTTTTATTGTTGCTTGTGCTAAAAAATAAACTCCTACGCTGATAATCGCCAAGAAAACAAGACAAATCAATGCAGCAGAGATTGTAGGTTTCTTGATTAATTTATCTAATTTTTTATAAGGCCAGTTTAAGATAAACGCGAGAATAAAACCAAGTATTATTGAAGTAAAAAAGGGTCTTAAGATAAAGAAAACTAGCACTAACAATATAGCTAGTATGGCTAGGGCAATAGTTCTTTTAGATAATATGCTTTCTGACATTTTTAGTTCAAATATACAGATTAATATACTATATTAAAAATGGTATTTTTCTTTTATAAACCTTTCAGTCAGGTTATTTTTAAGATAAACAAATCTTTTATAAATTCCACAGTATTTACTTAAACATGAGGGATTCGGTAGTGTCTGGGAGTTTTTATGAGCAGAATTGGGATGCTCTGAAAAGGCAGATAGGGTCTTGTTTTAGGCACAAACTCGGCGCAGGACTGAAATCTCTAAAAGTCAGAAATAAAAAAGAGAAGATCTTCTCAGTCATAGTGCCTCATGCAGGCTATGCTTTTTCTGGCTATTGTGCAAGTCATGCTTTTGCTGAATTGATCAAGCTAGACAAGGAAAAAGATACTACTTTTATCATTCTAGGAGTTGATCATACTGGAAAGACAAATGCAGATTTTTCAGTTTCTTTGGAAGATTTCAGAACACCTCTTGGAATAGTGATCAATCATGCTGACTTTTCAAATCAATTATTAGATAAGGAAAAATTATTGAAAAACGATGAACAAGCCCATGAAAACGAACACTCTATTGAAGTCCAGCTTCCTTTTTTGCAGTATTCTCTTAAAAGGTTCAGGATTGTCCCGATTATCTGTTCAACACAAGACTATCAAAAGTTGATTGAATTTTCAGAGTCTCTCTCTGAAACAATAAAAAACCAGGAAAAAGAGAACCCAAATCTGCAATTTGTCATAATCGCTTCAAGCGACCTAACACACTATGGCCCAAATTATGGCTTTCTTCCATTTCCTTTAAATGATAAAACCCCGAAGAAGATTTATGATCTTGATAAAGACATTATTGATTCAATAATAAAACTTGACCCACAAGATTTTTTTAACAAAGCCAATAAATCAACTGTCTGTGGCATTTCTACAGTTACTGTGGCCATTGAAACATCAAGATTGCTAGGTGCAAAATCTGGCAAGTTATTAAAATACTATACTTCCGGAGATATTCTCCTGGATTATGGGAATTCTGTAGGCTATGCTTCTTTAGTCATTTCATAAAAGAGTCTAGTCTCTTTTTTTTCGATTGCGAGCATAATCTCTTAATACTGGAATTATGAGTATGACTGAACTTACCAAAGAAAAACCAACTATGGGGTAGATCGCCCAATAAGCAACAGGTCTGTTTTCATTTTGTGTAGTATCCATGGATGAATAATAAACCAAGGGGGACATGGGGTTTGCAGGGTGCCCGATAGGATATTGTTCTTGCCCTCTAACTCCCGAGACAAGCAAGCAAGTCGTTAATGCAGCTGCAGCAATTGTTTTGTTCAATCTCATATTAACAAAGACCTAATTTTATTTATAAAACTATCTTTCGTTTAATTTTTTTATAACTGCTTAATGGTTACAAAAAGCAAAGTTTTAAAAATCTTTTTTTTCTTTTCTAAACATGACACTAACTGATATTTTAAAAAATGTTTCAAGTGGAATGAATCACGCAAAACCCAAAATTGATAGGGTAGCAGATTATGCTCTTATTCCTCTAGCAGCCAATGCAGGAATGTTTGCAGGATTAATAAAGATTATAGATAGTGAACTGCCTGCGTTTCAGAAAGGATTAGCATGCGCTGGTTGGAGTTTTTTAGCCCTAGGTATAAATCTATTTCCAGTCAAGTATCTAGTGAAGAGGAGTGTAGAAGATAATAGAAGAAAATCAAGATTTAGAGAAGGTTCAAACTTTCTTCACTGGGCAAAATCTGCGTTAATAGCTGGAACTATAGTCACTTCTGCAATCTATTCTGCTAAAAGAGTTCCTTTTTTAGCTTATAATGAATTTGATTCAATACCTGTTTCAGTTCAGGCAAATGATCCCTCAAAAAAAATGAGGGTAAAATTGGCCAAATACAATGATGTAATCGGATCACTTCAAAGGACAATGAGGTGGGAACCCTTGATTAATGAATATTCTAAAAAATTTAATCTACCTCCAGAAATAATTGCCGGAGTTATCATGCAAGAGTGTTATGGGGACATAACCCAAATAAATGAACATGATGGCGGTGCAGGAGCAGGTCATTTTCAACCAGCAACTTGGTATGAAAGAGGAAAAGTTGGTCCAGACAATGTTGAACCCTTTGTATATCAAGATTGCCATGCATTAAGGAGCAGAGCTCATGCAAATGCTTTAAAAGAGATGATAAGAGAAAATGATGGAGATCCTGAAAGGATTGCAAGAAAGGACAATAGGTTTGATCCAAGAGTCATGATCTATGAAATATGTGAATTGATTGCAGAAAGAGCAAGGGAATATAAGATAATAGACCCAAAATTGAGTTCAAGACAGGCTTTAGATCAAGCACTAGGTTCTTATAATGCTGGTCCAGGTGCAAGAAAAGGAAAAACTGCAAGAAGATATGCCAAAGAAATCAGAACACATGCGCATCAATTCACAAATCCAAAGTTTAGAAGAAAAGCAGGTTTGGACTTTAATGAAAGAAACACTTCTAGAGACATCACTTTTCCAGAATATCTGGCTTATTTTAGGCAAAAGATAATGGTAAATTGAAGTATATCAAAAAGCTTTTAACATCTTTTTTCTTAAGGAAATATGGCAGATTTAATCAGAAGTCCAATAGTTACAGTAGCAGGTCATGTTGACCATGGCAAGACAACACTCTTAGATAGTATAAGGGGAACTTGTGTTGCAAGTAAGGAAGCTGGTCTAATAACTCAAAAAATATCTTTTACAAATGTTCCCTGTTGTATTATCCAGGAAAGATGTCCCAAAGTTCTTGAAAAATTCAAAATCAAGCTTGAAATTCCAGGTTTTCTTTTCATTGATACGCCGGGACATGCAGCTTTTTCAAATCTAAGAAAAATTGGCGGTTCTCTAGCTGATTTAGCTATTCTGGTAATAGATATAAATGAAGGATTGATGGAGCAGACACGAGAGACAATCGAGATTCTAAAAAATTCAAAAGTCCCATTTATTGTTGCACTAAACAAAATAGATGCAATTTCAGGTTTTAGAGAAACTTCTCCAGACTTGCAAACGAACATAGAGAAACAACCAGATTATGTGAAGCAAGATTTTGATAAGAAGCTCTATAAAATTATAGAACAGTTGAATTCATATGGTTTTGATTCTGATTTATTTTACAGAATAACCAAATTTGAAAAGCAACTTGCACTAATACCCTGTTCAGCAAAGACAAAGACCGGAATTCCAGAACTTTTAGCTATGCTTGCTGGATTATCTCAGAAATTTCTAAGTAAAAAACTCAAGTTAGGAAAAGATACTAGGGGAACAATCCTAGAGATAAAAAAAGAGAAGATAAATTATTGTGAAGCAATATTGTATGATGGAGTTCTAAAAAAATCAGACACCTTGATTATTGCTACCCTGGATAAAGCGATTGATACAAAAATAAGAGCTCTATTCCAGGCACAACCACTTGGAAAAGGTTATTCGCTTGTAGATGAAGTTTCAGCTGCCTCAGGAATAAAGTTGCAATTTCCTTCTGAAATTCAAAAACAATTAGTTCCAGGAATACCCTTTTTAGTTTTAAGAGAAAATGAGAATCCAGAAAAAGTGAAACATGATATTCAAAAAGAGATTTCAAGTTCAATCAAAACAGATAAAGAGGGAATAATTGCTAAAGCAGATTCCCTAGGATCTTTAGAAGCCTTGCTTTTGCTGTTGAAAAAAGCAGGTTTCAAGATTGCAAAAGCATCAATAGGAAACATAACTCAGTCAGACATAGCTCATGCGAAATCTTTTTCAGAGATGAATAGGATTGTTGTTGGCTTCAATATTCAAGATGAATCAACGCCAGATAAAGATGTTAAAGTAATAACAAAAGATGTTGTCTATCACATCATTGAAGAATTGCAAAAATATGTGAAAGAAAAAGCCCTTGAAATAGAAAGGAAGAAGATTGAGAATCTTACCTGGCCAGTCAAGATAAAATTATTAAAAAACTGCTGTTTTAGACAGAGCAAACCAGCTGTCTTCGGCATAAGAGTTGAATCAGGCATATTGAGGCCAGATGTCTTATTGATTAACCAAAACAATGAAGAAATTGATAGAGTTAAAGGGATTCAGCATGAGAACAAGAGCATAAATCAAGCAACTCCTGGCATGGAAGTTGCAATTTCATTGCCCAACATTACTTATGGCAGACAAATAAAAGAAGATGATATTCTCTTTTCATCATTAAATGAGCAGGAATTTTTACAGCTAAAGGCAAATAAAAAATATCTTAATGGTGATGAGATTTCCCTTCTTCAGGAAATAGCTGAAATAAAAAGAAAAACAAAAGCTACCTGGGGCATTTAAATATCTTCGAGAATTTTCCTGATTTTTTTACTTCCTAATTTTTTAAGTTTTTCACGTGTTTTTTCAGACACTCTTACATGATAAAAAACAGGATATCTCTTGATTCCTTTTCTAGACCCCTTTGTTCTTGGCATATAATAAAAAGAAGCATCCCTTTAAAAATATTATGTGCTACATTTAATAGAAAAATTTATAAATATGTGCTACATATAACTTTATGGAAGTAACAAAAGAGCTATGTGAATTATACGGCGTTCTTATAGGGGACGGGTGTCTTTCGCAATATAAGAACCAGGGTAGATTTAAAAGAGTTATTAGAATTGATGGCAATCTGAATACGGACCAAAATTATTATTTGTATTTGAAAAATTTAATTAAGATAATAACAAAAAAAGAGGTCAGTATTAAATACAGAGAGTCTTATTCCTCAATTTATTTTATGTTTCAAAATAAAGAATTCTTTTATTATCTTCATGATACTTTTAATTTTCCCATAGGTAAAAAAGGAGAAATAATTATTCATGATTCTGTAGCTAAAAATTTAATTTTAGTAAAAGAGACTCTGAGGGGAATTTTTGATACAGATGGTTGTATTTATTTTACTAAAAACAACAGAAATACCCGAAATTATCCTATAATTGAGATTGTAACTTATAGTAAACCTCTGATAAAACAATTAAATAAAATTCTAGGTGATCTGGGTTTTGTTGTGAAAATTGGTCATAACGGAAATTCTATCAAACTAAATGGAAAAATCCAAGTTGAAAAATGGATGTCTGAAATTGGTATGAATAATCTAGATAAACGCTCAAAATTCGAATTTTGGAAAAGGTTTGGATACTGCCCAAAAATTGAAGAACTCCCTCTTAAAGAAAGACTAGAAAAAATTAGGTGGGATGAGCCTGCTGGGATTTGAACCCAGGACCTATGGCTTGCTTAGATGCTAACAATTCAAAATGAATTGTGGTCGTATAAGACCATTGCTCTAAAACCTGGCTGAGCTACAGGCTCACACCCGAATTAAAAGGTTATTTTTTATTTATAAAAGTTTTTATATCAATAATCTTGAGTTTCTTATTATATTTATTATCACTAAAAAATAGTAACAAATAGCAGGGTTTATAAACTTCTTTTACCTTATTAATATGAGAAAAATGACGAATGCGAAAGGTTTAGGAGTTTTAGTTACTGGCGCAAAGGGATTTCTAGGAAGTCATTTAGTTGAAGATTTATTATCTAGAGGCTATACAGTTTATGCTCTTGACAGGCCAGGAAATGGTTCTGATAATCTTGCTTATGTTAGAAATCATCCAAATCTCCATGTTTTAGAAGGAGATTGTTCAAACCCATCAAGTATTCCAGGATTAAGGGAAGCTGTTTCTAATAGCAAGGCAGTATGTCATATCGCTGGATTGACCCAAGGCCCATTAGAAGATCTTATTGATGCTAATATTGTTGCGACAACAGCACTTTATTCATTTTGTAATTTTAACAATCCTAAATTAAGATTTGTCTATGCAAGCAGTCAGACAGCTTTAGGCCCAGTAGCTAAAGGTTCTTCTAATAAAAGAGAACCCTGCAGCAATTATGGAAAATCAAAGCTAGTTGCTGAACACTTTCTAGATGATTGGCCTTTGGAAGGAGAAAGGTGCCCTATAACTATCTTGAAATTAGTTGGCTTATATGGCCCTAGAGATGCTGCGTTCTTGAACCAGTATCAGTTAGTCCAGAAGACAAAAGTTTGTCCGACAGTAGGTAAACTAGATTCTCCAACAGATGTTCTTTATGTAAAGGATGCTGCAAGAGCTTTTGTTGCGGCAGTTGAAAACCCAAACACAGCTAATAGGATTTATGAGATTGCAGACACAAGGAAGTATACTCGGAAACAAATTATCGATGCTATGGCAGCTTCAATTGGAGAAAAACGTTCTATTTTAAGAGTTCCAGACTGGCTTGCAAGATTTGCTTCAAGAATCATTAATAAGTTAAATCCAAAAAGCATTCTCGGCCCTGATAGGATGGAGGATCTTTTACGCCTTTATCCTCCCAGTGATCCACGAAGATTCATGAATGATACTGGATGGCGTGCAGAATATCCTTTACAATTTGCATCTAATCTAACAGCCAGATCATATAAAAATTCCAGACAATTATAATCTTTTTTCTAATTATCTATTCTAAAGGTTATTTTATTTTGAAATAAAGGTTATAAATCCTATTTTGATAAGAAAATTATGGTACAAGTAAAAGTAGATTATCTTAAAAGTTTTCAAGGACATGTTGACACAACACATCAAGTTAGAGGACTTCACAGGAGAGCAGGAGATTTTCTGAATGTTTCTGAACCTCCAGTACAAACAATTGTTCAATTAGATGAACTTGAGGATACAATCGTTTTAAATGGCTCACCTGCATTAAGAAGAGGAGATAGTGTAAGACTTTATGGTTTAACAAGAGTTCAATTGAATAATCATGGGATTAAAGATTATCTGATACCTACTCTAGGATATGAAATTCTAGATCCTCATGGAAGAATCATTCATTCTTTTGATAGAACAAGATCTCAAGAAAATTAGAAAATAGTTTTCTGGGCAAATTTTTTCTTTAATTGATCATAAGCTTTTCTTAAAATCTCCTTTGCATTCTTATGAGTCAATAAATCAAAAGCTTCAAGATAACCTGCCCAGCGATAAGCATCATGCTCGCTAGATATTCTTACATCAGATTTATTTGTCCTGGCAAGTAAAAAAGAGACCTCTTTTCTTACAAGCTCATGATTTTCTCTCCTATAGAAAAATGAAACCTTATCATGAAAATCGTAAAACTGGATGTCTTTTTCTGTCAGGCCAGATTCTTCTTGCAGTTCTCTCAATCCAGTCTGCGTTTCTGTTTCTCCTTTTTCAGTGTTTCCTTTTGGAAATTCCCAAGCTTCTTTGTACACTCCAGAATTTTTTTTCCATAATAAAAGGAATTTGAAATCATCCTCTTTTCTGAAAACGATTACTGCAACTGATTTTTCAACTTCCATGTTATACCTTCTTTATCTCGCCATTATTTAATATTTCAAGATTAAGATCAAAATTCTTTTCAATGAAAAGGTTTGCATCTGCTAGTAATTTCTTGACTCCCTTGACTTTTATTAAGGATAAAGCTTTCTCAAAAGTAGCCCATTTAAAATCTTCATGTTCTGAACTCATCCTTACATTCCACTGTCTTGTCTGGGCTATTAAAAAAACAAACTCTTTTCTAATCAGTTCATTGTCAATGGGGCTTCTGAATTTCTTTACTGAAACTTTTCTGAATCCTGGGATGAATCTTAAGTCATTCAAACCGACTTCTTCAAAAGCTTCTCTGAAAGCAGTTCTTTCTTCATCTTCTCCAGGCTCTACATGTCCCTTTACAAAACCCCAATAACTTGGATATTTGACTAAAAGATAGTGCGGTTTCTTCTCATGTATCTTGAATATTATTGCCCCGCAACTAAGTTCATATTTAGCTTTTTCCATAAAATCCTATTTCTTCTAGAATTAAAAAGATTTCTATGGTGAAAAACAACCCTAGTGATATATATTGATGAAGTTTATAAACTAAACAGCATTTTTTTATTATAAAAAAATGTGTGGAATAATTGCATATATTGGTTCAGAACAAGTACTGCCTATACTCCTAAATGGCCTAAATAGGCTAGAATATCGAGGGTATGATTCAGCTGGATTAGCCATTATCAATGAATCAGGTGATGATCTGAAAGTCATAAAAACAAAAGGTAGAGTCGATGACCTGAAAAGACTAACTGAATCAAGAGATCTGAAAGGAACAATTGGAATAGCTCATACAAGATGGGCAACCCATGGAATTCCAAATGAAACAAATGCGCACCCTCATTTTTCTTGCAACAAGGACCTTGTTTTAGTCCATAACGGCATAATTGAAAACTATCTTACAATAAAAAAATATCTTGAATCAAAAGGCCATAACTTCATCACAGAAACAGATACAGAAGTCATTGCACATCTGATTGAAGAATTCAGCAAAAACAATAATTTCGAGCAATCAGTACGTTTAGCTCTTAATGAACTTAAAGGAACATATGGTCTGGCCATTCTGAATAAAAAAGAAAACAAGATAATCGGGGCAAGAAAAGGTTCTCCACTTATAATCGGAAAGAATGAAAAAGGCATTTTCATAGCTTCAGATGCATCTGCTTTTCTTGAATATACCAAGACAATAAACTATCTTGAAGATGGTGAGATGGTCATTGCAGATAAAAATAATTTTGAAATAAGGAACATAAATAATCAGGAGATTCCTCAAAATCTCCAGGAAATCAACCTGAACCTGGAACAGATAGAAAAACAAGGGCATGATACTTTTATGCATAAGGAGATATGTGAACAGCCCGAAACAATCCACAATTCATTCAGAGGAAGGCTTCTTGGAGGGGATATCAGGCTTGATGGGGTTGACGAAATATTGAATCAAGACAAGGATTATTTCAAAAAGTTGAATAGGATAATCATTATTGCATGTGGGACTTCTTGGCATGCTGCACTTTATGGAAAATATATCTTAGAGTCTCTTACAAAAATCCCTTGTGAAGCAGAAGATGCAGCAGAATTCCGTTATCGTGATCCTGTTATAACTGAAAATGATTTTATTATTGCAGTAAGCCAGTCAGGAGAGACAGCTGATACCAAAGGAGCAATTGAGTATGTTAAAGAAATCGCAAAAAAAGAGAACAAAAAGATAAGGACATTCGGCATAGTGAATGTTGTCGGCTCTTCAATAGCCAGATTAGTTGATTCTGGAGTCTACTTGCATGTCGGTCCTGAAATCGGTGTCGCATCTACAAAAGCATTCACAGGACAAACAGCCTGTTTATTCATTTTAGCTCTAAAAATAGCAAAAGAAAAGAATCTCTTAAAAAAAGAAGAGCTTTTCAGATATGCAAAAGAACTTGAAGAGATTCCTGAAAAAGTGTCTCAAGTGCTGAAAAAAGAACCTGAAATAAAAAAAGCTGTTGAGAATTATAAGGCTGCTTCTCATTTCTTGTTTTTAGGAAGAGGAACAAATTATCCTGTTGCTCTAGAAGGTGCCTTGAAATTAAAGGAAATAGCCTATATCCCTTGTGATGGTCTTGGTGCTGCTGAGATGAAACACGGGCCCATAGCTTTAGTAGATGAAAATATGGCCTCAGTTTTCATTGCTCCAGAAGACAAGACTTTTGAAAAGATATTATCTAATATCCAGGAGATCAAATCACGAAAAGGCAAGGTCCTAGTCGTGACAACAGAAGAAACTAAACTTGAAGGAATAGTCGATGATATCTTTTATATTCCAAATGCAAATGATTTTCTCATGCCGATAATTTCTACAATTCCACTTCAATTATTCGCTTACTATCTGGCATTATCAAAAGGTTGTGATGTTGATAAACCCAGAAATCTTGCCAAGTCAGTCACAGTTGAATAATCATATGAATTTCAGAAATTCATAGGTTTTTGAGCCCTTCATATAACTTGATTTTCTCAAAAATCTCTTTGAAATCCTGCTAGCATAACCGTAAACAAGAATAGCTTTTGCATTTCTCTTTTTAAGTTCTTTTTCAGCTTTAATTAATAGTAAAGTAGCAATTCCTTTTCTTCTGAATTCTTTTTTAACTGCAATTAGATGTATCAATCCAAGATTTCCTGAAGCTTTTTCACCAATAATAAATCCAACAACTTTTTTGTCTAGCTCTGATTCTGCAATCAAGAAGACTTGTTTAAAAAATGACTTGATCCACCACTTTCTGCAGGGTTTTCCATCAGGATCTAATAATTCCTTGCATTTTAACAATTCATAGATTCCTGGCAAATCCTCATTTTTTGCTTTCCTTATCAGTACATCCATAAATTATCATAGAAAGATAATTAATAAATTTATTCTAGAGCAGCTTGTGCTGCAGAAAGGATAGCAATCGGAACTCTAAAAGGTGAACAAGAAACATTGCTAAGATTAATTTTATGGCAGAACTTAACTGATTCTGATTCCCCTCCATGTTCACCACAAATGCCGATATCTATGTCTTTTTTCACGCTTCTGGCTTTTTCAACGCATATCTTCATTATCTTTCCGACACCTTCTTGGTCAATTGTCTGGAATGGATCTTTTTCAAAAACTCCCTTAATGATATATGAAGGGATAAAAACCCCAGCATCATCTCTTGAAAATCCGAGTGTTGTCTGTGTCAAGTCATTTGTTCCAAAAGACATGAAATCATCTTCCTTGGCAAGTTCATCTGCAATTAAGGCAGCTCTTGGAAATTCGATCATAGTCCCTATCTTGTACTTGAAATTTACTTTTAATTCAAGAGCAACATCTTGTATTATTTTTTTTATCAAATTAAATTCTCTTACATGTATTACATTTGGGACTTCTATCTCTGGTTTGGGATTAATATTATTTTTTGAAACATTTATAGCTGCTTCAAAAATAGCTCTTGCTTGCATTTCAGAAATTTCGGGATAAACAACTCCTAATCTACAACCCCTAAATCCCAGCATCGGATTGAATTCATGCAGTTCTTGGATCTTCTTCTTTATTTTTTCCTCGCTTATTCCACTAGTTTTAGATAATTCCTTTATCTCCTTTTCTTCTTTTGGCAGGAATTCATGTAATGGCGGATCTAATAATCTGATGATTACAGGAAGATCATTCATCTCTGTAAATATCTCTTCAAAATCTTTTCTCTGGTAAGGAAGAAGTTTATCTAAGGCCTTTCTTCTATCTTGTTCGTTTTCTGCCAAGATCATCTCTCTCATGGCATTTATTCTCTCGCCTTCAAAGAACATGTGTTCTGTCCTGCATAAGCCGATGCCTTCTGCTCCGAATTCCCTGGCTATTTTAGCGTCTTTTCCATTATCTGCATTTGTCCTTATCCCCAATTTTTTTAATTTTTTAGCGTAATTCATCAATTCTGCAAATTCTCCTGAAAGTTCTGGATTTATTACAGGAAGTTTTCCTTGATAAAATTCCCCTGTTGTTCCATCTAAGGTTATATAATCCAGTTCTTTCAATTCAATTCCGTTTATCTTCAATTTTTTATTTTTTTCATCAATCTGCAATTCAGAACAGCCTGAAATGCAGCATTTTCCCATGCCTCTGGCCACTACAGCAGCATGGCTTGTCATTCCACCTCTAGCTGTAAGAATACCTCTAGAGACATGCATTCCCTCAATATCTTCTGGACTTGTTTCAAGCCTTACTAGAACAACATCTTCACCTTTTTCTTCACTAAATATCTTGGCGTCATCTGAATTAAATACTATTTTTCCAACAGCTGCCCCAGGTGAAGCAGGAAGTCCTCTTCCAATTGCCTTTGTCTTGTCTTTGGCAATAGGGTCAATCCTTTTATGTAAAAGTTGATTCAATTGTTTTGGGTCAATTCTTAATACAGCTTCTTTTTCTGAAATGATATTCTCTTTTACAAAGTCAACTGCAATTTTTACAGCAGCTGGTCCTGTTCTTTTTCCATTTCTTGTCTGCAGTATGTATAGCTTACCTTCTTGTATAGTAAATTCAAGATCTTGCATATCTTCATAGTGTTTTTCTAGAGTTTCCCTTATTTTTAGCAGTTCATCATATATTTTAGGATTGTTTTTCTGTAATTCTGATATTGCTTTTGGAGTCCTTATTCCAGCAACAACATCCTCTCCTTGGGCATTCATCAAGTATTCTCCATAAAACTTATTCTCGCCTGTTGAAGGATTTCTTGTGAAAGCAACACCTGTTCCAGATTTCTCAGAAAGATTTCCAAAAACCATTGTCTGTACATTTACAGCTGTTCCCTTGTATCCTTTTAAGTTATTTATGTCTCGATATTTTTTTGCTCTTTCGCTGTTCCATGAATTGAAAACTGCACTTATCGAAAGCCATAATTGCTCATCAACATTTTCAGGAAAGTCTTTTCCAGTCTCATTTTTCACAAGTTTCTTGTATTCTGAGACTATCTCTCTCAGATCTTTTTCATTTAATTCCAGATCAAGAGTTATTCCCCTTGTTTCCTTAACTTTTTCAAGAATTTCTTCAAATTTTCTCATGTCTATACTCAAAACAACATCTCCGAACATCTGAATGAATCTTCTATAACTATCTAAAACAAATCTTTCATTGTTTGTTTTTTTTACTAAAGCATTGATTGTTTTTTCATTTAATCCTAGGTTTAGTATAGTCTCCATCATGCCTGGCATTGAAGCCTTAGCTCCCGATCTTATGGACAACAATAAGGGATTATTTTCATCGCCAAATCCAGAACTTACTTTCTGCCCTATTTTTACCAGGGATTCTTGGACTTGTTTTTTTAATCCATCTGGATAATTTCCTAGTCTTAAGAATTGCTCACATACATCTATAGATATTGTGAATCCTGGTGGAACAGGCAATCCAATCTTAGTCATTTCAGCGAGATGCGCGCCCTTTCCTCCTAGAATGTCTTTCATGTCCTTGTTTCCTTCTTCAAACAAATAGACATATTTTTTTGTTTCAACCATGTTAATCACTCATTAAATTATACTGAAATTGGGTTTCTATTTATAAAACTATTCCCTATTGAAAAAGTGAGAAGAACACAAGCTTTAAAAGTCAAAAATCGCTTTTTATTTTAGGCTCCCTTAGTCTAGAGGCCAAGGATACATTTATAAACGTATACCCCTCATCATTGTATGAGGATTTTATTAAAAAGAGGATATCAAAAGAGATTGATTTTAGATTCAAAAAATAAAAAAGAGTATACTTGGAAAGAACTTGCCAATAAACTAGGCGTGAATGAAAATTATTTGATCTCTGAGTTAGTTAATGAAAAAAGATCCCTTTCTAAAGCGGTTTTTGAAAAGTTATCTATTTTTTCAGAGAAAAATTATCGGTCTTTCATCTTAAAAGAGTTAGAGGACAATTGGGGGCGTTCAAAGGGTGGTAAAAATTCAGCTAAAAAAGAACAAGTTTTAGTAAAAGAAGAATCTGCTGAGCTGGCAGAATTAATAGGAATAATTCTTGGCGATGGCAATATTTGGGAAAAAAGTGAAAATGGTTATTACTATCTCACTATTTGTGGAAATTCAGAAAAAGACGGAGATTATCTTACAAATTATGTTAATCCACTATTTCAAAGAATTTTCAGGAGAGAGTTGCATGTAAAGAAACATAAAAAACGAAAAGAGATTTTTCTTTATCTCGGGGGCAAGAATGTTATATTCACTCTTAAAAAATTCGGATTGAAATCAGGAGACAAGAAAAAAAACGATGTTGAGATCCCCAACTGGATTTTTAAGTCTGAGGATTATCTGAGAGCTTGCGTTCGTGGGTTGATAGATACAGACGGATGTGTTTGTCCAATTACTGGCAGGAGTTATTCCTATATTTGGTTTTCATCAGACATAAAAGGTATTCAAAAAACATTTAGTCGGGCTATGAAAAAGCTCAAGATTAAAACCTCTAAATGGAGTCTTAAAAAAAATAAAACCCCCGACATTTACATTGGTGGCAAAGAAGATATACGGAAATTTATGAATACGATAAGCTTTAAAAACAAGAGAAATCTCGATAAGTTGATGCTCCCTTAGTCTAGAGGCCAAATTCTTTTTGTCTTCGTGATTAAAAGAAGGCTAGGGATACAGCCCTTTCAAGGCTGTGACGTGAGTTCGAATCTCGCAGGGAGCATCTTCTTTAAAATTAGGGGCTATTAAACTTGAAAATGCCAGAAAAATTATACAGGGTGTTTTCCTTACACACATTTCATGGAATAAGGTTTACAAATGCCCAAAGAAATCAGACTATTGATATGATAGTCAGAGAAATAGGCGGCTCAAAAAGATATCGTGAACTTTCTCTTGCAATAATTGGTTCAGACTTTGGCGATGACCTCATTAGGATGACTTGTGCAGATGAATTGGATTTACCAGAGGGCATTCATTTTGGTATTTATTATGATGGCGGCCAAACCGGTTCTGGCCAGAAAAATATCAATGCAAGAGTATATGTTATATCCCCCAGAGATTATCCCTATGATATTGTCTCTTATGAAAACGATATCAGAAATCCAGATATTAGGGTTCCTTTCTCTAAACTATCTGAAAAATCAGATTACGTCCTCTTAACTAATTGGTTTACTGCTAGAGGCAAAAAAGTCCCTTAAAAAGCAAAGAAATATATACTCTAAATACTTCTAAAAAGTAGTTAAAAAAGCATAGAAAATGAAACTAACAGAAGAAATGATAGCATGGAATAAGAAGATGGAAGAGAGATCTAGAGAAGTAAAAAAAGATGAAAAAGTTAGTTTCAAAGATCAAAAAGATACATTAAAGATGCTCTATAACTGATTTCTAGAAAAATCTTATTTTTTTTCAGCCTTATCTTCTAAACTTTTCGCGACTCTAGAACCCAGACTAGTTGAATTGTTTCTGACCATTATTGCCGGAACTGCGCTTTTTAATGCAATCCTTATCATCTGTCTATGATCGTATTGGTTCAAGAAATTCATCAGTTCCGAAGATTTGTTCCTCAAATTTTCTTTTTTCATCCTTGCCAGTTAGAGGTTTATTGAAAAAAACATAAAATAAATAATAGAGTTTTCTTTGAAGATCTCTAATTTTTTGTTCAGAATACTTACTGGGATTAGTCTTTAATTGAATCATCTCTTTTACAAATCCTAAGCCAGAAAATGCCATAATTTCCGCAATAGTCTTTTGTTCAAGTTTTTGTATTAACGAGTAGTACTTATTGACTAAGTAGTCTTCATAATTTTCTTCTAGCGTCCAATGTTTTTTTATAAGATATTCTCCAAGTTTTCTGTCATACTCTAGAAGTTCTCTTAATGCGCAGACGCATATGAAAAAGTCATCAATATACCCTTTAACACCCATTTTTTCTTCCGGAAGGACATCGCTAATCATGACAAAATATGAAATTGCACTATTCATGGACATTTTTACAATGCCATCCGAAGTTCTGTCTGATGCGATCGCAAGCACAGTTGAGAATATTTTCGGGCAATCCTTGATTAAGTAATAATCTCTATCGCTTTTATGCTCTTCAATCAATTTATTGAATTTTTCTTCAAAATTTACATAATCCTTTATTTCCATTTTTTATTTTCCTTATTTATTTTAAACCCTAAAGCATCCATATCAA
>Ga0233423_10000489_pt1 | contig 21036 bp, 11 predicted proteins | sample Watercolumn_Mata_FD_180713 | JGI IMG/M metagenome (GOLD analysis project Ga0233423, IMG submission 180713) | Freshwater microbial communities from Lake Matano, South Sulawesi, Indonesia - Watercolumn_Matano_2014_112_MG | ecosystem: Environmental > Aquatic > Freshwater > Lake | place: Indonesia...
GTTTTGTGCTGACGGCGCGAGACCCTCTGCAAAAAGATTTCATCTCATCCCCCATCATTCAAATTCCACGAAAGAAGGGAGGTGCTGAGAGGAAAAACTGCTACAACCTCATCTTGGTGTCGTTTCGACACCGCTTTCCATTGCATCGCACGCTCTATTGATTCCTCGACATTCATAAATCCACTGATGTCATTCTACATCCAAGGAGTAACATCATGAGATCCTCCTGGTGCAAAGTTCTCCTGATTCTCTTGATTATCCTTGCCATCCCCTCCTTCCTGCTTGCCGCCAACGGCAAAATCTCCGGGGTGGTCAGGGATGCCGCCACGAAGGAGGCTGTGGTTGGCGCGAACGTCGTGATCGTCGGTACTACGATGGGCGCGTCAACAGATCCGGACGGACGGTACTTCATCCTCAACGTGCCTCCAGGCACGTATACGATACAAGCCTCGAGCGTTGGGTATGCGCGCATGGAAATCAGCAATGTTGTGGTGCGCGCTGACCAGACCACAGATTTGAATTTCGATCTTCGTCAGGAAACCATCGAACTGAAAGAGGTGGTGATCCAGGCGCAGATGCGAGTGGTTGATAAGTCGCAGACCTCCTCGAAGGCAACCGTCAGCAAAGATGAGCTTGCCAACAAGTTGCCAATTACCGGCGTGATTGAAGTGTTGAACACGACCCCCGGAGCCTTCAAGGGATTCGTCCGAGGCGGCAAGATTACAGAGACGAAAACAATCGTTGACGGCGTCGATGTCAGCGATCAGTACTATCTGATAGGCGGTGACCAGGCAAATCAGGGCATTCTGTACTCGTCGGGATTGTTGACACGATACAGAGACTATCAATTGAGTGCGAATGCCGCAGTGAATTTCAACGCAGTTGAACAGTTGTCGGTAAATACCGGTGCGGTTGGCGCAGACAACGCCTCTGCAACCGCCGGCTTGATCAACTATTCGCTTCGCGAAGGCCGGGGCAAACTGACGGGAAGCTTCTCGGCGAAATCAAGCCAGCCGGGCGGACTGAAATACGTCGGTCCCGATCTCTATAATAATGATGTTATCTACTTCAACGAGAAGAATGCCACGAACCGCCGGCTCGACTCGATGAAAGCCCTCCAGGCGACAGCACCTACGGCTGCCCGCCAGGCGTTGATCACCCCGGATAGCATCAAGAGCACAAAGTACACATACACAACGGGGAAGTATCTCAACCAGGACAAGCCCCAGCTCGATATTGATGGAATGATCAGCGGAAGCATCACAGAGGACTGGGGATTCATGCTCAGCGGAAGGTACTTCGAATCCCACGGAAGTCTGCCGAATGAAAGCCAACGACAGGCGGACCTCACCTTGAAGACGACCTACAACCTGGGGAAAGAAATCAAGTTGAACGCCTTCGGTATCGTCAACGACAAGGGAAAACTGTTCGGGTGGAAGAACTCCTACTACAACGACAAAGCGCGTCACTTCCTTGAGGCCGTCCCAAAAAGTGATGGCGTGAACATGATTGGAAGCATAAAAGCCACGCACGTATTGTCCCCGTCGACCTTCTATGAGGTTCAGCTGAGCCACACATATCGTAACGACCGTTATGGCTTCAGCGACGACAACAATGACGGCAAATGCGAACTGAATGAGGACGGCGATTTTCTGACACTGGAAAAGACCGCCGATGTGGACAGGTACATTTCGCGCAGTGGTCAGGATTTGTACAAGTTCTTCCGTGTGGGCGATGAAAACGTGAGTTTTATCACCCAGGCGATGAATGCGGGCAATGCACAGGCGTTGATTACCCGCCCCACATTCATTTATGAAAACACCACCAACGCAGTCAGCACGGTGAAGTTTGACATCACCAGCCAGGTCGACTTTAACAACCAGATCAAGGCTGGTCTCTCGTTCCAGTTCAACGACATCAGCAGGGAACAGAGAAACTCAAGTCTGGGTGCCGACGCAACAGACGTGCGGCGAAGGCTCCTCGTTGAGAAATGGAACTTTTACCCGACGATGTTTGGCGCGTACATACAAGATCGGATGGAATACGCCGGGCTTGTCATCAACCTCGGAGCCCGCATCGACCGCTGGGATCCGAAAGCAGCTGACTGGGGCAACTACTTCAACCTCTTCCTGAACCAGCCCGCCCTTGTGGATGACAGCCTTCGGCAGTCTCTGATTCCGATACGCAGTAAGGACAAGGTTTCACCGTACTGGTTCTTCTCGCCGCGCATCGGCGTGTCTCACCCGATCTCCGATGAAGCTGCGATGTATTTCTCATACTCGCGCAACTCAATTCCGCCGCCGTACTCACGCCTCTATAGTAGCTACAACGAGGTCCTGGGATCCGCCGGCGGATTGCCTCAGTTTGCCAGCCTCCGTCAGGAGCCGGTGAGGTCGTCCAATTACGAGCTTGGCGCTCAGTGGGAATTCATCCCGCGGAAATTTGGATTGTCATTCGCGGCATACATGCGTGACATTGAGAACTACAGCCAGAACCAGGTAAGCCTCTTCCTCGCGAACGGGCAGAACGCTATGTGGGTCTCGTCCCAGTACGGCGATGCCCGAGGCGTCGAGTTCGGCTTGCAGGCACTGCGTCAGACATACTTCGATTTTGTCACTCTGTATGGACGATTGAATTATACCTATAGCTACATCAAGGCAACCGGTTGGACGGGCAACGATCCGACGCACAAGACCAGCTTCTCTCGTCCCGACACAATGGTCTACGGAAACACGTTGCCATTTAGTGATTTCTGGGCATACAACAAGGTTGAGGTCAACGTGACAGGTGGATCGAACCTCCTCACGGGTGGTTATGACCGCGCTCACCGAATCACCTATGTTCTCTTCCTTGAATTCCCATACCAGGTCATGCTCTCCTCAATCGGAGTGTTCCAGAGTGGATTCTACTATCCGTTGAGTCTCACAGCCGATCCGCGTGTTGCCGGGCGTGTCTTTGGCGAGGCCCCATGGAACAAGCAGATCGACATCCGGCTTGAGAAAGGATTCACCATTGAAAACATCCGGTTTGCCGTTTACTTCGACATGAAGAACGTGTTCAACTGGGAGAACATCCTTGGGTATGACAACACCCTCTCCGGTTCAGCGCTCTGGGAATATTCAAACGCAGGTATGAAGAACATGAACGACGGGACGCCAGATCCAACGGGAACCTACAAGCGAGCCGTGTATTATGATGGGAGCCCGTTCTATGATATCCCGCGGGAATACTACTTCGGCGTGAGAATCGATTTCTAAGAGAACGACAATCGTTCTGAACAATCTACTATTGGGAGTACCATTATGAACATGACAAGACAAAAAGAATTGCTCCTTGCGATTCTTGCTCTATTGCTCGTTGTCGTTCCCGCATCGTTGTTTGCCCAGACAGCGCCTGCCACCTCGGCGGTCAACTTTCCGGGCGGTGGTGTCATTCAGGCCGGCGATCTGTGGGAATCATTCCTGCCGCAAGGCACGACTGCGAGCTATAGTGAGGCAGGGACATTTGGCACGCTGGGCTATCGCAACTTTATCCGACTCGGGAACTTTGACAGAAACTGGTCAACACCCGCTACGCACTGGCCCGCGGCGTGGTTCTATACAAACTACTGGTTTAAGAATGCGGCTGTTGTGGCGTACGATCCGGATCCGAATTTTAATCCTGCAACAATAGGTGGAGCAACCAATCCGAGCTATTTTGCTGTTGCAGGCGTCAACTACGCCCAGCTAACCCATGGGCCGAAACTGCTCGGTGCAGCAGATGCAAGCCGCAAGTACACCATTGAGCCCTATTGGGTTGATGGCACGCGAAGGCAGCATGCAGTGTACGAAGCAGCGTGGCCGACGAATATGGGCATTGATGTCAAGATTCGTTCTCATGGATTCCAAGGACCAAACTGGGGTAACCTCAACGACTTCGTGATCCTCGAGATCGAACTGAAAAATACAGGGAACCTCGACATGAATATGGACGGGGTTACGGAGAAGGTGAACAATGTCATCAAAGCCCTGGCATTTCACTTCTCGACAGAGCGGTATATGTCGGTTGGAAGCTACCTCGGTGGTGTCCGCAACAACAACGACATTACCTTGACAGCCCAGGTCGCTCAGGCGGGATGGGTCAATGATCCCGATGCCAACGGTGCACCATGGGCCTTTGGCTTTATGTTCCCGAGCGCGTCGACTCTGAACCCAACACCAGGAAACGTGGACATAGGATTCAATACTGGTGCAAGGAGATGGTATACCGATGTCTGGAGCGGCTATGTGATGATCGATGCCAAACAGGGAGGTCTTCCGGCTGATCGCTCGAAGTCCGTTGTCGGGAATCCGACGAAGAAGACCCTCTTCGACACAGATCCGGTTGGAATTGGACCGGAGCGTGGATGGTATGTCTCCGGGGGAAGCCAGACCCAGGTCTGGACGCTCAACAACCCGATGGCGATGTTCCGCACTGCAACGGGAGTGTGGTATCAGGATGGCGGCAGGAGCCGGAACTCGGATAACACCAAGTTCAACCTGAATCCAAATCTAAACTTCTTTGCCAGCGGTACCGCCGGTGATATTACGACGTTTGTGCCGAAGACGACAGGCCGGACACAACCTGATGGAGACTTCAAGAGCACGAACGTTTTCGACGCTCCGCCGTTTGAAGATGGCAAAGCAGACGCAACGACGAATTACCCGAACGGCTGGGGTAAGTGGACCAAAGGTGCGAGCAATACTGAGAACTTCAACGGTGATCAGTTTGCCGGCATGGGTCCTTTCAAGCTCGACCCAGGTGAATCCATGACAATTGTCATGGCGACAGTCGCAGGGTATCGCCTTGAGGGTATCCAGAAGGCAGTCCGTGCGGCACGATGGGCATATGCGCAGAACTACAACATCCCGGTTCTTCCGCCGATGCCCGAGATGAAGGTAACGAACACTCTGCAGAAGTCAGTGAATATTGAGTGGGACAAACGCGCTGAGTCAGATCCGGAATTTGCCGGCTACAAAATCTACAAGTCCTCACAGTATCTTAAGAAATACTTCTTGGAGGAAGGCATGCGGGTGGTCGACCGATATCAGGAAAACATGACGCCTGGTCCGACACCTGCGAATCTCAAGAAGCCGGTCAATCCGAAGTTTGATGCTTTTGCAGCGGTCAATTCAACGGCATCCCAGGGATCGTACCAACCCGACACATGGGGCACGTGGGAATTGACGGCAGTGATACCAAAGGCAAATCTGGGGACCCTTCCAGTTTCGACGACAACGGGCTACAACTACAAGTATGAAGACAAAGATGTTGTGCTCGGGTTCTCGTACTGGTACTACGTTGCCGCCTACAAAGAGGGTACCTACACAGGTCCCGATGGCGAAACCACAGATCGCATTGAGACCCATTCGACAAACAGGAACGGTGCCACAGGTTTGTGGTCATTGACGTTCCCGTTTGCACTGAACAACGCGAACTTTGGCAAGCTTGCCACCACCGATCTAACATCAAGTCCTGCAGGATTGAAAAACATCGGTGCCGTGCAGATCGTGTATTCGGCTCTTGCTCCGGCGGGTATTGTTTCCGACGTCGGAGTTCGTCCGAATCCGTACAAGAAGGCGGCATTGCATGATAACAGGGCAAATGTGTACGATCACAAATTGCTCTTCTACAATCTGCCTCCGGTCTGTAAAATCACCATTGTCGACGTTTCAGGACAGATCATTGATGTGATCAACTTCAGCTCGACCGATGCCAACAGGGGAAGCATATTCTGGGATATGTTCTCGAAGGATGGGCTTGAGGTTGCGAGCGGACTGTACCTCTACATCGTTGAATCGCCAACCGGCGACAAGAAGATTGGCCAATTCTCGATACTACGATAATCAAATTCCTATGAGGGCAAGATCTATGAAAAAGATCTCTTCACTATCCATTGCGACTTTGCTCCTCGTGGTGTTTGCCGCCGGGATCGCTACCGGTCAGTCACGCAAGGCTGGCATTAACAGCGCTGCGTTTCTGAAGGTCGGCGTCGGAGCGCGGCACGTCGGCATGGGATCGGCCGTCACGTCCCTGAACGGGGACGCGTCGAACGTGTTCTGGAATCCCGCCGGCGTTGCACTCAACGATGAGAAAGCCCAGGTTGCATTTACGTACAACTCCTGGATCGGTGGACTTACCCAAAATGCAGTTGCCGGAAGCTACCGACTAGAAGGCATTGGCACTATCGGCCTTGGAGTCATGACGTTTGGAATGACCGGCATCAAAGCCGACCGAGATATCTATCCTGGCAATGCCTCTCTGCAAGCACTGCAGATCGATCAGGCAACAGCCGGTACATATGACTACATGGACCTTTTGGCCCAAATCACGTACTCGGCCTATGTGATGGATCGCCTCACCCTTGGAGCGTCGTTCAAGTTCATCAATGAGAAGATTGATGATCAGAACGCGACGGCTATTGGGTTTGATCTGGGTTCGGTCTACAACATCGGCATCTACAACTGGAACATCGGGGCCCGCCTCAGCAATCTGGGAAGCGATATGAAGTTTTACGACTACGCCTCCCCGATTCCACTGACCTTCAGCATCGGAACCTCATTGGCACCGATCCACATCGGCGACAACAAGGTCACCCTTGCTGTGGATGCGGTCAAACCGCAGGATGGCCAACAGTACTATTATACCGGCCTGGAGTATAACTACAACAACATGATATTCCTGCGCGGTGGCTGGAAGCTCAACTACAGCTACTTTGGCCTGAGCGGTGACGGCATGGATGAGGGAACATCTCAGCGTGCGAGCGTCAGGACGAGCCTTGAGAAAGGATCGCTGGGTGCGGGTGTCCGCGTCCCCGTGTCCGATTACATGGTTTCTCTTGACTATGCTTACACGGCTTTCACGTCATTCGATGGTGTGCATCGCGTGACCGTTCAATTCTCAATGAAGTAACCGTCTTGCGGTTTCATGTCTTACAATAGTCAGGGTGAAGTATTTTTTTCACCCTGACTATTTTGTTTCAACCTACATTCCGAGAGGTCCCATGACATCCCTGCCCCTCCTTCCGACGTCCGTCATCGGCAGCTATTCGTTTCCACGCTGGCTCGACCGCATCCGCGAAGAAGGCTCCAGGGGTCGACTGAGCCCGGCCGAAATGGAAGAAGCACATGATAATGCCGTGAAGTCTGTCATCAAAGATCATGAACTTGCCGGCGTCGATATCATTACAGATGGTGAGATACGACGCGAGACAATGGTGTACTTCTTCTCGAAGCGCATCCACGGCTTTGACTTTGAGCATTCAAAGATGCACCCCATTGGAGATCTCGATCCCTCTATCCAGATGCCCGACCCTGTCATCAACGACAAAGTTCGGTGGCAGGAAAGCCTGAACATGGACAAGCATTTCACGTTTTTGAAGAACCATGCGGTCGCACGGACGAAGGTTTGTGTGACGGGACCCCAGATGCTTGCGAAGCGAGCGACAAACGAGTACTATAGAGACGAGAAGGAGCTGATCTTTGACCTCGCAGGGATCCTGAACAAAGAACTGCGCGGGCTCGTTGCCGCCGGTTGTGATTTCATCCAGATCGACGAGCCGGTATGGGTAGGGTACCCAAAGGATCTTCCGTGGCTCATTCAAACGTTCAACAAGCTCGTGGAAGGGGTGGAGGCAAAGATTGCGTTGCACGTCTGCTATGGCAACTATCAGCTCAAGAAGCTCTTCAAAGGCCAGTATGCTGAGCTCTTTCCCGCGATCCTTGAGGCAAACTACCAGCAGCTCTGCCTGGAGTTTGCAGTCTCGGACGGAGTGGGTCTTGAGCTGTTCAAGCAGTACCCCACAGACAAAGAAGTTGGAGTTGGGGTGATCGATGTAAAGGATGAAACCGTCGAGACACCGGAAATCGTGGCCCAGCGTATCCGCCAGGCGCTCAAGTACATCCCCGCGGAGAAGATGACAATCGTGCCTGATTGTGGGATGAAGTTCATGCCGAGGGAACGGGCATTTGGGAAACTGAAGGCGATGGTAGAAGGAACAAAAATAGTCCGAAGAGAGCTGGGGGGAAAATCCTAAATCCGAATATCGAAACTCTAAACAAATCCTAAATCCGAAATACGAACCCGGTCTCACAGAAGTTCGTATTTCGCCCGCCTGCCTCATCGACACTGCAAAGGCGGGCAGGTGCTTCGAATTTCATGATAGGGCCGAGCCATTTCAACATTCTTGTGGTTACGCAATCTTAGCGATTTCTTTGTCGGAAGTCTCCGGCACGCGAGGCATTTCGACAGGGAATCGTATGTCGAACAGCTCGCGGACCAGGGGTTCACTCATGTCACCGTAAACGGACTGGGCGTCGAGCGGCCGTTCGAGAAGGGCCCGCCGGGAGACGTGTACTCATGGTTCTATGACTACAGTCCTGACCTTGACCAGTTCGTGTCAAGCCCCCTCATTGACGGAATCTATCCGCGGGAATACCTGTCCGACAATCTGGCGTTTCTGAAAGCAAATGCCGCCCTCGCGGTGAAGCACGGCCTTGTGCCGGGACTGCACATCAACTCGCCGCGATCGATGCCGGAACAATTCTGGAAACGGTATCCATTCCTTCGCGGGGCCCGGGTTGACCACCCTCGTGAGAGTTTTCTTCCACGCTATACGCTCGCCATGTCGCACCCAGCTGTGCAAGAGCACTACAGAATACTTGTGCGAAGGCTGCTCAATGAGATTCCCGAACTGGGATTCATTCATATCTGGACAAACGATAGCGGGGCGGGATTCGAGTTTGTCACATCGCTGTATGCTGGTCGCAATGGCGGGCCCTACCTCATTCGTGAGTGGAAGAGCGATGATGAGATTGCACGAAAGGCAGCGGAAAACGTGGTGACATACTTTCGGCTGCTGCGCGATGAGGCGAGAACCGTTAATCCGGATTTTCGTGTCATTTGTGACCTTGGTCCGTTTTATGCCGAGCGAAAGCACATTGCTCCAGAGTTGGGAGACGGTCTTGATGCCGGGGCATTCGGGTCGTTTGAGGGCTCAGAGAGTCTGGAAGAACGCTCGATGTTGCTGCAGGCAGGGGCGCACGTCCACAACAAACTGGACCTTGGCGGGAACAATGTTCTTGGGCTGCCGTATCCGCGCTTTGTGTACGAGCAGCTTCGGAAAGCATCCGATGCCGGAATCCGCCACGCGCTCGTGAGCATCACGCCCCGTTCGCTTGCTCCATACGATGTCAATGGCGAAGTACTGAAGGCGTTTCAGTTCTCGGCGGACGTGGATGTGGAGAGCATACTTCACGAAGCCGCATCTCGCTGGGTGAGCGGGGAACGTGTCCGGGTTCTTGTGGATTGTTGGAATGACTCCGATCTTGCAGTGCAAGCATATCCAAACGACATTCCCTACAGTACGTTTGCATTTCCATGGTTTCGGCTCTGGGTACGTCCGTTCGTGCCAAACATCGATGCTATCCCGGAAAGCGACCGCGCATACTATGAGGAGTATCTCCTCGCGACGTTCAATAATCCGGCCAGGATCGACCTGAACAATGACATGCTGTGGAATTTCCTGAGCGTCGGAGAAGCAGCACGGAGGAAGGCAACAATTGATCACAGCGTCTTGCCACCCCTTGTCCGCGCTCTTGCGAACATCGAGATGCAGCTCGCCGCGAACGATTTGACGCAACGGGAAGTGCAAGTATTTCTCGACCTGCGCGACAGGCTCACGGCGGCGCATTGTTACTTTACAACCATGAGAAACACCGTTGCATGGACTGAAGCGGTACATGGATATGTAGAAGCCGCTTCGGAGAGCGACAAGCAACACTATCGGGCACTCTGTCGATCAATGGTTGAACGCGAGTTGGCAAATACCCGAATCCTCTTGTCGTTGTGGAGCGAGAGCACGACGGATTGGATGCCGGTGTCGAGATTGAAGGAGAGCCTTCACATCTACGATGAACACTTTGGTGAGCATCTAGAGCGGAAGATTGAACTTATGGAGAAGCACAAAGACGATGAACCCGCGATTGATCCGACGTTCATGTGGAGGATGAGGTAAGAAGAAGTTGAGTCTCAAGTTCGAAGTTTCAGGTTTTGAGTTTTGACTAGAAGTCATCTCAAAAATCCTCACGCAAAGGCGCGAAGACGCAAAGACGCAAAGTCTTTCCAAAATTTCTGATTCTTTGCGGCTTGGCGGTTCCGCTCTCTGAATCCCGCTCATGAGCGGAATCCAAGAGCGGGACTTGGCGTGATTCTTATCTCCTATTTTGAGATGGGTTCTAAGAAGAAAATGAAAGACTGTGCTACACACGGTTGATATCAAATACTCGATTAGCGAGATAGAAAAGAGTCGACGGAGGCTTGAGGCGGCATACCGGTTTGCGTGGATCGACCGAGCACCTGTCCTGCTCGGCATTGAAACCCGGTATCTTCTTCATGAGCGGGGTATCACGTTCGCAGAATACTTTTCGGATCCGAAAACACAACTCATTCACCAGCTCGAGAACCTGAAATGGCGTCTCGAGCACATTCCGGACGATTTCTTCACAGCGCCCGTGCTGACGGTGTCGCCGGACTTTCAGAATGTAACCAACTCGGACGGCATCGGATGCGAAGTCCGCTGGCTTGAGAATGAAACACCCCAAGCGGTTCAGACGATTCACACGCTGGACGAGCTCATTGGCTATGAACTCCCCGATTGGCGAGCTACCCTGTGGGGAAAACGGTTGGGATGGTACTACGAGATGAAGCGGCTCGTGGAGGATGTGGAGGTACGGCTCAACGGGGAGCGTATTCCCGTTCAGGTCATGCTTGGCATCAATGGAGATAGCCCGTTCATGGCGGCTGTTGATCTCGCGGGAGCGGAGTTCTATATCTGGCTTCTGGATGCACCGGAGATATGCAAGGCATTCCTTCAGAAGATAACGGATCGGTACATTGAAGTTGAGACAGAGTACCGGAAGGTCTCGGACCGGCTTCTGAACGACGGACTGGTGTATTCTGATGACTCTGCTCAGGTCATCTCGCTGGAACAGTATCGCGAATTCTGTGTTCCCGTCGGCCGGCAGCTGTTCAAAATGTTCGGGAACAACCTGCATAACGGTCGCGTGATGCATCTCTGCGGAAGAAATGTGCATCTCCACGAGGCGCTGCTGGACGATCTGCGAATCACGACATTGACGGGATACGGTTCCGCGAATCGTCCCGAGGAAATGGGGTACCTGAACGGAAAAGTGATCCTCCATGGGAACATCGATCCGCTCACGTTGTTTCAGGGTACGCGACACGATGTTGAAGCTGAGACAACAAATATCCTCGAGCACCTGGGGCCCCGCGGGGGAGTTGTTCTGGGCGATGGATTCAATGTCGTGCCGGCGTCACCGCTTGAAAATCTGGAAGCAGTCCGGAAGGCAAGCACAGCCTTTGGTGTGCCGCGAACGTTCATCGGCACGCCCGCATGATTGTACCTACGGAACACATATGACCGAGACCCTTCTTCAATCTGGGCATCCACAACTTGATGCGCTCACCCCGCGGATTCAGGGATTTCTGAAGAATGATGTGACGGAATACTCCATGATGGGGTCGCATGTCCGGGGGTACCGTACACCAGACACGCCGAGCCTGTGGATACGCGACTATTCGGACATGATGCGCGGGTTCCGATATTGGGAAAAGGACATGAAGAGCCTCGTCGATCACTTCGCGGAAGTGCAGTCGGCCCGCGGATGGATTTTTGACTACTTCACGATGACCCCCGAGAAAGTGCCGTGCGAGAAAGAAAACTGGGCGAAGTACGTGCGCGTTCCGGTAGAAGCTGATGTCGAATACCGTTTCATCAAGGCGGTCTATCTTGCCTGGCAGGCGACAGGAGACGACAGGTGGGTGAAGAAGCTGCTCCCCTCGATGGAGAAGGCATTGCAGTACGTCATGACGGACGAGTGGCGTTGGGATAAAAGGACGAAACTGGTGAAGAGGCCGTACACGATTGACACGTGGGATTTCGACTACACAGCCGGACGCCACTCATGGCTCAATTTTCAAGTCACGGACGACACCTACTGGGGATTGATGCACGGAGACCTGTCGGGGTATTATGAATCCTTCCGGCAGATGGGTATTCTCCATGAGCAGCTTGGAAACAAGCGAACGGCTCAATCGTGGATGCGTACGGCAGAAGCATTTCGTCGCCGCGCTAACAAGCGATGTTTCAATGGACGATTTTATACGCATCACGTTCACCTTGTTCCGGTCAAGATTGATGGGGTCGACGAAAGTGAGCAACTAAGCCTCAGTAATCCGATGGATATCAACCGCGGTCTGCCGACGCACGCAATGGCTGTGAGCATCCTCAGGGAGTATCAGAAACGGGGAACGTCGCTTGGTGCGTTTGCGGATTGGTTCAGCATCGATCCGCCCATGCCGGATGGTGCGTTCGGTGACGACAAGCTCGTTGCCGGTGCGTACTGCAATGGCGGAATCCTTCCGCTCGTTGGGGGGGAGCTCGCGCGAGCAGCGTTCGAGCACGGATTTGAGTCCTATGGACTTGAGCAGCTGCTGAAGTATGAAACCCTTACGGCAGATGGTGAAACATACCTGTGGTATTTCCCCGATGGCCGAAAATCCTCTGTCGAAACGAGCACAAGCCCCGACGCATCACCGACCGATGGGTGGGGTTCATCAGCAATGCTGTACGCACTTCTTGAGGGTCTCGCCGGGGTTGTTGATGAACACAAACTCTTTCAGAAGGTGAGGCTCTCTCCCCGCTGGGTCGTGACGGGAGAGCAAGAGAGCCACGCCTGTCTTGCGTATGGCGCTTCGGGCGCATCGTTTGAGTATTCGTTTGGTCACAACGACGCTGCGAATACCATAGAGCTGGAATTGCATGGAACAGCGACAACCCACCTGCATCTCCTTCTTCCTGCCGGCTCAAAAGCAACAAGCCTGCTCGTCAATGGCAAAAAGAAGCAGTTTGTCAACAACAAGGTCGAAGACAGCCCATATGTTGACGCAGATATTGAGGTGAAGAAGAAGGCTGTCGTCGAGCTGCGCTATCGATAGGAGCACCACATCATGAAAAGACGCGAATTTCTGAAAGCCCCCGCAGCCGCCAGTGCGCTGCTTGGCACAGGGATCCATTTTGGAGAAGCTTCGGCAAAGGAGAGAGCGTTGCCGGTCTCACAGGTCCCGACGGATCTCGACACCCTGCAGCGGATGCATCCGGATTTTATCACATGTCTTCCGGGCGTTGCGTACTTCTTCTTTGGGAATGGCGATATCACGGGCGTCGTGCAGCACTGTCCGAAAGAGAATAGTGGGACATTCTTTGGATTCACATTCATGAATCCGGGACTCTTCAGCAGAAAGTGGAGCACCTATCTGTATCACCCCGAGCGCGGGCTTACGAACACGCGCCTTGGCGTCACGATAGAAGAAGAGGACGCGAACCGGGCCAAAGAGGGCGGGATGTACTACGGAGTCAAGGGGTACTCTGTAACGCCGGAGAATCTTGTTGCGCTGGATTGGAAATATGTTGAACACGTTCCAATGGTCTCACACCGCTGGAGGGCAGGCGATTGTGAGATCGAAGAAGAGTTCTTTGCTCCAAGTGAAGGATCGGTGCTCTTCCGAAGAGTGGTGGTAAAGAACGCATCGGTCCGACCGCTTCGGGTACGCGTGGGACTTTCTCTCTATGCAAACTTTGGTCTTTTCGATCAGATTTTTGTGGACGAGAAGGAGAAAGCGGCGTTTGCCCGTGGTTTGGCGAAGATGAAATTGTTCGCACTCGAGAAAGAGGTGACGGTTGCCGGACGCTACGACGTGCGGGTTGATCTTGGGACGATTCTGCCGGCCACATCGAAGCAAGCGACCTATGTCTATTCACTGAACGATGGAGAAAAGATTTTCAAGACAAAGACCTTTGAGACTCTCTGGAAGAACACCGTCAGCTATTGGAGCTCCAAGGGAAAACTGGAAACGGGCAACAAGGAGTTCGATGATCTCTGGAAGGTATCGAAAACGAGCCTCCGGTCGGTCATGGGCAACAACGCCCGTATGGATGCCGGAGTGTGGGAGTACTGCATGGAATGGGTGATCGACCATCTCTGGGCCGCCGTTGGTTTTCTGCGGTCGGGGTTTGTCGACGAAGCCCGACTCCTTGTTGAAAACAACCTCAGGAATGCGATCGGCTTTGACGGCAGGACGATTGAATCAAGCCGATGGTTTGGCTATGACTACACGGAGCTGAATCAAAACGGCAGCCTGGTGCACAGTGTCTGGGAATATCTTTGCTGGACCGGTGATGTCGCCCTGGTGAGGAAGTACTGGGACAAGGTCAAACTCTGCGGCGATTTTCCGCTTCAGGAGGTCTTCTTTGACAAGCGTGCAAGAATGGTGCATAACAAAAGGGAATTCTGGGAGCGGAGTGACACGTTTGGAATTGAAGATGGCTTCGAGATGGCCTATCAGTTCTGGATAATCTTGGGCTTGGAGAAGGGAGCGGAGATTGCAGACCTGCTGAATGATCGCGCCACAGCGCGGAGATGGAGACAAACCTCGCGGGAAATGAAGGAATCATTCCTTTCCGATCCCACCTTCAGGATGATCGAGGACGGCCGTCTCATCAAACGCAGAAGGAGAAACGGGGAGTGGCAGAAGTTGAGCGTTCCGCCCAATCGGAGTGCGATGCCTCCCGGCTCTCCTTTGGCGACCGATGAACATCCCGCGCTGGATCCTGACACTGTCGTGGCGTTTCCGATTATCTATGGTATGATTGACCCCCGCAGCGATCTCGCGCTCAAGACGCTTGAGTGGGTTGATACACTTTGGGGTCAGCAGTGGGAGGGCGGGGGGTACTCACGCTACAACACGCACAGCGAGCCCGATCCACCGTCCCCATGGCCATTCAACTCAGTAATGGTTGCTCGTGCTCACGCCGAGGCAGGCAACGACGATAGAGTCTGGCGAGTACTCCACTGGCTGACAAATCTGCCAACAGGAAAATCAGGATCATGGTTTGAGCATTTGGGCCCAAGCATTACGCCGCCTGCGCCGCCCGTGGGGATTGTTGGATGGATTTGGTACGAAATCATGGCACTGTACATTCATCAAATTGTTGGGCTGCGACCGGAGCTTGACAGATTGGTTGTACGCCCTCATCTCATTCGCGGACTCGACAACATCCGCTCAACACATACTGTGCGACGAGCCCATGTATCGGTTCACATACAACGATCCAAAGCGGGAACCTCTGCAATTGTTAACGGCAAATCAGTGGAAGTCAAAGATGGAGCAATCTCCATTTCCTATCCGTTGAAGAAGACAACGATGATAGAATTCAACGTTGCGGGTTGATCGACAAGGTGTACTGATACGTCCAAGGAGTATCACCATGATTGCGATCGGTTACGATATTGGCAGCTCCTTTGTGAAAGGAGCAATTGTCGACGTTGACAAGGGAGTTGTTCTCGCATGCGCGTCGTACCCGGACCATGAGATGACAATTCACTCGCCTGTTCCTGGTTGGGCGGAACAGGACCCGGCCACCTGGTGGGAGGCGCTTCTTGGCGTGACGAAAATGCTTGCCTCCCGTACCAAGATCTCGCTTCTCGACATCAAAGCCGTTGGAATCTCGTACCAGATGCACGGCCTCGTCATTGTTGATTGCGACGGCAGGCCGCTGCGACCCTCGATCATCTGGTGCGACAGCCGGGCGACCGAGATTGGCCGTGCGGCGTTTACGAGGATCGGGGAGGCGACGTGTCTGCGGGAAATGTTGAACTCACCGGGCAACTTCACCGCTTCGAAGCTGAAATGGGTGAGAGAGAACGAGCCGGCCGTGTACGCAAAAGTCCATAAAGCGCTCTTGCCTGGCGACTACGCAGCACTACGGATGACGGGCGAGTTTAAGACAACGGTCTCCGGACTCTCCGAGGGCATCCTCTGGAATTTTCCGGGTCACACCACTGCCGCCCGTCTTCTGAAAGAATACCAGTTGCAGCCGGAGCTGTTGGCGGATGTCGTGCCGACGATGGGGCTTCAGGGTCATCTAACGGCCTCAGCGGCGCAAGAACTCGGATTGAAAGCAGGCATTCCCGTTTCCTATCGTGCAGGGGACCAACCGAACAATGCATTGTCCCTCAACGTGCTTGAGCCGGGAGAGATTGCGGCAACAGCCGGGACCTCCGGCGTCGTCTATGCGGTAAGCGGAACATTCAATTGTGATCCTGCGTCGCGCATTAATGCGTTTGCCCATGTGAACCACTCTCCTGAGAAGCCGCGGGTCGGAATTCTTCTGTGTATCAATGGCACAGGAATATCAAACAGCTGGATTCGAAAACTTGTGGGCGGTTCCGGCCTGACGTATGACGAAATGAACGAGTTTGCTGCGCAGGCCCCGGTGGGATCCAAAAGTCTTACGATTCTTCCCTTCGGGAACGGCGCAGAGAGAATGCTCGGAGACCGTGATTGTGGAGCTGTTGTTGAACACCTCAATTTCAATGTTCACTCGAAAGCGCACGTACTGCGTGCGGTGCAGGAAGGTGTTGCCTTCTCGTTCAAGTACGGGATCGAGATCATGCAATCAATTGCCATACAGCCGCGTGTCTTGCGCGCCGGAGAGGCGAACATGTTCTTGAGCCCCGTGTTCTGCAAAACGCTGGCGTCGGTGGCCGGCGTAACGATTGAACTCTATAATACCGACGGGGCTCAGGGTGCAGCTCGGGGGGCCGCAGTAGGAGCCGGACTCATTCCTTCCGTGAAAGAAGCGTTTAAGGGTCTTGCCTGTCTGCGGCGCGTCGAGCCCGACGCAGATCGCGATGAAACCCTTTCGGCGTATCAACTCTGGCGTGCATCACTGGACAACATGCTTGCAAGGACATGACGAGCGGGCCGCATATTGTCCGCTTCGAGCATATAACAAAGCGCTTCGGCGGGACCATTGCGTTGAACGGAGTGAGTTTCTCCGTGCGACAGGGAGAGATCCATGCGGTTCTCGGTGAAAACGGGGCCGGCAAGTCCACCCTGATGAGAATTCTCTCCGGCGTGTTGTCACCGGATGAAGGGCGCTGTTGGATAGGTGAAACGGAAAAGCGCTTTCGTACGCCGGTCGATGCTCAACGTGAGGGAATCAGCACCGTCTACCAGGAACCACAGCTTGCGCTTCACATGACGGTTGCTGAAAACATCTTTCTTGGCCACGAGCCAAGCAGGGGGTTTGGCATTGTCGATTATCCGTCACTCCACGCGAAGACTGCGGAAATCTTATCGCATCTCGAGCTGGCGATCCACCCGACCGCGCGGTTACTGGATCTCAGCCCGGCGGAGATTCAGTTGGTGCAAATTGCCAGAGCGCTGGCGTTCTCATCGAAGATCCTGATTCTTGATGAGCCCACCGCATCGATCACGGAGCACGAATCTGATATTCTGTTCAATCTTCTCAGGAAACTAAACGCCGGCGGCCTGACAATCATCTATGTTTCTCACCGTCTCAAAGAGATCTTCCATTTGTGTCACCGCGCCACGGTGTTGCGTGACGGTGAGTACATCGACACGATAGAAGTGGAAGGAAGCAGCGAAGACAAAATGATTGCGATGATGGTGGGAAGAGAAATCAAGAAACGACCGGAAGCAGCACACCGTGCAGCACCCGCAGATATTCGTCTTGCAGTGCGGGGATTGTGCGTTCATGAATCACCTGTGCAGGTAACAGATGTGTCCTTCTCTGTGGGCAAAGGGGAAATCGTTGCGCTGGCGGGACTTGTCGGTTCGGGGAGGAGCGAAGTCGCGAAGGCACTCTTCGGGTTGAATCGCATTGCAGCCGGGAAGATCGAGGTTGACAATGTTGCCGTACAGATCCGATCGCCACGGGATGCAATCCGGCTTGGTATTGCATTCATACCAGAGGACAGGAAGAGCGAGGGACTCATTTCGATTCAATCGCTGATGCACAACATTTCATTGCCAGGATTGCGGCTCCTGTCAAGACTGGGGTTTGTGCGTGGGGGAGCGGAGAGGGAGCTTGCCCGGGAGAGCACGAGGCAGCTCTCGATCAAGAGTTCTTCTGAAGACGCTGACGTCTCAACGCTGAGCGGCGGAAATCAACAAAAGGTGGTGTTGGCAAAATGGCTGTGGTTGAGGCCATCGGTTCTTCTTCTCGACGAGCCGACACGCGGAATCGATGTCGCTGCAAAGGAAGAGATCCACACCCTCATTCGGGAACTTGCGGATGCGGGCGTATCGGTTCTGCTGATCTCTTCTGAGTTACCGGAAGTCCTTGCACTGGCAGATCGGCTGTACGTTATGCGGGATGGAACCATCGTGGGAGAATTAGACCGGGCCCAAGCCACTCAGGAGTCGATCATGCGACTGGCGGCTCTGGGAAACTGAATTCACAGTTCTTCGGAACGGAAGATCAGGGAGAATATGAAAGCGGTTAACATTTTCGACATCATTGTTGTCCTGGCGTATTTTGTCTTTATGCTCGCCATCGGGCTCTACTTCATGCGGTTCAACAAGGGGGCGAAGGAGTATTTTGCCGGCGGGAACATGATTCCGTGGTGGGCATCAGGAATGACTCTCTACATGGCGAACTTCACGGCATGGACATTTTCAGGAGCCGCGGGATTCACCTACAGCACCGGCACATTCATGCTGATCTGGTTCTCGCTCGGCTCCATCTCCTATTTTCTTGGCTCCTTCCTCACGGCAAAACGATGGCGGCGCACGCGCTCCATCTCACCGGTTGAGTACACGCACGCACGGTACAATGTCAGCACTCAGCAATTTCTCAGCTGGGTCATTGCGATTAATTTTACGCTGAGCGCCGGCGTTCAGCTCGCCGCGACGGCAAAACTCTTGTCTCCCGTAATGGGGATCGATATCATCACCGTTACCATCGTAACTGGTATTGTGATACTCGTGTACACATTTCTCGGCGGCATCTGGGCGGTATCGATCACCGATGTTGTGCAGGGAGTAATTCTGTTGGCGACAACGTTTATCGTTGCGCCGATGAGTATTTCGGTCGTCGGCGGGTTTGACAAACTCTTTTCATCGCTTCCGCCGCTCACGCTGGAACACACATATAACGGTGTCACCTACGATGTACATTGGTTGATCTCGATACTTCTGATTTCCACAATCGGATTCGCCGCGGGTTCCGGCCAACGCTTCTACTCCGTCAAAGATGAGAAATCTGCAATCAAGGTGGCGTGGCTTGCTGCTGTCCTTGGTCTTGCCGGACCTCTGACGTTTGGCATTCCGCCGCTTGCCGCAAAAGTCCTTTGGCCAGATCTTTCACAGGTGGAGTTCTTTCAGCCGTATCTCGGCAGTAATCCCCAGGATTTGGTGTATCTTGCGATGTGTGTGAAGTTTCTTCCAAACGGACTGATCGGCGTATTCATTGCGGCAATGCTCGCCGCGACGATGAGTACACTTAGCTATGTGTATAACATGGTGTCGTCGATCGTTGCGCGTGATATGGTGCAGGGGCTCTTCCGACCCTCCACGAAGGATGAAGAACTTCTTCGGATCGGCAAGACAGCGTCGGTGGTGATTGGCTTCATTGTGACCACCCTCGCGGTGGTCTTCATCAGCAGCCAGTTCGGCATTTTCAACATGATGCAGGCATTCTTCACACTTTTCAACATACCGGTGACGGTGCCGCTCTGCTTTGGCTTGATTTTCCGGAGAGTCCCGAAATGGTCTGCCGTTGGCGGAATTGCATGGGGACTGCTGGCTGGAGTCGCCGGCCGCTATTTGCTGGGATGGAACATTGGCCCCCAGGTGTATCTTTCATTTCTCATGACGTTCGGGATTTTTGCGACGTCATTCTGGACGGGAAATCTCTACAAAACGAACAAGTCTCTCTTGGCACTCATTAGTCTCTTGGTTTCACTCGGAACAGGCATTTTGTTTGCGAACACAATGATTGTTGAGAAAACGGAACTCGTCATTGCGCTTTCGTGGGCTGTTGCCGGTGCGTTTGGCGTGAGCCTCTTCATGTTTGCACGCCTCTTCTCGATTGACAGCGACAAAGACCGGACAATCGTCGCGGAGTTCTTCAAGAAAATCGACACACCGGTTGATGTTGAAAAGGAAGTATTTGGTGCTGGAAAGATTCAGATCTCGGCATTCCCTCTCGTTGGCGGGACGATGATTGTGATGGGTGCACTTCTGAGCCTGATCTTTCTTACCGATCTGCGGTCTGAGGAACAGACGATTGTCGGAGTGTTGATTTCGTTTATGATTTTTTTCGGGGCGGCAATGTGGTATCTTGGAAAGAAATCAGAGATTCGTGGAAAAGAGGGTGAGGCAAAGTAGCTGCATCAGTTGACAGACCGGAGGTAATCAACACAGGAGGATCCAGGCCGATGAAAGCAGTGAACATTTTCGACTATATCGTTGTCGGGGCGTATTTTCTTTTTATGCTGGGGATAGGATTGTACTTCATGAGGATCAACAAAGGCGGGAAGGAATATTTCGCAGGTGGAAGTATGATTCCGTGGTGGGTGTCGGGGATGACGCTCTACATGGCGAACTTCAGTGCGTGGACATTTACGGGAGCCGCGGGGTTCGCATATTCCACCGGGTGGTTTGCGATTCTGTATTTTGGAACCTGGTCGGTTGCATATTTCTTCGGCTCGCAACTCACAGCAGCAAAGTGGCGCCGAACCCGGTCGATCTCCCCTGTCGAATATACAAACACAAGATTCAATTTTACGACGCAGCAGTTTCTCAGCGTTGTGATCGCAACGAATTTTACGCTTTCGGCCGGGGTTCAACTTGCTGCGACGTGTAAGTTGCTCGCGCCGGTCATGGGACTGGATATTACCATGGTTACGCTTGTAACGGGAGTTGTCATCTTGCTCTATACGTTTATGGGCGGATTGTGGGCTGTATCTATTACTGATGTCGTTCAGGGTGTTATTCTTCTCAGTATCACGTTTATCGTCATGCCGCTTGCTCTCGGACTTGTTGGCGGACCAGCGAATCTGATCGATGCGCTCCCCACGCTGTCGTTTGACCACTTCTATAACGGTGTGCGGTACACGGAACATTGGC
>Ga0233423_10000490_pt1 | contig 21014 bp, 22 predicted proteins | sample Watercolumn_Mata_FD_180713 | JGI IMG/M metagenome (GOLD analysis project Ga0233423, IMG submission 180713) | Freshwater microbial communities from Lake Matano, South Sulawesi, Indonesia - Watercolumn_Matano_2014_112_MG | ecosystem: Environmental > Aquatic > Freshwater > Lake | place: Indonesia...
ATTGATAAAAACAACAATGTAAGGCACGCCGACTTGCCTGGCTAAAAGAATGTGCTCTCGGGTTTGAGGCATCGGGCCGTCGGTAGCGGCGACCACCAGAATAGCGCCATCCATCTGGGCAGCGCCGGTAATCATGTTTTTAATGTAATCAGCGTGGCCAGGACAATCAACGTGGGCATAGTGCCGGTTGGCGGTTTCATATTCAACGTGGGCGGTGGCAATAGTAATACCGCGAGCTTTTTCTTCAGGAGCCGCGTCAATTTGGTCAACACTTTTATTCTGCGCTTTCAGACCTTTGGCGGCCAAGACTTGCAAAATAGCCGCGGTCAAGGTGGTTTTGCCGTGGTCAACGTGGCCAATAGTGCCTACATTGATGTGCGGCTTGCTTCTGTCAAATTGTTCTGCCATGATAATTATCCTTTTTACTAGACCCTCCCTCGGGGAGTTTTAGCCAAGTCTAGCTGTTGGGTTTATTTATTAAAATTTTAATGCTTAATTATTATAACACAATTTTAAAATTTTGCAAGCTCACTTTTATCTACAATTATTCCACTGGTTCAAAGTAATAGCGGTCTTCATTCTCCGGCTCGCTTTTCGGCTTAAATTCCAGCTTATTGGCTAAAATATCGGCTATCGGGCTAGGACCGGGTATTTCATAAAAAGAGTTGCTGTTATTGCCGTAATTTTTGCTAAAATTAGCAACATTTTTTTCATCATAAAACTCAAATGTCTCTTCATCTTCATTAAAATAATCGCTATTCCAAACACTTTGTTTGCCTTCCAGACCCAAATCTCTGGCAAAATCATACTGGTCTAGGGGCAAATTTTGGTCTCTTTGCTCGTCTTTCCAGATAGCGATTTCCCGGTTTATTTTATCCAAGAGTTCGTCTTCTGTCAATCCTTGTACGCCTGATCTTCCCAGAATTAATTGCTCATAACTACCTAAAGTCATGACCACATAACTGGGGTCGCCGTTGTGGTCCAAAATTATGGCTTTATCGCCGGTTTTTTTGATTAAATTGACGATTTTGTCTAAGTTAGCCATGGGGTGAATTTTAGTAATTTAGAGGTAACCGACCACCGCCTACAGATAACCAAAAACAGTCAACTGGTTACCGATTTTATTTAAATTTAAATAAAATTACCTTTTCTTTTCGCCAGAACGGCCTTCAATAATCTTCAATTCCACGTTTTTTGGCACTTCGGCGTATTTCAGAAATTCCATCGTGTAAGAAGCGCGACCCTGGGTGAGCGAGCGGACCGTGGTGGCATAGCCAAACATTTCCGCCAAAGGCACTTCCGCGGCAATCACTTTAACAGCCGAAGCGCCCTGGCCTCTGTCTTCCATTTGGCCAATAATGGCGCGGCGAGAATTTAAGTCGCCGATAACATCGCCCATAAACTGTTCGGGAGTCACTACTTCCACTTTCATTACCGGCTCCAAAATAACCGGACTGGCTTGTTTGACAGCAGCCTGCAGAGCCATAGAGCCGGCAATTTTAAAAGCCGCTTCCGAGGAATCAACCTCGTGAAACGAACCGTCATAAACCGCGGCTTTAATGTTTATTAAATGATAGCCAGCCAAAACACCCCTATCCATGGCTTCCCTGACGCCTTTTTCAATTGGCTTAATATATTCCTTGGGAATAATGCCGCCTTTAATCTCATCCACAAATTCAAAATGTTTATCTGAATCAACTAATGGCTCAATCCGCAGCCAGCAATGGCCATATTGACCGCGACCGCCAGACTGACGAATATATTTACCTTCAGCTTCGGCTTGGCCTTTAATAGTTTCTTTGTAAGCCACCTGCGGCGCGCCAATATTGGCTTCCACTTTAAATTCCCGTTTCATGCGGTCGACAATAATTTCCAAATGCAATTCGCCCATGCCGGAAATAATCGTCTGCATGGTCTCTTCGTCGGTATGCACGCGGAAAGTCGGGTCTTCTTCGGACAGCTTGGCCAAGGCCAAAGCCATTTTTTCTTGGTCGGCTTTGGTTTTGGGCTCAATAGCAATGTCAATCACCGGGTCGGGAAAAGTAATTTTTTCCAGCAGAATATCATAGCCCACATCCGAGAGGGTATCGCCAGTGGTAGTATCTTTGAGGCCGACAATGGCAGCAATTTCTCCGGAATAAACTTCGGTAATTTCTTCGCGGGAATTGGCGTGCATCCTCAAGATGCGGCCGATTCTCTCTTTATTGCCGGTAGAATTATTTTGAATGTAAGAGCCGGACTTAAGAACACCGCTGTAAACGCGAAAAAATACCAGCTTACCGACAAACGGGTCGGTGGCAATTTTAAAAGCCAAGCCAACCGTCGGGGCGTCATCTTTAGTTTCTAATTTTATCTCTTTGGTCTCGTCTTGCGGCTGATGACCAAGTGGGGCGCTGATATCTAAAGGCGACGGCAGATATTCATCAACGGCGTTGAGCAAAAATTGCACGCCTTTATTCTTCAAGGCCGAGCCACACATTATCGGCACAATTTTGTTGGTAATCACCGCTTGGCGCAAACCAGCTTTTAATTCTTCAATAGAAAGTTCTTGGCCGCCCAAATATTTATCCATCAAAATTTCATCGGTTTCAGCAATCGCTTCCACTAATTTGGCCCGATACTGCTTGGCTCGCTCCAATTCCTCGGCCGGGATTTCGGTTTCTTCCCATTTGGTGCCCAGATCATCCTGATAAATCACAGCTTTCATGGCAAACAAATCAATAATACCGCGAAAGGTCTCGGCAGCGCCGACCGGCAGTTGAATCGGGTGGGCATGCGGGGTCAGCCGTTCGTAAATGGTGTCTAGGTCATGATAAAAATTAGCGCCCATTCTGTCCATTTTGTTAATAAAGCCGATCTTGGGCACATGATATTTTTCACTTTGACGCCAGACGGTTTCGGATTGCGGCTCCACGCCGGCGACACCGTCAAAAACAATCACGCCGCCATCCAAAACGCGCAAGGAACGTTCAACTTCGGCAGTAAAATCAACGTGGCCGGGAGTATCAATTAAATTAATTTGAATCTCGCCGCCGCCCAGCCATTGAGCATTGGGCCAAAAACAAGTAGTAGCCGCGGAAGTGATAGTGATGCCTCTTTCCCGCTCTTGTTCCATCCAATCCATAGTAGCTTCGCCGTCGTGCACTTCGCCGATTTTATGCTTTTTGCCGGTATAAAATAAAATGCGCTCGGAAACCGTGGTTTTGCCAGCGTCAATGTGAGCGATAATGCCGATGTTTCTTACTTTGTCTAGGGGTTGTTTACGGGGCATAAGTTAAAAAATTTTCAATTTTAAAGCAATGACTAACCAAAATGGGCAAAAGCGCGATTGGCTTCAGCCATTTTATAGGTGTCCTGTTTCTTCTTGATAGCCGCGCCTTCACTGTTAAAAGCGGCGACCAGTTCGTCAGCCAACTTTTCGGCCAAGCCATGGCCCTTGCGCGAGCGGGCGGCGGCGATTAGCCAGCGACAGCCCAAGGTAAAACTACGTTCCGGCCGGACAGCCACCGGCACTTGATAGTTGGCGCCACCAACGCGCCGGCCGCGAATTTCCACGCTGGGCGAGACATTTTTAAGCGCCTGATTAAAAATTTCCAAAGCGTCGCCTTTGGTTTTTTGCGAAACCAAATCTAGACAATCATAAATCACCCTTTCGGCAACTGATTTTTTGCCGCGACGCATGATATAGTTGATAAACTTGGCCACTTCTTCGCTATTGAATTTATTATCGGGTTTGATGGCTCTCTTGGCCGCTCTTTTTCCTCTCATAATTTTTTATTTATTTACTAACTGGCTTTTCTTTTTTGGCGCCGTACAAGCTGCGGCCGCGACGGCGGCCGGAAACACCGGCACTATCATAAACGCCGCGGACAATATGATAACGCACTCCGGGCAGGTCTTTAACCCGACCGCCGCGCACCAAAACAATAGAGTGTTCCTGCAAGTTATGACCCACGCCGGGAATATAGGCCGTGACTTCCTGGCCGTTGGACAAGCGCACGCGGGCGATTTTTCTTAGGGCCGAGTTCGGTTTTTTGGGAGTAGTGGTTCTCACCTGCACGCAGACGCCGCGCTTGAGCGGATTGCCTTTAGGCATAGTATGCCTTCGGCGATGCAAACTGTCCAAAGTCAACTGCAAATCTGGGGTCTTGGATTTGGAGCTTTTTGGCTTTCGGGATTTTCTTAGTAATTGATTAATTGTCGGCATGATAAATTAAATTATAATAATTAAATAAGAATAAATTTTTTCGGTTATAAAAAATTCCCTCTTGGTGGGAATCCCGTGGATATAAGCTTGGTTGTAGTTTCTTATATTTGAGGGATTGACCAATTAATAATAAACAATTACTATTTTAAACAATTAGCCAAAATAAGTCAAGTTGGCGCCCAAAAATTAAAAGACCCGCCCAACGCATTAGCGTTTGGGCGGGTTTGAGGTCAAGGTTCAAGGATCACGGACAACAGCAAACCGCCAGTGGCCAGTGAAGCCACTCCCGAAAGAGTATAGGTCTAAGAAACGCTTCACATCATCCCTGCTGAGAAAAGCGAAGTAGCGGTAACCAGCATGGGGCCAAATTGAGCCCATGGCGGCAATGGGGAATTGCCGTTGAAGTTCGGGTTGAGCTGCGCCTAGAGCCAACAGTTCCGGCAAGGTGGCAAAGCGATAGCCTGGTTTGGACTTTTCCAGTTCGGCTTCTACTTTATCGCCATTGCTGAAATACTTGTTCGGATGCCAGAGCTCGACATTGACCATCTGCTTGCCTTGGCCGACAATGGGAAAGTTTTCAGCGTTGATGTCTTGATGGACAAAATCATAATTACCGTCCCCTATCATCTGTTCCAAGGAATCGGCACAATATACTCTCACAGTATAGACATCACCAACTGGCTCGCGAACAACGGCAAACCGACAGTAATCAGACCAATCGCTCCCGATGTAGGCGACACAGAGCTCACGCTCGGCAGCGACCTCGTCGAGGTACAGCACCCCGCGGCCAGCAGGAGCCGCAATGATGGGAAACTGCCTTTGCAAATCAGGGTGCTTGGCGCCAAGAGTCAGCACCTCACGGGGCGTGGCCAGACGATAGCCGCGCTTCTTGGCTTCTTGGGTGGCATCGTCGTCGGAGATGTCTCGGCCCAAGTGCAGGAGTTCAATACTGACTGTCTCTTGCTTGTCTTGGGTGGGCAAAGGACGTTCTCTTCGGTGAAATCACTGTCTATGTGGTCGTAAGCGCCCTCTCGGAGTAGTTGCTCTCTGGAGAGGGAGTGATTGATTTCCACGGGATAGACTGCCTGACTGGTTCCATGGGCTGCATCCACCATCAACTGAGCGATTTTTTGCAGGGCTTGCTTTCCTTCTGGCTGCGCCAGCCGGTAAAGACATTGGCCTGGCTCGCCTTTAAACTCGCGAATAAATTTCACGAGATCCACGACAACGGACAATAGCGCGCCCATTGCCGATATGACTGTCTCAATGTTTTTCTTTCTCATCTTACGATCCTTTTCTTGTGGCTAGCCTCTTATTCCGACACCATGTCAGAACCCCGGCCGACCGATTTTAGGTGCGAATTAGCTGGATAGCTAATATTTTATTATTATTATAATTAAATAAAACTGTCAAATAACAAAAATCCGCCAAACGGCGGAAATAACTGCCTATGTTGGAAAAACAGGGGGATTAGATAAATAAATTTAAAAGTCGCAACACTAATCCAAAAAGAAAATTAAAAATACCTAAACCAAGAAAACTGTCTATAATGATAATACCAAATAAAACATAAGGTCCATTGGTTGAAAGCCAATATTTAAAACTTTCGTATTTATCAGGCAAAATGCCAAACAAAACCTTGGAGCCGTCCAGGGGCGGTAAAGGAATAAGATTAAATGTTAATAGCACAGCATTGACCACCACCAAAGAATACAAAAAGATAATCAGCAAATTTTCTAAGCCCAAACTGGGGCTAAAAATCTTTAAAAATATCAGTGCCAATATAGCCAAAAGCAAATTAGACAAAGGTCCGGCCACGGAGACAATGGCCATGGCGCTTTTGGGATTTTTAAAATTATAAGGGTTGACTGGCACTGGCCTAGCCCAGCCAAAAGCCGGCAGACCCGTCAGCGAAAGCATCAGTGGCAGCAGAATAGTGCCAAAGGGGTCGATGTGCGCCAGTGGATTTAAGGTTAGACGGCCTTGGCTTTCGGCAGTGTCGTCACCTAGTAGCTTGGCGGAAAAACCATGAAAAAACTCATGGATAGTGAGCGAAATGATTATGGCCGCGAAAGAAATGACGACTACTATGAGACCAGCCATGGAAGATAAATCAGACATAAAAAATTATTAATTAGATAATTGCATTGATTATACAAAAAAATACCGCCTTTGACAAAAAAACTTTTTTTTGCTAAACTAACCTCAAGAAAATCTTAAAAAATAAAATCTATGGCTAAAACCTGCGAACTCTGCGGCCGCGGCACTGGCACGTCGTTTAATGTCAGCCATTCCAAAGTGAAAACCAAACGTTCTCAAAAAATAAATCTGCAAAGCAAAAAGATTAACGGCAAAAAAATGAGAGTTTGCACCAGCTGCATTAAAACGCAGAACAAAAAGAAAAAATAAAAACATCCCGCTTAAGTGACGGGATGTTTTTATGGAACGAATTTAAGCCACTAAGTCATCTCTCTCCTCTTCGCCGTAAACATATTCAAAATTTATTTTTTTATAATCAAACAGTTCGTCATCATTGAAAAAACGATAAACTTCTTTCTCGGCGCTCTCTGGCGAATCGGAAGCGTGAACCAAAGTGGTTTGAGTGCTCATGGACAGGTCGCCGCGAATGCTGCCAGCATCGGCCGCGCGACCCTTGGTGGGCCCAACCACCAATCTAACGGCGGCGATCACCTCAATGCCTTCCAAGACCATAGCCACCACCGGCACGCTTTTCATAAAATTTTTCAGGCCGGTAAAAAACGGCTGGTTTTTGTGGTGGGCATAATGTTCGTCTAAAATCGCGTCTTCCAGTTGTATCATTTTGAGACCAATAATTTTCAGCCCCTTGCGTTCAAACCGACTGATAATTTCACCCAGCAAACTCCTTTGCATGGCGTCTGGTTTGATAAGCACCAGAGTTTTTTCTAATTTCAACGGCATAACTTTTATTGACTTAATAATAATTCATTAATTTTGCTCAAGACCTCGGCGGGCGTATGTTGGGATTTGACAAAATAGTCGGCGGCGCCCAGCTGTATGCCTTTGTCCTTGTCTGATTCCTGGCCTAAATTAGTGAGGAGCAACACCGGGATATTTTTGGTTTTTTCCTCGCTCTTTAGGCCCTGTAAAATACTAAAGCCGTCGGTCTCGGGCAAAATCACGTCCAGCAAAATAATATTAAACCTCTCTTGTTGCGCCAATTCCAAGGCCCGACTGCCTTTATCGGTCACCACCACCTCAAAACCATCGGCCTCCAGCCGCAGCTTATACATCTCCACGATCATTTGGTCGTCTTCTACCAAAAGAATTTTTCCTTTTTTGCCTTCCATGTTGATAAAATTATTTTTATGCTTTTTATCCTAACAGAAAACCGACTGAAAAACAAGTTTCAAAAAATTTTAAGCTCAAGGCGCGAGTAATTGCCAAGCGCCGCCCGCAGAAAAAAAACTAACCGTGCCTGACTGGTCGGTGCGCCAAATTTTGGCGCCTAAAGATTTTAACTCGTGCAACACCCGATAATGCGGGTGGTCATAGCGATTATTTTTACCCACGGAAATCACGGCATAATCCGGCTCCACCAAAGCCAAAAAGTTCCGGTTATTGGCATTGGTGGAGCCGTGATGGCCGACTTTCAACAAGTCGGCCTTAACGCTCATAATCGATTGCAACGACAAGGTTTCTTCGTTTTCATAATCAGCCATCAGTAGCGCCGAGGTACTGGCATAACTTATTTTGGCGATTAAAGAATCGTTATTGGGATTGCCGTCATAAGTAGTGGAGGCCAACCGAAGGGGATGTAAAATCATCAATTTAACTCCCACATCCGGCGATAATTCAAGCGATTGGTCCACTTTTTCCAGCGGAATATTTTTAGCTGAAGCGGCCTGCCAAAAAGCCAGGGAGTCGGCGGTCAAGACGGTACTGCTAGCCATAATAATTTTATCCACCCGGTAGCGCTTTAAAACCTCTACCAAGCCAGCGGCATGGTCGGCGTGCGGATGAGTCAAAATCACCAGCTCCAGCCGGCGGTCAAAAAAGGGCAAAATGTTACCCAGCGCTTTAACCGTTTTTTTATCCGGCCCGCCATCAATTAAAATATCCCGGCCACGCGGCGTGCGCAATAAAATCGCATCGCCTTGGCCGACATCTAAAAAACTTAAAAGCAGTTTTCCGCGGGCACGCTCGCTGGGATTAAAAAACAAATAAACCAAGCCGGCCAAACCAACAGCCAAAAATATCACCAGCGCCGGCCAAAAATATTTTTTTGCCAACCATAATAATTTATCCCGCCAATTCATAAATCAATTATACTCCTCTTTTTATTAAACCAAAAAATAACAGCAGCCAACAGAACATAACTACCGCCCACCCACCAAAGGTTGAACCACATTAAATTAAAACCGCCGGCATAAACCGACAGACCGGCAGTCACGGTCAGCCAATAAGCGGTAATCAGCCAGCTGACCCAGCCCAAGGCCTGACCCAAAGTGACGGAAACAGCCGCCACCAATAAATTGAGCAAGCCCCAGATCGTCAAAAAAGGAATCACCGGCAGAATTAAAATATTGGCCAGAAAAAAAATTAAAGAAAATTTTTGAAAATAAAAAGCGATAATCGGCAAAGTAAAAATTTGAGCGCTGAAAGTCAACAACAACATTTCTTTTATTTGCCATAGTTCGGGCCAGGCGGTAAAAAATTTTTTTAAGATTGGAAAAAGATAGATCAGGCCTAAAACCGCGGCAAACGACAACTGAAAACCGACATCGGCCAGCAAAGACACAGGGTTGGCCAGACACATAACCGCGGCCGTAAAAACCAAAAGATTACGGGTATTAGACAGGCGGCCAAAATTTTGGGCCAACAAAAAAATAACGCCCATGACGGCCGAACGGACGGCGGAAGCCGGCGCACCAATGATAAAAACATAAACTACAATTACCACAATCACCAATCCGAGCGCCTGGCGACGCCACAGACCCAAGCCAAGCAACAAACTCATCAGCACGGCGGAAATAATGGAGATGTGCGAGCCGGAAATCGCCACTATATGCGTCAGGCCCAGCCGGGAAAATTTCTCCAGCCACTCCGGCTCCAGGCCGCCGCGGTCGCCCAACAACATGGCCTGCAGCACCGAGGCCTCCGGCTCGCTGACTACTTGATTTAACCGGTCGGCCAGAATTTGTTTGAAAGAAAAAATAAACCTGATACCCCTTTCCCGCCAAGACAGCGGGCCACTGGTCGGAGAAACCACGGCCCGCTCGCAAAGCGAATAGATGCCCGAGACGCTCAAATAGCGACCGTAATCAAAATCCTCAATCTGACCCGGGGGCTTAAGCCAGCAAGTCACCTTGACTCTGTCAAAAATCTGCCCAGCCGGCCAGAGCGGCGCGTTAATTAAAACTTTACCAGTAACTCTTCGGGAATTAGCCGCCAGCAACCACCCAGTGGCCACGGTCAGTTTCTGGTGGCTAATCCGCTGGTCAATATTGATTATCTGGCCGGTGAAAACCACTTCCTGAAAATGATAGTGGTAAATTTTACCAGGGTCGTTAAAATCGGGCCGGGCCAATTCAAAGCGCCAAAAACCCAGCAAAAATCCCAGCCAACAAAGCAAAACAAAAGCTAAAAATTTTTTGGACCAACAAAAAATCAGCCCCAGAATTGAAATTAAAATCAAACAAAAAATAAAAAAATGGTCAAAAATAAAAAAATTGCCGGCCGCGATACCCAGCAAAAAACATAAACAAAAAAAGAAAAAACGTTCCGCGCGAGAATTGATAATTCCAATTCCCTCCCGCATAAAAAGCTATTTATTTATCCGGCTTTGCAAATAACTCTGAATGAAATCGTCTATTTCGCCATCCAAAACTCGGCCGGTGTCAGCGGTTTGCAAGCCGGTGCGATGGTCTTTGACTAGTTGATAGGGATTTAAAACATAAGAACGCGCCTGATTGCCCCACTGGGCTCGCAGATAATCGCCTTTGATTTTTTTGGCCCGGTCGCTTTCTTGCTCCTGATAATACCGAAGCAATCGGGCCGACAGAATTTTTAGCGCATTATTTTTGTTCTGCAGCTGTGAGCGTTCATTCTGGCATTTGACCGAAAGGCCGCTGGGCACATGCGTGATGCGGACAGCCGAATCGGCGGTATTAACGCTTTGGCCGCCGTGACCGGAGGCGCGCATGACTTCTATTTTTAAATCAGAATCTTTTATCTTAACCTCGCTGACCGACTCCAATTCCGGCAATACTTCCACCAAGGCAAACGAAGTGTGGCGCATCTTCTCGGCATCATAAGGCGAAATGCGCACCAAACGATGGACGCCATTTTCGCTTTTGAGCCAGCCATAGGCAAAGCGGCCAGTGATTTCCAAAACCGCGCTTTTCAACCCCGCTTCCGAACCGACATTTTCATCAATAATCTTGGCGGCCCAACCGTGACGTTGGCAAAAACGCAAATACATTCTTAGCAACATCTGCGTCCAATCTTGGGCGTCAACGCCACCCGTGCCAGCATGAAGCGAAAGCAAAACATTGCCTTGATCGTATTCGCCGGAAAATAAAAGAGCCAGCTCCTTTTGCCGGAATTGCTGCTGAAGTAAAAAAAACTTGTTTTTTACTTCGGCTTGCGTTGCTTGATCTTCCTCTTCTACTAACGCGGCTAATTCCTGCAAATCCTCCAGTTCCTGCTTTAATTGTTGCCAACTATTGATGTCAGTCTGGAGATTATCATAACGCTGACTAATAATTTTAGCTTGCTCTGGATCTGACCAAAAATCAGGTGCAGAAATTTTTTGCTCTAATTTATTTAACTCTTTGACTTCTTTGGCTAAGTCAAAGCAACCCCCAAACCTTGGCCAACTTCTGCGCCAACTCTTTAATTTGTAAAACCAACTCGTTCATGTTCTTATTTTATTTGTTGCAACTGGCCCAATAAATCAAGGGCGCCACTGCTCTTACCCAACAGTTCATCATAGGCCTGAAAAATCGCGCCCAAAAACGGCGGCAAATAAATAAAAGCGGCGACAATCGGAGTAATGATTAAGATTACCCAAATAGCGGCGATGACTTTTTGCCAAAATAAATAACGGCGAACTTTCTGCAAATCAGCGTAAATCGCCTGACTGAACCGGAGATTTTCCTGAAGCAGTTTTTCCAAAGAATCGGTCTCGGTTTTGACCAGATGTTGGGTGGATTTGCTGTAAGCGATGTCCTCTTCCAGTTTGTTTAAAAAATCCTGCTCGGCCATAATAATAAAATTATAACAAATTTTACCTCAAACCACAAAACGCCACTCGCCGGGCGGCCAACTTTTTGAACCGCTCTAATTCTTGGTTAGTCAGCGGCTGGCCGGAAAAATCGTCATCCACCAAGCGGTCCAGCCGGCTGAAATTCTGCAAAAAATATTTTTTGGCGCCGGCAATTAGGCGAGTCATCTGGGCCAAATCTTTTGGGCGATGCCAACCCTTAATAACTGTGCTTCTGAATTCATAGGGCAGGCCGCTGGTTTTAATCAGCTCAATGCTTTTGACAATCGCGCCGGGGGCGATTTCCAAACCGCAAAACTTGGGATAATCTTTCAATGGCCCCTTGATATCCATCGCCAAATAATCAACCAGTTTTTCTTTGATGAGTTTTTCCAGCACACGAGGCCGCAGGCCGTTGGTGTCCAGCTTTACCAAATAGCCAAGCGCTTTCAGTTGGCGGCAGAAAGCCGCCAAATCCGGCTGCAAAGTCGGCTCGCCGCCGGTAATCACCACGCCATCAAGGTATTTTTTCCTTTTTTTTAGAAAAGCAAAGGCCGTCTTAGTGCTGATGGATTTATTCCTTTTTATCAGCTGCGGCCAGACCAGACTGGGATTATGACAAAAAGGGCAGCGCATATTACAACCACTGGTGAATATTATCGCTGCCACTTTCTGCGGATAATCCAGTAAAGTTACTGGTTGTAATCCGCCAATTTTCATAATTTAGCAGGCCTCGCCTTCAGTAACCTTAAAGGTCCGGCGGTCGTCGAATTCCGACTGTTTGCCGGGATTCCATGATTGCACCGGCCGAATGTAACCGACGACGCGGGAATAAACCTCGCAAGCCTGCCTGGTTTGTTTGTTTTCACCTTCCATAAATATTTGATTTTATTTGTTATTTTATGCTAAAGAGGTAATTTTTCTTCTTGCTTGCGAATAAAACCAATTTCCTCATCGCACACCGGACAATAGTGGTGTTCGCCGGCCAGATAGCCGTGCTTAGGGCAGATGGAAAAAGTGGGCGTCAGGGTGTAATAAGGTAAATGGAAATTCTCGGCAATTTTTTTGACTAAGCTCTTGGTGCTTTCAATATCGGGTAAACGTTCGCCCAAAAAACCATGAATGACCGTGCCGCCGGTGTATTTGGTCTGCAGGACGTCCTGCTTTTCCATCACCTCAAAAATGTCGCTAGAAAAATTAACCGGCAAATGAGAGGAATTAGTGTAGTAAGGCGCGGCGCCTTTCTCGCGGTAGACTTCCTCGTTGGCCACGATAATATCGGGATAAAGTTCTTTGTCTTTCTTGGCAAAACGGTAAGTGGCGCCTTCGGCCGGCGTGGCCTCTAAATTATACAACTGATTGTCCTCTTCCTGATAGGTGGCCAGCCGCTGCAGCATAAAATCCATCACTTTCAAACCAAAATCCTGACCTTCAGCAGTGGAAAGCGGCCGATTCATAAAATTAATCAGCGATTCGTTCATGCCGTTGATGCCAATGGTGTTAAAATGGTTCTTCCAGTATTCGCCAAAACGCTCTCGGATATCCCGAAGATAAAATTTGCTATAAGGATAAAGGCCTTGCTCCGTAAAATTTTCCAAAATATCGCGTTTAAGCTTCAAGCTCTGACGAGCCAAATCCATCATATGTCCCAAACGGTTGAAATAGGCGTCTTTAGTTTTGGACAGATAGCCAATCCGCGACAAGTTGACGGTTACCACGCCAATTGACCCGGTGAGCGGGTTGGCGGCAAACAAACCACCGCCACGCTTGCGCAATTCGCGATTGTCCAGCCGCAGACGGCAACACATGCTGCGCGCGTCCTCGGCTTTCATTTCGCTATTGATAAAATTGGCAAAGTAAGGGATACCGTATTTGGCTGTCATCTCCCAAATAGGGTCCAAATTTTTATTATTCCAATCAAAATCTGGTGAAATATTATAAGTGGGGATGGGGAAAGTAAAAACCCGTCCGTGAGCGTCGCCTTCCATCATCACTTCGGCAAAGGCATGATTAATCATATCCATTTCCGCCTGAAATTCTTTGTAGGTCTCCGGCTGCGGCAGGCCGCCGATAATCACCGGTTCATTGGCCAAAGTGGAGGGACAAATCAGATCAAAAGTGAGATTGCTGAAAGGGGTTTGAAAACCAACGCGAGTGGGTACGTTCATGCCAAAAACAAACTCTTGCAGGGCCTGTTTGACTCCTTTATAATCCAAACCGTCATGGCGGACAAAAGGAGCCAGCAGAGTGTCAAAGTTAGCAAAGGCCTCGGCGCCAGCCGCCTCGCCTTGCAAAGTGTAAAGAAAATTTACGGCCTGGCTCAAGGCCACGCGAAAGTGCTTGGCCGGCTTGCTGTTGACTTTGCCGACCACGCCGCCAAAACCCAGCCGCAACAGCGCCTGCAAATCCCAACCGCAACAATAAACCGCCAAAATCTGCAAATCATGAAGGTGCAAACTGCCATCAGTGTGGGCTTCTCTGATTTCTTGCGGATAAATTTTGTTGAGCCAATAATTGGAGCTGACCGCCGAAGCCACGTGATTGTTAAGACCCTGCAAAGAGTAGCTCATGTTGGCGTTTTCTTTGACCCGCCAATCCAATTGTTTAAGATAGCCGTCAATCACATCGTTAGAATCAAGCATTTTTTTGAGGTCGCGCAAACGGGCGTGCTGTTCGCGGTAGATAATATAGGCCTTGGCCGCTTTGACCATGCCTTCACGAATCAGGGTTTCTTCCACCACATCCTGCAATTCTTCGATAGCCGGAATCGAACGAGGATGAAACTTATTGTTAAGAATTTGGACAGCTTTTTCGCTAAGCTGGGAGGCCAAATCCAAATCATCCCGACCTACTGCCTTCAGGGCCTTGTAAATCGCCTGGGAAATCTTGTTTTGGTCAAAATCAACAATGCTGCCATCGCGTTTACGCACTTGTTTGATTTGAGTCTCCATGGGAAATGCCTTATTTTTAAGATTTTTGCGCTTTGGCCAATGAGCTTGAAAGAAAAATAAAATAGACCTAGGACCCTTGGACCAAATTGTTAAAATTTAAGTCGCAAACTAGATCTATAAATCAAGCGGACTAATATCAATTATACCACGCCTGAAAGGCGTGTCAAAAAAATTTTTTAACCTTATTTTTGGGGGATTTTTAAAATAAATTGAGTTTTAAAAAGCCACTTTGTGGATAAAAAATCCCTCCGCGACGGAGGGAAAATAAACACCTTTATTATTTCATCTTTTTGCGGATAAAAGCGGGAATTTCCAGGTCTTCTTCTTCACTGGTTGGTCGCGATTTAAAAGCCGGAACATTGGGAAGCGGGGCTGGTTTGGCTAAATCTTCTTTTCTGGGTTCGGCTTTAGCGAGACGACTTAAATCCGGACCGCTATCCTCAACGGTCTTTTTGGAAAACAGACGATTCATGGAATAGCGCGGCTCGGCGAGCGAGGTTTTTCTGGTCTCGCGTTCCTCGCCAAAGCCGGTAGCCACCACTGTAATCCTTAATTTGTCTTTCAAGCCGTCGTCAATGACCGAACCAAAAATAATTTTGGCGTTATGGTCGGCGCTTTCAGTGATAATATTAGCCGCTTCATTGACTTCACTCATAGTCAGGCTGGGACCGCCCACAATAATAAACAAAATGCCGCGAGCGCCGTCAATGGAAATATCTAGCAACGGGGAAGAAATGGCCAGCTTGGCCGCCGTGACAGCGCGATTCTCGCCGCTGGCCTCGCCAATGCCCATCAACGCCGAACCGGCGTCTTCCATAATCGCTTTGACATCGGCAAAATCCACATTAATCAATCCGGGAATAGTAATGAGTTCAGAAATACCCTGTACACCTTGGCGCAGCACATCATCAACGGTTTTGAAAGCATCCAGCAGTGAAGTTTTCTTATCAATGATGTGTAAAATTTTATCATTGGGAATGGTAATAATAGTATCCACGCTATCCTTCAACTCCTGATAACCCCGTTCGGCAATCTCGGAACGTTGCGCGCCTTCAAAAGAAAACGGCTTGGTCACCACTGCCACCACTAAGGCGCCCAATTCTCTGGCAATGGAAGCCACAATGGGCGCGGCGCCAGTGCCGGTGCCGCCGCCTAAACCGCAAGTGATAAAAACCATATCCCCGCCTTTGAGCAGATCGCGGATGTCATTGATGCTCTCTTGGGCGGCCTGCTTGCCGATTTCCGGGTTCATGCCCGCTCCCAAGCCACGGGTGGTGGTCTGCCCGATATGCAGCTTGTGTTTGGCGTTGTTGTGATGCAGTGCCTGAACATCGGTATTGATGGCGATAAATTCCACGCCCTTGATGCGAGAATCAATCATGCGATTAATAGCCGAACCGCCAGAACCGCCCACGCCGACTACTTTGATTTTGGCAAAAGTTTCTATCTCCGGTTTTATTTCGGGCATATAATTTAGTTTAGAACTTTTAACTGATTAATTTTAATTTAAGGCAATAGCGACTTAAACCAGCTGCGGAGCTGGCCGGCGGCTTTGTCAACGCTTTTAAAAGGCAGGCCAGGCAGATGAAACAAACCGCCTTTCTGCATTTGAGAGCCCCAAATAACCAAACCAATTGCCGTGGTAAAAGACAAGTCGCTCACTTTATCCAAATTGGAAACTAATTCTTGAGGATAGCCCAAGGAGGCCGGCAAACGCAAAACCTTTTTGGCCACTTCCATGATACTATCCAGTTTGGCGCCATTGCCGGTGAGCACCGCGCCAGCCGGCAGCATGCCGGACTTGCCGATTTTTTTCAATTCCTTGTCAACTTTTTCAAAAATCTCTTCCACCCGCGCTTCGATCACTTCGGCTACATGCTTCTTGGAAAAAGCGCCTTCTTCGACGCCACCGACTTCGGCATAACGCAATTCTTCCTGCTTGCGAAAATTACTCGGCAGACAACTGCCCTCGCGGATTTTGATCTTTTCGGCCGTATCAATGGCAAGGCGCAATTCAATGGCGATGTCGCTGGTGATGTATTCGGAGCCAAGCGGCAAAACCGCCGTATGCAAAACATCCCCTTCTTCAAAAACCGCGACGCTGGTGGTAGAGCCGCCAATGTTAACCACCACCACGCCCAATTCCTTCTGACGATTAGTTAAAACGCTCTCTGCGGTCGCCAGAACAGACAACACTAAATCGTCAATATCCAAACCGGTGCGATAAATGCATTTGGTGAGATTTTTAATTTGCGCCGAGAGTCCTTGAATAATTTGCGCCTCGACTTCCAGCCTGATGCCGGTCATACCGACCGGGTCTTTAATGCCGGTCTGGGAGTCAACGGTGAAGCTTTTGGGAATGACATGAAGAATTTCATAGTTGGGCGGCGTGGCCACGGCCCGAGCCGCTTCAATCACCCGCTCCACATCCTCGGCGCGAATCTCACCATCGGCTTTGGAAACAGCGACCACGCCCTGGCTTTCCTGGGCGATAATATGGCTGCCGGAAATTCCCACCCAAGCGTGTTCAATGGGCTGGCCAACCATCCGTTCAATCCTTTCTAAAGCCGAAGAAATGGAAGAAACGGCATCTTCCACACTCACCACCACGCCCTTGCTGATGCCTTGAGCCGGCGATTCAATGGCGCCGATGATTTTAAGCTTATCCTGCTCCCGGGATCTTTCACCGACAACCAAACGGATGGTGGTGGAACCGATATCCAAACCGGTAATTAAGCTGCTTTTGCGCATGGGATTAAATTGCTTAAGGTATTTTTATTATAAAGGAAAAACCAATTAACAACAAATCTAGACAAATAAAAATGAATACAATTTGTGTTCAACTAAGAATTATTTTTTATTTTTAAAAACTTTGGCTAGTACCCTGGCTTCTTGCCGGCTCATGGCTTGGGCGCAAGCATCAGAGACGGCTTCGTGCTCATAACCCGCCAAATGAGCCAGACCATGAGTCAGTAGTCGCGCCAATTCTGTTTGTAGGTCCCAGCCGAATGCTTGAGCTTGTCTTTTGGCTTGCGGCACACAAATAATTACTTCTCCCAAAAAATTATTATCAAAAAATATTTTGGCTGATTTCCGGTCTTCGCTAAAACTTAAGACGTCGGTCACTTGATTTTGGCCGCGATAACAGCGGTTAAGTTTTTTAATGGTCTGACTGCCAACTAGCGCTAAAGAAAAATATTTTTGGCCGGAAATTTTTTCGGCTTGAGCAAAGGCTTGGGCCACGCGTTTAAACCAGGCCACCGGTAACCTAGTTTTGGCCGGCTGATTAATTTCTAAATTCAACATGTGGTTTATGGCTTAAGGCAAAACCGGCGAAACTAAATCATCAGTGCTACTAGCAAGCGGCGGATTGGGGTTGGCGACGGAAATCGGCCGCAAACTGCGGATAATCATGGTAAAAATCGCGGGATAGCGAAACTCGGTCTCATTATCTTTTAAATATTCAAAAATATACATTTTGGTGCGCTGGTCATCGCTAAGATAAGCAGCTAGGCCGTCGCGGGAAAAGACACCCGACAGCTCGCCGGCTTTGACGGCGGCCAGCAGTCCCAAATCATTGGCCGTGGCCCGGGGATTATTTTCCAGATACCAGTTTGCTGGCGAGAGCCACTGGGGATTGTCTTTAACGGAAATTTTGATGATTTCACCGGTGTTGGTGGTAATAAACACCTGCTTGACTGCTTCCACAATGTTGACCGGCCAGGCCTTAAAACTTAAAACCCGAAAATTGTCTTTTATAAAACTGGTGGTGACGGCCGTGATATAATCGGCGGCCAATAGTTTGCCGGCATCGCCGGCGGCCTTAATTAGAGGATTATAGCCATTGATAATTTCTTCACCGTCCAAATAGCCATCGCTGTCGGTATCTGGCTTGCTGGCCGAAGTGCCGACCGCGCCTTCTTCAACATCGGTCAGGCCGTCTTGGTCGGTGTCGCTGCTTTTAACGGGGATAACCAATGGCGGCGGGGTTAAATTGTCTGGCGTGGAAGAAGCGGCCGTCAATGTGTCAGGAGTGGAAGTGCTCTCGGGCGGCAGCTCCGGCGGGGAAGCGCTTTCCGCATCTGGAATGACTGGCGCAGAAATATTATTGGCCAATTGGTTATTGACAACCGGCTGATTCTGACTAATAAGCGTCGGCTGATAACCGCGCCAAAATTCATAACCAAAATACGCCGCCGCAGCCGCTGCTGTTAAAAATAAAACCGCCGCCGCTATCAGTAGAGTTTTATTGGAAGACTGATGCTGCCGGGCATGAAATCTTTCGGGCATGATATAAATGTCATCGGCCGGCCGACTGCCGGCGTGGGCCGGACTGCTCTGCGGCGGCCAAGAGCCGAGTCCGGGGTTGTTGCTAAACATAATTTATTCTTTATGATTTATTTTAAGGCACATTAAATAATCTGGCCTTACCAGGCTTGGTCGGATCATAGCCGTTGATAACCTCTTCGCCGTCGCGATAGCCATCGCCGTCAGTGTCGGGATTTAATGGATCACTTTTAAACAGCATGGCCTCGGCTTTATCCATTAGGCCGTCTTCGTCAGTATCCACCTTGTTAGGATCAGTACCCAGCTCCCTTTCCATGTCATCGCTTAAGCCATCGCCGTCGGTATCTTGAGGCGGTTCAACCGCGGCCGTTGGCTGCTGTGGCTGGGTGGAGGTCGGCGCCGCCAAATCAACCGGCGGCTGGGTCGCAATTTGATTCTGGCCGGCAGTGTAGGTGGTCAAAGCAGCCGGCTGATCGGCTTTGGGTCGGGAAAAAAACCAAAACAAACCGCCGGCAATAGCCGCTCCCACTACCACTAGCGCCACTATTTCCAAAATCAGCACTTTGTTGCTCATCAGCGAACGACCGCCAAAAATTTCTTCATCGTAAATTGGCGCTCTAACAGCTGGCGGCAGATTAGGGGCTGGTCCAGGTCCAGTGGGCCGTGCCACTTTGGACGCGGTCGGGTCGGTCTGGCCAAAAATGTCGTCTACTTTGGGCGGCTGAAGACCGGGATTGAAATTTTGATTGTCAAACATAAAATAAAATTATTTATCAGCAAATTTTATTTTTTAATTTAATTTCTAACCGCTTCCCGACCGTTAACAATAATAAATTCCGTGTCGCCGCCCGCGCTATCCTGGGCCACACACACACTATCGCCGCCGCTGAATTCAGTGTCCCAGAACAAATAACCGCTTTGACCGTCGAACAGTCCCCAATTATGTTCAAAACCGGTCAGAATCCAAACATTATCATTCTCGTGCAATTCGCCGCCAGTGGTGCCGTCGGTCTTGGCAATAGTAAAACATTCATTGGTGCTGGGGTTGCCGCCGTCGCTGTCATCGGCAATATACCAGCCGGGAGTTTGCGAACAAAAATTATCTTTAATCAAACTTAAATAAGTATTGGCTGTGCCCTTGGAACGCATGAGAGCAATGGGATTATTGCTAAGCACCGAATCATCGATCACGTTCGGCGATGGCGCCAAAGGACAAGGCATAATTTTGAATATTTCGTCTCGCTGGGGGCAATGCTCGGTGGTGTCGGATGGAAAACCGCAATTGTCATCATCTGGAGTGACCAACCACTTTTGGCCGTCAGTAACTCTGGAAGTTAAGTATTTACTACTGCCATCAGAACGTTTAATAGCTTTCAAAGCAATAACATCGCCAAATTTAATAGAACAATTTTCTGGGTCGCTGTTGAATGTTTCGTAAGTAGTACAGCAGATGTCATTTGGGTCGCCCGGTATTTGGCCGGCGGGGTCATTGGGGTAGACGCGGTAATCAGGAATGCCGGGCCCAGGAAAACTACTGCTCTGCAAAGGCGGATGATGTTGTCCACAAAAAGCGTCGGTCACTCGGCAAGCGCTGGCTGCTGGTATGCGAATACAATAATCATTATGACAATGTGACGGATGTTCTGGGTTATCGACTGGCGACGGTGTACACCCGTATAATTCCTGCCAATTACCATTGGGAACCAATCGGCAGTCATCGGCATTGTCAGCATCATTAATCTGATTGCCGACAAAACAAGCGCCGTCGCACTGATAATGATAAAAACAATTTAAGCCAGTTAGATTGGCAGGCGGACAATACCATCTGGCATTATTGCAATTAACACACATGCCTTTGGGCTGGCCCACTTGGTCCAAAGGACCTCTGGCCGGGTCCCAATAAAAACCCGGGCCAAAATCAGCACAGGCCTGGCCGGCGGCCATAGGCACACACCTGCTGTCCGTAGCGCTCCAAATTTTTCCATAAGGGCAACAATCCGGCGAGCCGCTAGTATTGGCTGAACCGTCGGGGTTGACCGCGCTGGGTTCGCCGCAACCGGACTCGCATACTCCATCGCCTTTTTCCCAACAACAATTGCCGCTACCCACCTCTCCACCACGACGCGCCACACATTGCTTACATTTTAAAGCATTTTCAGTTTCGCCAGTGGCCGTACCATAACACTGGGTATCCAATCCGCCATAAATGTCACAGACTTCGGCCGGCTTAGTGACTGTGCCATCGCCGCAAAAATAATCAGTTTGAATATATTTTTTAGTACAATTTTCGTAACAACAACAAAAAGCGCTGGCCATGAGATCG
>Ga0233423_10000493_pt1 | contig 20935 bp, 17 predicted proteins | sample Watercolumn_Mata_FD_180713 | JGI IMG/M metagenome (GOLD analysis project Ga0233423, IMG submission 180713) | Freshwater microbial communities from Lake Matano, South Sulawesi, Indonesia - Watercolumn_Matano_2014_112_MG | ecosystem: Environmental > Aquatic > Freshwater > Lake | place: Indonesia...
AAAACGTATGGGTAGTCAGCTCATATTGGTTTGCAAGTCGAGCTTGACCTGATAGCGTCGATTAGCAAACTGTTTTTTACTTCAAAAATCGATTCGGTTTTTTGCTCGTGAATTATTCAGGTTAAATGCAAACCCATCAGCACGATATCGGCTTTTTCTCAAAATCCCTTGCTGGTATCAGTTTTGTGGCATCAATAAACCCTGGACATCGACAAGGCAGCAATTAACAAAAACGTCCGCAGCCTGTCGTCAATACCGGAATAACCTAAAATCCGGTATTGACGACAGGCTGCGGACAACACTCAGGAGAGCTGTCCCCGATCATCAGGAATGCTGATCGATCAGGGGAAAATAACTCCGCCGATCGGCTTACCCCCAGATATCTCTGCTGATATTGGTGTACCAGCCCTCAGCGAACAGAGCTTCCTGCTGCAACTGGTCATCGCTTGCATCGGCTGGCGTCAGTCCGCCAGATCCAGGTATTTCAACGATGCCGTTTGCTGCAAACTGGTAGACACCGGCCACAGAAATACCATATTCAGGCCCGATAAGGCTGTAGCAGGTATTGACAAGCGACGGTGGTGCCGGTTCTTTACCGTGCAGCAGATTGATGATAGCCGCTGCGGCGACCTTGCCCTGGCTGCTGGCAGCAAAACCCGATTTCGGCATTGCGCCGGCAACACAGGCATCTCCAACCACGTGTACACCTTTATGAAGCGTCGATTCGAACGAAGAAGGATTAACCGGGCACCACCCTTTATCGTTGGTAAGGCCGGCGTCAAAAGCCAGCTTGCCAGCCTTCTGTGCAGGAATGATATTGATCACATCACCCTTGACCGAGCCAAGATCGGTTTCGAGCGTCATGGCCGAAGCACTGAGGCCAAGTACCTTCCCGCCACCAGTTGAGCTGTGCCATGATATCATCCCCGGATAGAGACGTTCCCAGCCTTTCGTGAAAAGTCCCTGTTTGGAGAACTTCTCCTTGGCGTCAAGAATGATGATCTTCGATTTCGGTTTGTTCTTTTTCAGGTAATGCGCAATAAGACTTGCTCGCTCATAAGGCCCTGGAGGGCAACGGAAAGGATTGTCGGGAGGACAGATAACGACGGTACCACCATTCTTCATTGCATGGAGCTGCCGCTGCAAAAGAAGAGTCTGGGGACCGGCCTGCCAGGCATGGGGTATTTTTGATTCAGCGATTTTCTGGCTGTATCCCGGAATGGCATCATATTTGAAATCGATACCGGGAGCGACGACGAGACGATCGTATCCGATGGTTTTGCCACCACCAAGCCTGACAGTGCCCTTTGCTGCATCGATGGAAACTACCCGGTCAGCAATAACATTCACGCCATACTTTGTACGAAGCACCGTGAAGTTGTGCGTGATGTCACTCATTTTTTTAAGCCCGCCTATCACCCAGTTACTGAACGGACAGGTGATATAAGCGAGTTTGGGCTCGATAAGGGTTACAGCCAATGAGGGATCGAGTTTCCTGAGATACTTCGCCGTAGCCGCACCGCCGAATCCACCACCGACAACTACAACGTGTTTTTTCGAGCCACCGGCTGCAAATGAATTACTACTCATACCAAAAAGACCGAATGCCGAACCGGCAACACCCGACAAAAGCAGTTTATTGAAATCGCGCCTTGAAATACTCATGACAGTCTCCCTCCGGTTAATTGTTCTTTTTGGCCAGGTTACCGAAATATTCGGCAATGAGGTGGATATCCTCGGCAGTATATCCTTTAGCATGCCGCCCCATCACCGTCGAAGTGCGTGCTCCGGACTTGAAATCAATAAGCGCGGATTCGATATAACCGGTGGTCTTACCGTAAATCGATGGCATAATGCTGGTGCTTTTACCCTCAGGACCATGGCAGCCTGAACAGGAAAGCGCCAGAATCTGGCCACGCTGACGAACCATTTCCGGATCCGGTGCGGGTACAGGTGCGGGTACAGGTGCAGATACAGGTGCTGTTGCGGGAACTGGCGCAGTACCCTCAGCGGCAATCGCTGAACTTCCTGCATGAAGCAATGGCACGGCAGCGAACACAAGGCTCAGCATGACGTTCTTTTTTAACAGCATAATCGGTCTCCTCCATGTTAACTTGTTAACTTTGGCATTAACGTTGAACTGACAGAAAAAAGCCGCAAAGCAACTATCGCTGAAAAGCGGCAAGAGCGGCAATCCCCGAACTTCAGGGAAGTTTCAGGAGCGTGAAATGCAACACTGAAACGTGAGATAAACAGTGACAGTGCATTCCGTTACAACGTACGGTTTCTGGTATTGAGTCGCGGCGAGATAAACAGCACGAACTGGTCAAGTGAGGCCCCGGCATTAATCAAAACCCCCTGTCTGGCTTGTTCTTAAGAATAGTGACAGGCAACACCGAACCAAAAAATCATCCATGCATTTATAACAATCGTTAATTATACGAAGAAAATATTTTCAATGCAAATAGTTTACACTCTAATCAGAACGCCCGTAAAAATATTACAAGAATAAATTAAAACCGCTATACTGTCATCATAAACAGGCATGATGACAGCATAAAAGCACTATCGGACTTTAACGCAGCTTCTGCCGTCATTACGGCATAAACAATAGCCTGCTGCCTCAAACCCCGGACACTCGGGACCTGAGCAACTAATCTCAAAATAAAATCACGCTTCGATTGCACAGCTGTTTTCGAAATAACAATGAGCCGAAGTAGATTCCAGATAACCATGATACAGGCCTCCTGCAAGCCCGAAAGACTGAAAGCTTATTTCTGAGCGTGAGGATAACACGGACGACTCTTTTTATCCTGACAGAAACTGAAAGAGTCGTCGATTTTTTTTAATGTTTCACGTGAAACAATTTTTCTTTTCATGTACGATGTAATCGTTGTCGGAGCCGGCCATGCGGGCTGCGAAGCCGCTCTTGCCGTTGCCCGAAGTGGCTTTCATTGCCTGCTCATCACCTCCGACCTCTCTGCAATTGCACGAATGTCGTGCAATCCCGCGATCGGAGGTGTCGCCAAAGGTCAGATGACAAGAGAAATAGATGCTCTTGGTGGTGAAATGGCCAAAGCTATAGATGCCACCGGCATCCAGTTCCGGCTTCTCAATCGCAGCAAGGGTGCCGCCATGCACTCTCCTCGCGCACAGGCCGACAAAACGTTTTACAGCCTGTACATGCGAAATGCTTTAGAGCATGAAACATTGATTGATTTTTTGCAGGATACTGTTGTCGGCATATCCGCATCTTCCGGAAAATTCAGCGCCGTCACGGTCAGATATGGCAGAACCATACAGTCAAAGGCAGCAATTCTTGCCTGTGGCACATTTCTTAATGGTTTGATTCATATTGGCATGAATCATTATCCTGGCGGACGCAGCACTGCTGAACCGCCTGTTGAAGGGCTTACAGAATCTCTTGAATCACTGGGCTTCTGTTTTGGCAGACTCAAAACAGGCACTCCACCAAGAATCGATTCAAGAACTGTCAATTATGCCCTTGTTACCGAACAACCAGGCGATGGTGAACCTTTACCATTTTCTTTTTCTACAAGTAGCGTTTCCCACAGAAATCTTGTCAGTTGTTATCTCACCAATACAACTGAAAAGACACATGATATTCTCAGAACCGGTTTTGATCGCTCTCCACTCTTTACCGGTAAAGTTCAGGGTGTTGGTCCACGATACTGTCCATCAGTCGAGGACAAGATTTTTCGCTTTCCGGATAAACAGAGCCATCACATTTTTCTGGAACCTGAGGGTGAAAACAGTATCGAAATGTATGTCAATGGTTTTTCAACCTCTTTACCTGAGGATGTTCAGATTGATGGACTTCGCTCTATTCCAGGACTTGAATCTGTAAAAATGATCAGACCCGGTTATGCAATTGAATACGATTTCTTCCCTCCCTGGCAGATCAGACCAACGATGGAAACGCGGCTTGTTGATAATCTGTTTTTTGCTGGCCAGATTAACGGAACTTCAGGTTATGAAGAGGCTGCAGCACAGGGATTGATGGCAGGAATCAATGCTGTTCGCAAGATACGCGGCATTGATCCGGTGGTTCTTGGACGAAATCAGGCTTTTATCGGAGTGCTTATCGATGACCTTGTCACAAAGGAGACAAAAGAACCGTATCGTATGTTCACCTCTTCTGCTGAACATCGTCTGGTACTCCGGCATGACAATGCAGATATTCGTCTCAGCTCCATCGGTCATGAATGCGGCCTTGTTTCTGTTGAAACACTTTTCAGATCCGAATCGATTACCAGTCTTACGGAACTATGCGTTGAACAATTGAAATCCATCAAGCTCAAACCTTCTGAAATCAATCAGTTTCTTGCAGAAAAAGGCTTTCAGGAACTCAGTTCTCTTATAAGCGCATACAATATCGTAAAAAGACCCGGTATCGATCTTGCAGATATTATCGTTCACTGCCCTTCTGTTCGTTCCGGAATTGGAGATACCTGCAATGACTATCGCGTAATAGAGCAGGTACAGATTGAAATCAAGTATGAAGGGTATATCAGACGGGAAAATCTTATCGCAGAAAGAATTGCACGTCTGGATGCACTGCACATCCCTGATACTTTCAGCTATGAATCCCTTCACTCCCTTTCAAGTGAAGGTCGTGAAAAACTCCTGAAACACCGTCCATCAACCATTGGACAAGCATCGAGGATACTCGGCGTCTCTCCGTCAGACGTATCCATCCTCATGATAAAACTGGGCCGTTAATGCTGTTTCACGTGAAACATTATTTCATTCTTTCATTTATTCTCCATGGACAACCTTATCGATTATTCGTTCGATAACGAATTGCTGTTTGGTAAAGATCGTGAGCAGAACATTGTCGGTGCTTACCAGCTCAATGATTCACAGATTCGCCTTTTTTTCAGAAACTCAGATAGCGTTACCCGTCGTGACGATCCTTTTTTTCCATTCTTTTTTCTTTCCGATAACGAATTGCTTGACGGTTTCACCCCCATTGACAAGGAAAAATACTGGCTGATTCCTCTTGAAGGTGCTAACTACTACCGTTTTCTCGCCATTTTCAGAAGCTGGAAGAATTTCCGTGCTGCTCTTGATTTTGTGAACAACAGCACTCAAGACAATTCATCCATTTCTGATTATCAGAATGGATCGGCTCTTAACAGTCATCTTACCTACAGTCGAGGAGATGCAATCACTCAGTATCTCATGCAAACCGGGAAAACAATGTTCAAAGGCATGCTGTTCGACGACCTCTATCGTTTACAGCTCGATATAGAAACCTATTACCGTCCGGGGAAAAACGATGGTAACCGTAAGGGTATAGGTGAGGATCCGATCATTATTGTTTCGCTCAGTGATAATCGCTCCTGGGAGCATGTGATTCATTCAAAAGGCAGAACCGAACAAGCTCTTCTTGAAGAACTTGTTTTTATCATTCGTCAGAAAGATCCCGACGTCATTGAAGGTCACAATATTTTCGGTTTCGATCTTCCTTATATTCAACGTCGCTGTGAACTTAATGGAGTGCGTTTCTCTATCGGCCGTGACGGTCAGTTACCGCGCTCTTTTTCCTCTTCTGTTCGTTTTGCTGAACGTTCTATCGATTTCCAGTTTTTCGATATTCCCGGAAGACATGTCATCGATACTTATTTTCTCGTACAGAACTATGACACATCCAAACGAACTCTTCCAAGCTACGGATTGAAGGCGGTTGCCAAATTTTTCGGTTTTGCCTCACCTAACAGAACCTATGTCAGTTATAAGGATATCGCTTCAACGTGGGATAATAATCCCGAGACACTTCTTGCATACGCTCTCGATGATGTCCGTGAAACACGCGAACTGTCTTCGCTGCTTTCTGGCAGCAATTTCTGTATGACAAGCATGGTTCCATACAGTTATGCTAATACATCAAAACTTGGTCCTGCTGCTAAAATTGAAGCTATCATGATTCGTGAATACCTCAGGAAAAAGGTCTCTATTCCAAGACCATCAATTGGACAACAGCATACCGGTGGTTTTACAGAAGTATTCATCAGAGGCATTCTTGGTCCTGTCGTCTATGCTGATGTTGAATCCCTTTATCCCTCTATCATGCTCTCTTTTGATGTCTGCCCTAAAACAGATACCATTAAAGTATTTCCGTCCATTCTCAAGGATCTCAGGGATCTTCGATTTTCTGCAAAACAACGTGCAGAAAAAGAAGACATTGCAGGGAACCGATCTCTTACTTTTTATTTCGATGCAATGCAATCTTCTTTCAAGATCATCATCAATGCCATGTACGGCTATCTCGGCTTCAGCAGCGGGATTTTCAATGATTTCGATGAAGCTGATCGTGTTACTTCTATTGGTCAGGATATCGCAAGATCGATGATCCGGGAATTCGATTCACGTGGTGCTCAGGTTATTGAGGTCGATACTGATGGTGTATTTTTCGTTCCTCCACGAAGTATTGCTTCTGAAGATGATGAGCGCCGTCTGGTTAGTGAGGTATCATCTACCATGCCAGCCGGTATCAGAATAGGATTCGATGGCCGTTTCCGGAAAATGATTTCCTATATGAAGAAAAACTATGTTCTTCTTGATTATCACGACAAACTTAAATTGAAAGGTTCAGCTTTCGTCAGCAGAAGCGGTGAAAAATTTGGCAGGGATTTCATCAGGGAGGGTTTCATTCTTCTTCTTAATGAAGATATTCAGGGTCTTCATGACCTTTACGTGAAATACCGTAACAATCTTCTGAATCATCAACTCGATATCAGTGAGTTTTCAAGGACTGAATCAATGAAAACCACTCTCGACCAATATATTGCTGATGTTAAGTCCGGAAAACGCTCAAAATCTGTTACCTATGAAATTGCTCTTCGTAATGGTCTTGAAGTTTCAAAAGGTGATCGTTTAACCTATTACATCTCCGGAACAGTAAATCCTTCCACCTATATTGACAAGGGACGTCTTGCCGAAGAGTGGAGAAAGGAACAACCTGATGAAAACTGTGGTTTCTATCTGAAACGACTTGATGAATTCTCCCAGAAGTTTCTGCCTTTTTTCAAACCGCAGGATTTCAGCACGATATTTTCTGCTGATACTCTTTTTGCTTTTTCTCCTGTCGGCATAGAGATTATTCGTGAAATTCGTCATCCGGAAGCTGAAGATATTTACCGTGATGAAAGTCCTTTTTAATTTTTTCTTATTTATAAAACTTATTAATCTTTTTCATTATTCTTTTCTGTAGCAATAACAACATTTAACCTTATTTTTTTATGATTGATAATAAAATACTTCCAATAACAGATGATGTCTTCTGGATTGGCGTGCTCGATCCTGGTCTTATTACGTTTGACATCGTCATGGAAACCAAGTATGGCACCACCTATAACTCCTATTTCATCAACGCTGAGAAGAAAACTGTCGTTGAAACCACCAAGCTGAAGTTCTGGCCTGCCTATCTGGAAAAACTTAAGCAAGTGGTCAATCCTGAAGAGATTGAATATATTATCGTCGATCACACAGAACCAGATCATTCGGGTAATGTCCATAATGTTCTTTCCGTGGCACCAAATGCTACCGTTGTCGGTAGCGGTAATGCCATCAAGTTCCTTCGCGATCAGACCGGTCATGATTTCAGATACCTTGTCGTAAAGAATGGTGACAAACTCGATCTCGGCAACAAAACCATCAAGTTCATTGGGGCACCAAATCTTCACTGGCCTGATACTATATACTCCTGGCACGAAGAAGACAGGGTGCTCTTTACTTGTGACTCTTTTGGCTGTCATTACTGTAACGAAGCTATGTATGACGATCTCTGTGGTGATTTTGACGATGCATTCAAGTACTATTTCGATGCGATTCTGAGGCCTTTCAGTAAATACATGCTTCAGGCCATTGAAAAAATTCGCCCTCTTGATATTCATACCATCTGTCCCGGACATGGGCCGATTCTCAGATCTGACTGGAAAAAATATGTCGATCTTTCACAGCGTTTTTCTCAAGCTGCCATTGCCATGCCGAATGAGAAAAGCATTCTTATTGCTTTTGTCTCTGCTTATGAAAATACTTCGGTTCTTGCACACAAGATCGCTGATGGAATGAGACTTGCTTGTGATTTCAACATCGATGTGTGTGATATTGAAAACATCTCTTCTGAAAAACTTGAGGAGAAGATTGCTCATTCTATGGGAATAATCATCGGTTCACCTACCATCAATCAGAATATTGTATATCAGATTTATAATATTTTTGCTGTTCTCAATCCTTTACGTGATCGTGGAAAACTTACCGCTGCGTTTGGTTCCTATGGGTGGAGCGGTGAAGGTGTAAAGATCATTGAGAGCAATCTTTCAAATCTGAAACTCAAGGTTTTTGAGCAGAACCTTATGATCAAGTTTCAGCCGCATGAAGCTGAATTTGAACAGTGCAGAGAGTTCGGCAAGGCATTTGCTGAAAGGATGATCGAAATGTATAATCTTTCCTGTAATCTGTAACTAATTTATTATATTTTAATAACTTAGTTTTTCATCATATCCAGAACGCACATTTTGTACAGCGTTCTGGATATTTTATTTAAATATGATATTTTTTACCATATCATATCCTATCGCTGTATTCAGACGATTGACAATATCTCTTTTCCTGAAATTAAGTTCCATTCTCCATGATGGATTTCTGACTTTGACATATAATTCTCCTTCTTTTATTTTTTCTATCACTGCTACTTTAGCTATGGTTTCTCCGACAATTTTTTCCCATATCTGAAGAGTTTTATACTCATCGTATGCTTCTGTCATACCAATTTTTCTGTAAACATCCGTAATGAGCGATCCCATAACTCTTGGTGTTTTCGCTTTAGTCATTTCCATTACCTTTGTTTTTTCCTGTATTCATCAACAGAAAAATAATCTATATTTTCACCATCCCTTTTTATAGTTGATGTTATAAAGACCTGTCCTTTCGAAGAAAGTGTTTCAAGCATAATTCCTGTTACATTATCATCGAGTTCACTGAAAAGATCATCAAGAATGGTTATCGGCATCTCCTGTGAATATTCTTTCAGGTATTCAAGCATGGTTATTTTCATAGCGACGAGAAATGCCTTTTGCTGACCCTGTGATGCATATTTTCGTATTTCCCTTCCGTCAAGAAATATTTGAATATCATCTCTGTGAGGGCCAGCAAATGTCTGTCTTCTGACGATTTCCTGCCTTTTTATTGAACGATACTTTTCGGTGAACAATCGTTTCATATCTTCTTTTGAGAGTGATTTTTCTCCGTGAAGAAGGGAAGAATGATAGGTGATCGATGAATGTACTCCCTCTGGCAGCCACCGGTAGACATCTTCAAGCATTCGACTGAAATTGGTAATAAAACGCTCTCTTGCCATGACTATCTCGACAGCAAGGGGTATGAGCTGCTCTGTCAATACCTCCATTGATGTTTCGATTGATGATGGTTCATCATATTTTGCCAGAAGTGCGTTTCTCTGCTGAAGAACCCTTCTGTACTGCATGAGATCAGAAAGGTACTTTCTGTCATACTGGCATATAGCTGTATCGATGAACCTTCGTCTCTCTGCCGGTCCACCGTTGATGATTACCATCTCCCGTGGTGTGAAGGCAACACAAGGAATATGGCCTATATGTCTTGAAAAAGTCTGGAGTTCCTGTTCGTTTACCGCTATCCGTTTCTCTTTCTGAGGCGTATAAGTCACGGTAACCTGTGTTATTACTCCATGATCGCTTTCAAAATCAGATCGTATGGTAAACATCTCCTCACCGAACATCAGGCATTCACGGTCGCTGTTGCCGTTGAAACCTCTGGTCAGGGCGCAGTAATATATTGCCTCAAGTATCGTGGTCTTGCCCGAGCCGTTACACCCGTTAATATTGGTGATGGAGTGTCCCGGCTCGAATTCGAGATACTTGTGGTTCCTGAAATTTGCAATGCTTATGGCGCGGAGTCGCAATCTCCTCCCTTTTCGTCAGTTGTTAATTCTTACCGGCATTACCAGAACAATAAAATCTTCCTTTCTTTCTTCGTTTTTTGGCTTGAAAAGCACAGCAGTTGTCGGGCTGCTCAATTCTATGCTAACCTCATCAGTATCTATGTGCGACAAGGCTGCTTCTACAAACTTTGAATTGAAACCAATCATGATTTCTTCACCGGAAAAAGTACAGGGAAGCTCTTCCTGTGCTGATTCACCTTCACTGGCATTCTCTGCCATTACCCTGATCAGTGAAGCCTCGGCATTAAACTTCAGATCGCCGATGCTTGAAAACCTTCCGACCCTTTTTACTGAATCATGAAGCTGCACCCGATCTGCAACAATCTTTTGTTCGTTTTCTACTGGAATTACAGCTTCGTAATTTGGGTATGGCTCAACGATGAGTGCCGATTCCAGCTCCATGTTCTGCGATCTGAATTTCACATTTCTTCGTTCACCATCGATGGTCATCCGTACCTCGTCGTTCTGAAGCATCCTTTGAATGATTGAAAGCACACGTGCAGGTACAACAATCTTCTGTTTTTCTGCTATTTCTACCGCTGTCTTTTTACGGCAGCGTACCAGCCGATGTCCGTCGGTCGATACTGCGGTAACAATATTGTTTTCAAATTCGAAAAGGACACCCATCATGGCCGGTCGCATACCATCGACACTGCATGCAAAAAGCGTTTTCTGGATGATGTCCTGCAAATCAGAGGGCTGTAGCTCGATGGTGAGATCGAAATTCCTTTCATGGCTCTCCGGTTTTGATCCAAAAGTACAAGGAATCCTGTAGCGTCCTTTGTCAGTTGCAATATGAACAGTTCCGAGTTCACCTACTGACTGTCTTTCTATTTCGAAAGTTACCGGTGTATCGTACATGCTTCTGAGAAAATCCTGTAACGTTCTGGCTCTGACAGCCACATGACCTCTGTCTGTCGATGCCACGTCACACTGAGCTGTAATCGAGAGTTCACCGTCTGTTGCATACATTGTAAGCATCCCGTTCTCAAGGGTTATGTGGATGTTATCAAAGCGCGCATCGATGGATTTGGCCGGTACAGCAAGGATGACCTTGTTTACAGCATCCTGAAGTCTTTTGATCGTCGTGTTGAATTTCATTGTATTACAACATTTGTTCTTATTTAAATATAATTTGTTGTTGTTGTTGTTGGGGCTGTGGAAATCTTGACTGTATAGTGTATAACCTAGTTAACTTCTTATTTTTTAATAATATACTGATTTTTTTTCAGCCGCTGCACTGTTGATGGTATGTGAATTTCTTCCCGGTGGCAATGTTGGGTATTTGTTGGTGATTCTGGCCGGACAGGCCGGAGTGTTGATAACCTCCCTGAAATCCAGATTCCACCAACAGGAAGTGAACAGGTTATGCACATCTCCGGTTACATGGACATGATTTCTATCCTTTTTTTTAGCTCTTCAATTTTCTTTCGTTCATCGTTGGATGAATCAATCTTTTTTTCAATGGTGTTAATGGCGTGAATGACTGTGGAGTGATCGCGCCCACCAAAATGAAGACCGATGGTTTTCAGAGAGGAGTCGGTCATATCTTTGGACAGGTACATGGCGATCTGTCTTCCTACGGCGATCTCCTTCTTTTTCGATTTGCCTTTCAGGTCGTTTGATGTAATAGAGAAGTATGCGCAGACAGCTTTTTCGATCGTTTCAAGAGTGAGTTGCTTCGTGTTATACCTGATGATGTCCTTTAGGGTCGATTTGGTGAACTGGAGATCGATCTCCTGGTTGTCAAGCGAGTGGGCGGCAAGCAGTTTTACGATGCATCCTTCAAGCTCCCTGACGTTGTTGGTCACGTTTGTGGCGATGAACTCTATGACGGCAGGATCGAGTGTGACGCCGCTCTGCTTGAGTTTGCTCTGGATAATGGCTTTACGGGTTTCGTAATCCGGAGCATGGATGTCGGTTGAAAGACCCCAGTTAAAGCGCGAGATGAGCCGGTCTTCTATACCCTTTATCTCCTTGATGGGTCTGTCTGCCGAAAGGATGATCTGTTTGTTAGCCTGATGAAGGGTGTTGAAGATGTGGAATATCTCTTCCTGGGTCTTCTCTTTTCCGGCAAAAAACTGGATATCATCGATGATCAGCACGTCGATGTTTCTGTAGAACGCGGAAAACTCCTGAATATTTCCGTTCTGTATGGCGTTTACGAAATCAATGGCGAATTTTTCACTCGAAACATAGAGGACAGCATCACTGATGCGGTTCTCGAGGACTGAGTTTCCGATAGCCTGCATCATATGAGTCTTTCCAAGTCCTACGCCACCGTAGATCACCAGTGGGTTGAAAGCGTTCTGGCCTGGATTCTGGGCTATGGATTTCGATGCCGCAAATGCAAGAGAGTTACAATCTCCCCTTATAAGCGTCGAAAAGGTGTATTTAGGATTGATGTTGCTCTCGAATCTTGCACGCCCTCTTTCAAATCGTTCACGTTCCGCAGAAACATTCGTTTCGGCAATCGCAGGCCGGCTGTCTCTTTCTGCAGATGATGTGGCGTTCTGGTGGGGAAGCTCAATGGTAACTGGCTGACCCTGCGATTTGTCCATGACAATGGAGTACATCAGCTTTGCTTCAGGCCCGATGACCTGGCGGAGAGCCTGTTTGACATGAACTGAATAGTTCTCCTCTATCCATTCGTAGAAGAACTGGCTCGGAACTTCGATGGTCAGTTCACTTCCGGAAAACGAAAGGGGTTTAATCGGCAGGAACCAGGTCTTGAAGGCAAGGCTGTTGATGTTCTCCTGGATCAGACCAAGGCAGGCGCTCCATACCTTTTCAGCAAATGAGCTGCTGTGCTGAGGGGTGATTTTCAGGTTTCCTGGAGCTTCGGACTTGATCGGATCAGGCATGGGAATTGGGGGAGAAATGCGTTGTTTTGCTCATTTATCAACATTTTCTGTTCACAAGTTACAGTTTTCGGTGGACAAAAAACAATCCCGCCTCACAAAATCGGCACAGATGCGGGCAGGGTGCCAGTGAGGTTTATCAACAAGCCAAGGTGTTTTTATTTTATGATTTATAGGGATTTCCCGAAAAAGTTGTCAACATGTGTGGAAGGCTCCGGGATTCGCTGTGGATGGGGTTTTGGTGATGGTGAATTTTCTTATCCACAAGTTATCCACATTGTTGAAAAGTTGCAGATGTCGAGGTGTTGATAACTGCTCTTGTGATGGCTTTTCTTGTTTATCATTGAGTAAAATGATAAATTAAAAGTTCCGTTTTTTTAATCAATCATTTGAGAGGAGTTTTGAGGATATGAAAAGGACATTTCAGCCGAGCAACAGAAAAAGAAGGAACAAGCATGGGTTCAGGCAGAGGATGGCTACAAAGAACGGTCGTAAGGTTCTGTCCGCAAGAAGAGCGAAAGGTCGTCACTCCCTGTCTGTCAGCAGTGCAATGAGCATTTCGAAGCATTAAAACAGAGGTCCGGAATGGAGCCGTGGTTCCAAGTCCGGACAGAACTGTGTGCAGGTCGGCATGCTTTCGGAAAAACATCCCAATGCTTTGTCGAGGGGTGAAATAGTTCGGGGAAAAAGCACTATCTCCCGTCTTTTCAATCAGGGCGCTCGTCTGAAGAGCGGTTCTCTCCTGATGATTTATTATTCTGATTCAGAGCCGGTTGATCGGGTTGGCAGGACTTCGGTCAAGGTGCTTTTTACGGTTGGAAAGAAGATTGTTCCGAGAGCTGTGGATCGAAACCGGATCAAACGTCTTATGCGGGAGGCATACAGGCTTGAAAAAAGCACTTTATCCCTGCTGCCTGCGTCAGAAATCCGGAAAGAGGAAGCTCGGATGCTTTTAGCTTTTCTCTACAGGGGCAGGGCTGATTCGGTACTGTCGCTGAGCGCCTTCAGATCTGAAATCCGTCAGATGCTGAAAATTTTTGTTCTGAAAAGGTTGCCGCAGGTGCGGGAGGGCGATCAGGGTGTGTAAGACGAGTAATACATCGAATCAGGAGACGGAAAGGAGCGGCAATCCTGTTGGACAGGTGTTCAACATCGTGCCTGTTCTTCTGATCAGGTTTTACCAGTTGTTCATTTCACCGCTTCTCGGGCCATCCTGCAAGTATCATCCTACCTGTTCTCATTATGCCCTTGAAGCATTCCGGCAGCATAATTTTTTCTATGCCTCCTGGCTTACCGTCTGGCGGGTGTTGCGGTGCAATCCGTTTTCCAAAGGGGGCTACGATCCCGTTCCATCGAATAAAAAGAGTTCTGCAGGTAATTCAAAAGAGTCGAAATAATGGATAGAAATTCGGTGATAGGGTTTGCCCTGATCGCTGCGATAATGATCGTGTGGCTTCAGTTCATGAAGCCCGAACAGAAAACAGAGCTCGAAAAGGTTACAGCCCAGAAAGAGCTTGTTCAGAATACCAACGGAACCGGTGTGCCGGTGGCTTCCGCTGCCGCGCCTGCGACTGAAAATCTCGGAGCATTTTCCCAGGCGTCGACCGGTATCGAGAAAACCATCACCATCGACAACGATGTTTTCACGATAGTGCTCTCATCAAAAGGTGCTACACTCAAGTCCCTTGTACTTAAAAAACATCTCAATGTTGCAGGCAAGCCCTTCAATCTGATTTCATCCGGTAAAAAAGGGTCGCTATCTATGCTCTTTGTGAGTAACGACGGCAAAAGTATCGATACCCGAGACCTCTATTTCCGCACGCTCTCCTCAAAAGAGTATGAAACCGTTTCAGGTAAGAAAAAACTGTCTGTAGCTTTTGTGCTCGATGTCGATGCCGCCCGGAGCATTCAGGTAACCTACACCTTTTCCGGAGACAGTTATGTGATCGATTACGATCTCAAACTCAACGGTTTCGGGTCTACTCTTGCCGGGAATGAATACCAGCTCAATTGGGATGGCGGCCTCATTTATTCTGAGAAGGATCAGGTGGACGAGTCACACAATGCTCTTGCCAGTGCCTGGCTCGGCGGTGGTCAGCTTAAGCTCGACGCGAGTGATGCCAAGAAGTCCTATAAGGAGGAAGAGTCCGGAGCGGCACAGTGGGTTGCAGTCAGGAACAAATATTTCGTTACAGCGCTTATTCCGGAAAGAGCGACTGAGGGAGTTTACCTGCAAGGTTCCAGAAAAACCGGAAGCGAATTCGAGAACTATGTTGCGGCTGTGAAAATGACGATTCCTGCCGGCAAGGCGGTTGTCGATGACCATTACCGCATCTATCTCGGTCCGCTCGACTACAACACGGTCAGATCGCTGCATGTCGGCCTTGAAAAGATCATGGATTTCGGCTGGGACTGGCTGACAAGACCGTTTGCCGAATACCTCATTCTGCCGATCTTCAACTGGATGAACAAGTATGTGACCAACTATGGTCTCATCATCATCATCTTCGCTTTCCTGATCAAGATGGTGACCTACCCGCTTTCACTGGCTTCAACGAAATCGATGAAGAAGATGGCGGCGCTTCAGCCCATGATGCAGGAGATTCAGGAGAAGCACAAAGACAACCCGGCGAAGCTGCAAAGCGAGCTCGGACGAATCTACAAGGAGGCTGGAGTCAATCCTCTTGGGGGTTGCCTGCCTACCGTGATTCAGATGCCGCTGCTGTTTGCCATGTTCTACGTGTTCCGCTCATCGATCCAGCTTCGCCAGCACGGCTTTCTCTGGGCAAAGGATCTTTCTGTGCCCGACTCAATCTTCGATTTCGGCTTCGCCCTGCCACTTTATGGTGATCATATCGCCGTGATGCCGATCCTGATGGCCGTGACGGTATTTGTCCAGCAGAAGATTACCCCGACCACGCAGACCAACGATCAGATGAAGATCATGATGTGGATGTTTCCTGCCATGATGCTGCTGTTTTTCAACAACATGCCGGCGGGCCTGGGGCTCTACTACCTTATGTTCAACATTTTCAGTATTGCACAGCAGGCGTACATCAATGCCACGGTCTCTGACGAGGATAAGACGGCTGCGGCCATGCAGGTTGCCGCTGTGACCAAAACTGCGCCGAAAAAGGGAGGAAAGAAAAAGTAAGCCAATGGATGCTCTCGGACAGGCGGATGGGTGGCTTTTCCAGCTCCTGAACCACATGCTTGCTCACCCGGCGCTGGACGACCTGATGCTGATGCTGACCAGCGCTGAACACTCGGCTCATATTTTCGTGCTCCTTGCACTGTTCATTCTTGTCAGAAAGGGGAAAGCGGCGCTCTACGTCATTCCCCTTTTTCTGCTTGCTGTCGGCCTCTCCGACTTCACCGCTTCCGGCATCATGAAACCCCTGTTCCACCGCATCCGCCCCTGCTTTGCCCTCGAAGGGGTGCGGCTGCTGGTCGATCAGTCTCACTCCTGGTCGTTCGCCTCCTCGCACGCCGCCAATTCCACGGCCATCGCCTCGCTTGTCTGGATTTTTTTCTGGCGTGGCGAAGCGGTTGACAAGGCGTTCACGGTGGTTGTGATCCTCTACGCAGCGACGGTCTCCTTCTCGCGCATCTATATCGGCGTCCACTACCCCGGCGACGTGCTTGGCGGGATGGTTATCGGCGTCGCCAGCGCGTCGCTGATGTACACGGCCTCGGCGTGGATAGTCAAAAACGTGGTGCATCGGCGGGCGATGCGCGACGGAGGAGTTGCAGGATGAATCGCTGGGGAATCGATCTCGGCGGCACCAAGATCGAGGGTGTGATTCTCGACGAGGCGTTGCGTCCACTGATTCGTCACCGCATCGCGACGGAGCAGGAGATTGGGTACGGCCATATTCTCATGCAGATCAAAAGCCTCGTCGTGGCGATGGCCGAAAAGTCGGGACTCGATATCCCGGAGATGATCGGCATCGGAACGCCCGGACGCGCTGACGGGGTCGATGGCGTCATCAGCAACTCGAACACGGTCTGCCTGAACGGAATGCCGCTTTTGCGCGACCTGCGTGAGGCGCTCGGGATGGAGGTGGCGGTCGAGAACGACGCCAACTGCTTCGCGCTTGCCGAGTCGATGCTCGGCGCGGGGCGCGACGAGATGGCGCGACCCGGCGCGACGGCTTTCGGCATAATCCTCGGCACTGGTGTTGGGGGCGGAATCGTTCGCGGGGGCCGGATCATCCGGGGCGCTCACAGCATCGCTGGCGAGTGGGGTCACAACCCGCTGCCGGGCGAGCACGCGGCCTGCTACTGCGGAAGGCGCGGCTGCGTCGAGACGGTCATCTCCGGCCCGGCGCTCGAACACTACTACACGGCACTCGGCAATCGTCGTACGTCGCTCAGGGAGATCGTCAAGGCCAGCGGGCGTGACGATCCCGCCCGCAAAACCATCGACCGGCTCGTCACCTCGTTCGGCAAGGCGCTCGGGGCAGTGATCAACATCCTCGATCCTGATATCGTCATTATCGGCGGCGGCGTGGGCAACATCCGCCAGCTCTACTCCCCGGCGGCGCGGCAGGCGATTGCCGCCAACGTTTTCAACCACTCGTTCGACATTCCGCTCCTGCCGCCGCTGCTTGGCGACAGCGCGGGGGTGTTCGGCGCGGCGCTGCTTGTCGGGCCACCGCCCCATGAGCGATAATCATTCATGCGATTCCCGATGGAATGGGAATCGAAAAATACGCACACATTGGAACAGCAGGAAATACGCTACAGAAAAGGCGATCTCATTGAATTGACGATCATCGACCCCGCTGAGAAAGAGCAATGCTTCGGGCGCACCGCCGAAGGGATGGGGGTGATGGTGACCGGGATGCTCGCTCCCGGCGACCGGGTCTCGGCACAGGTCTGCAAGGTCAAGCCTCGCTACCTCGAAGCCCGAGCCGTCGAGTTGCTCGCGCCTTCGCCAGATCGCGTCGAACCGGTCTGCCCGGTCTTCGGCGTCTGCGGCGGATGCAAGTGGATGCATGTCAGCTACGAGGCACAGCTTCGCTTCAAGCAGAAGAAGGTGGTAGACTCGCTCGTGCACCTCGGTGGTTTCGAAAACCCCGAAGTCCTGCCGGTACTCGCTGCACCCGACGCACTGCATTACCGCAACAAGGTGGAGTTCTCCTGCTCGAATATGCGCTATCTCCTTCCCTCCGAGATGGCGCAGGCGGAGCTTGAAAAGCCGAAGCACTTCGCCCTCGGGTTCCACGCGCCCGGCAACTTCGAAAAGGTGCTCGACCTCGACACCTGCTATCTTGCCAAGCCCTGCATGAACACGGTGCTGAAGGTCGTGCGCGACTTCGCACTTGAGCGCGGACTCGCCCCCTACGCCGCCAGGGTGCACGAAGGGTATCTGCGCAACCTGATGCTCCGCTACAGCGAACGACATGACCAGCTCATGGTGAACATCGTCACCTCGTGGTACGACAAGGAGGTCATGCTGGCGCTGAAGGCGCGGCTCGAAGCGGCCCTGCCCGGTCAGGCGATGACCATTGTCAACAACGTTACCACCCGCCGGAACACGGTGGCTACCGGCGAGCAGGAGTACCTCGTCAGCGGCGAAGGATACGTCACCGAACGCCTTGGCGATCTCGATTTCAGGATTTCCGCAAACTCCTTCTTCCAGACCAACACCCGCCAGGCCGAAACGCTCTACGACCAGATCATCGCTGTCGGCGGCATCACGCCGGAAGACACGGTCTACGACCTCTACTGCGGCACCGGCACCATCACGCTCTGCCTCACCCGCCACTGCAAGCAGGCGATCGGCATCGAGGTTGTCGAAAGCGCCGTCAATGACGCCGAGATGAACGCTGAGCTGAACGGCCTCACAAATACGGTGTTCTTCCAGGCAGACCTCAAGGATTTCCACGTCATGCAGGAGGCACTCGCCCCCTACGCCAGACCGCGCATCATCGTCACCGACCCCCCCCGCGCCGGAATGCACCCCAAAGCACTCGACACCATGCTCAGGCTCCAGCCCGAGCGCATCGTCTACGTGAGCTGCAATCCGGCCAACCTCGCGCGCGACGGCAAGGAGATAGCTGCCCGAGGCTACCGGATGACCTCCGCCCGGCCGGTGGACATGTTTCCGCAGACCAACCACATCGAGACGGTGGCCTGCTTCGAGCGGATGGAGTGAGCGCTACTGTTTTTTCTGTCGTATATTGCTTTTGACAGGCAATGAAAACAGGGAAAACAGGATTGCCAATGTTGAGGAATATCATTGTGAGCGCAGATGACGATTTGATTCGCAACGCGCAGGAAAATGCGACGCGAGAACAGACCACGTTGAACGAGCTTTTCAATGTCTGGCTATGGGAATATGTCAACGCTGAATCGCGGGCAAGTCAGTTCGATGCGTTGATGCAATCGATCGAATATGTTCAGCCCGGTCGAAGCTTCAGCCGGGATGAAATGAATGAGCGGTGATTTTATTGTTTAGATTGTCTCTGGCATGATAATCTGAAAAGAACAATGATGGAAAAGGAACAGCAATTGGCCCTTGAACGCTATGAGGACAAGCTCAGAGGAATGATCCATACTGTCCGTAATGTTCAGGTGATGCTTGACAGTGATCTCGCTTTTCTCTATGGGGTAGAGACAAAATATTCAATCAGTCGGTAAAACGAAACATCGAGCGATTTCCGGAATCCTTTCGTTTTCAGCTCTCTGCTGACGAATATCAGCTTTTGAGGTCACAAATTGTGACCTCAAGCGGCCATGGCGGACGGAGGTATTTGCCTTATGTCTTTACGGAACAGGGCGTTGCGATGCTTTCCGCGATACTTCACAGTGAGACCGCGATTCAGACGAGTATCAGCATTATCAATGCCTTTGTGGGTATGAGGCGTTACTTTGCCGAGCAATCCGGCCTGCTCCAACGCATCGATTCGCTGGAGCGGCGGCAGATGACGCTTGAGATCAGAACCAGTGAACAGTTTGAGAAGTTGTTCGATGCCTTTGAGCAGAGAGGTCTGATGCCAGCACAGGGAATCTTTTTCGATGGAGAGGTTTTCGATGCGTATGTGTTCATCAACGATTTGCTCCGGCAGGCGAAACGTTACATTGTTCTGATAGATAATTTCGTGGATGATAGCGTTCTGTTGCAACTCGGCAAACGGCAGGCGGGAGTCAGCGCATATATTCTCACCAGATCGATCACTCCACAGTTGGCGCAGGATGTGCAAAAATACAATGCGCAGTATCCACCGATAGTCGTTCAGGAATTCAATCTGAGCCATGACCGTTTTCTGATTCTGGATGGTGAAACGGTATATCATATTGGCGCATCACTGAAAGACCTCGGGAAAAAATGGTTCGCTTTTTCACGGATGGATAAAGCTGCGATTGCTTTTATGGATCGCGTGGAGGCAATGATTTCTGGCGGGGGTAATGAAAGATGTAAAGAATGACAAGCAACGCTTGTTAAGATGTTTTCTTATTTCATTTCCTGAGCAATTTTTGCTCTTTTTTTGCCAACTCTCGCAAATCGGACTTTTCCTTGTCGCTCAAAGCCTGAAGGCCGGGGGAATTGCCTGCATCGAGGCTACCGCATGAGTTCCGCCCGGACGGTGGATATGTTCCCGCAAACGAATCATATCGAAACCTTGGCCTGTTTCGAGCGGGTGGAGTAGCTCTTGCTCTCTCATCTTCTCTGTCAGTACCGGCATCGAATTCTCCCCTTCCACTCCTCTTGAAATTTCCCGCAGGGGCGACCCCGCGTGCTCGCCCTTGACTCTTCTTCGTGTTGCCAGTTAAAGCAGTTGTGAATGTCCCCTTGTTTCTCTCACGCAAACGAATCATATCGAAACCTTGGCCTGTTTCGAGCGGGTGGAGTATAATGGACCCCGAATTTCAGACAGAGGTTTAAGGTGGTAACTTGCCCTAAAACGGGACAAGTTATGAGCGAAAAGAAACGGAACAGCTTTACGTCACAGTTCAAGGCCAAAGTGGCGATTGAAGCCATCAGGGGCGAGAAAACACTGAATGAAATTGCCAAGGAATTCGGTATTCATCCTACACAGGTTGGACTATGGAAGCGTGA
>Ga0233423_10000494_pt1 | contig 20922 bp, 22 predicted proteins | sample Watercolumn_Mata_FD_180713 | JGI IMG/M metagenome (GOLD analysis project Ga0233423, IMG submission 180713) | Freshwater microbial communities from Lake Matano, South Sulawesi, Indonesia - Watercolumn_Matano_2014_112_MG | ecosystem: Environmental > Aquatic > Freshwater > Lake | place: Indonesia...
GGGCCGCTGACGTTACCACGAAGCGAACTCTGAGGGGGCTGAAGAAGGTTCCGATAGTGAGCGGAGGGGACGGGAAGAACGAGCACCCCACCCAGACGATGTTGGACCTCTACAGCATCCTGAAGACCCAGGGGCGAATCGACGGCCTCGAGGTAGCGATGGTGGGGGATCTGAAGTACGGGAGGACGGTCCACTCCCTGTCCTACGCCCTGTCCATGTTCGACTCCAAGATAAAGTATGTCGCACCGGACCAGCTTCAAGTGCCCGACTACGTGACCTCCTTCCTGAAGAGGAAGGGCATCGGCTTCACCAAGCACTCCAAGATAGAGGATGTGATAGAGACCGTGGACATCATCTACATGACCAGGATCCAGAAGGAGAGGTTCCCGGACGAGAACGAGTACAACAAGGTCAAGGGGATTTACAGGATGGACAAAAAACTACTGTCAAGAGCCAAGCCGACCATGCGTTTGATGCATCCGCTCCCGCGGGTGGACGAGATATCTCTGGACGCCGACGAGGATACGAGGGCGTACTACTTCCAGCAGGCTGGGAACGGGATGCTGGTCAGGGCCGCCCTACTGGCGCTAATAATGGCGGGCGATACGATGAAGGAGGGGCCAACATGAGCGAGGAGAAGACAAGTGCAAAGACGAAGAAGGGCCTGATAGTCAGCCCCATAGAAAACGGCACGGTAATAGACCATCTGCCTCCAGGTAAGGCAATCAAGATCGCAGAGATACTGAACCTCCTTCAGGGGTCCGTGGTGATAATCGGTCAGAACCTCAAGAGCACAAAGTACGGCAAGAAGGATCTGATAAATGTTGAGAACCGCTACATAACGGGCGAGGAGTACAACAAGATCGCATTGATAGCACCATGTGCCACGGTCAACATAGTCCGTAACTTTGCCATACAGGATAAGAGGAAGGTCTCTGTGCCAGATGTGCTGGAGGATGTCGCCCTCTGCGCCAACGCGAACTGCATCTCAAACAAAGAGCGTATCCCGTCGCGCCTCTACACGGTCAGCAGAGACCCTCTGGTCATGGTATGCCACTACTGCGGCTTTGAGTTCAAGGGGGAGGAGCTGAAGCTCAAGGGCTAGGTGGTTCCCACGTCCTTGCTGATAAAGAACGGGGTCGTGGTCACCCACAAGGGGCAGGTGCGCACAAACGTCCTGCTGAAGGACGGAAAGGTAGACGTATTGACCGCCAGCGAGCCCCAGGCGGATGAGGTGATAGACGCCGAGGGGCTCTTGGTGATGCCGGGCGTGATCGACCCGCATGTCCACTTCAGACAGCCAGGGATGGACTCCGAGGACTGGAGGAGCGGTTCAAAGGCCGCCCTCGCCGGCGGCGTCACCACGGTACTCGACATGCCCAACACTAGGCCGCCCACGACCACCGCCCAGAGGCTGGACGAGAAGAGGCAACTGGTCTCCGACTCCGTCGCCGGCGAGCCCTGCGTCAACTATGGCTTCCACTTCGGAGCCACGATCGACAACATGGAGGAAATCTCGAAGGTCATGGACTTAGGGTCTCTGCCGGAGCTCCCCGCAGTCGCATCGGTTAAGGTCTTCATGGGGAGCTCCACCGGCGAGCTCCTCCTCACCGACCTGAGCGTATTAAAGCACATTATCCATAAGTCGAGGCTCGTCACGGTCCACGCCGAGGACGAGACGGTAATCAAGAAGCATGCTGGAGAGCTGGATCACGGCTCTAGGAGACCCAAGATAGCCGCCCTCTCCGCCATAAGGAAGCTCCTCGCTGTGGGGATCCAGGGGAGGGTTTACGTCCTTCATGTGACCTCTCGGGAGGAGGCGGATCTCGCCTCGTGCTTCTTCAGGGAGGCGACTCCCCACCACCTCTTCCTAAACGCCTCAACAACGAGAGAGCTGGGGAACTACGCCAAGGTGAACCCTCCCATAAGGGAGGAGTGCGACAGGGCATCCCTCTGGGGCGCCCTTAACAGCGGCATGATCGATACCATAGGCTCCGACCACGCACCGCACCTGAGGAGCGCAAAGGATCGGGAGGACGCGCCCTCCGGGGTACCAGGGGTAGAGACATCGCTGCCCCTCTTGATGGACGCCGCGCTCAAGGGCATGCTTACGCTGGAGAGGGTCGTGGAGCTGATGTGCTACAACCCATCAAAGATCTTCAGGATCAGAGGGAAGGGGAGGTTGGAGCCGGGGGCTGATGGCGATGTCACGATAGTCGATCCGAGGAAGGCGCGAAAGGTCAGCGGGGAGGAACTACACTACAAGTGCGGCTGGACTCCCTACGAGGGCATGGTACTGAAGGGGTGGCCCGTCGTTACAATATTAGGAGGCAGGGTGGCCTTCAGAGAAGGGTCCTTCTGTTCGGTCCAGGGAAAGGAGGTATCCTATGCGCTTTGAGTTGCCCAAAGAGGAGTTCGTCCTGCCTTCCGGGATCATAGCCTCGACCCCAGACATAATCAAGAGGATGGCTGAAATCGAGGAGTTAGGGGTCATAACCACAAAGAGCATCGGCTCGGCGGAGAGGGAGGGGTATAAGGAGCCAATAGTCGCCGGAGTGGGCGGTTCTCTCATGAACGCCGTGGGACTCTCCAACCCTGGCGTAGACGCCTACCTCGAGGAGATCAAAAGCGTATACCCGCTCAGAAAGGTTCTCATGACCTCCATATTCGGCGGCACGGCCGGCGAGTTTGCCGAGCTGGCGAGCAAGGTCGAGGGGTACACAGACTGGATAGAGCTCAACCTCTCGTGTCCGCATGCGGAGGGGTACGGTGCCACTATCGGCACCTCCCCTGACCTCGTGGCCCGGGTCGTCTCTGCGGTAAGGGAAGCCACGGACCTCCCAGTCTTTGCGAAGATAATCCCGAGCGTGGGCAGTGCAGGACTGATAGCAAAGAGGGCGGTGGACGCAGGGGCAGATGGCATAACCGCCGTCAATACGGTTGGGCCACTCATCTTCACCGATGAGATCAGCGGCAACGCGTTGCTCTCAAACGTATCGGGTGGGCTTTCGGGGAAGGCGATAAGGGAGGTTGCCCTGAAGTGCGTGAAGGAGGTCAGGGAAAGGGTCTCTGTACCAATAATAGGTATGGGCGGCATTTACACGCCGGCTGATGTGGACGCGTTCAGGTCAGCCGGGGCGTCTCTGTTTGGTGTAGGAACGGCGCTGGGAGGCATGAGCACAGAGGAGGTTGCGGCGTACTTCAGAACGCTGTCCTCTGGTAATTCAAAGTCTACCCAAGCCACCAAGCCACCACCTCTCGCATACCACACTTTCCATGTAAAGGAGGCATGGGGCTCGGTGATGAGGGTCTTGGTTCTGGACGGGTCCATGGATGCGATACCAGGTCAGTTTCTCTTCCTGTGGCTGCCCGGCGTTGGTGAGAAGCCCTTCTCCTTGGCATCAAGGAACCCGGTGACGGTCTTGGTCAAGAATGTGGGGCGCGTGAGCGCTGCCCTCGCCTCGCTGGAGGAGGGAAGCAACATTCTGGTGAAGGGGCCCTACGGGAATGGCTATACGCCGTCCAGCTCCGTCTGTTTGGTAGGCGGCGGCTCGGGCGTGGCTCCACTGCACTTCATAGCCAGTGAGTTCAGGGGCAGGGCAAAGGTCGCCTTCATCGGGGGTAAGAACATCTCCGAGCTCCCGATCTACGACGACCTGTGCGATCACGTGGATGTGAGGGTAGCAACCGAGGACGGGTCCCTCGGCGCAAAAGGCCTGGTAACCGACATCCTCGACATAGGCGGTTACGCGGGCAAAGAGTTCTTCAACTGCGGACCCGAGGTCATGCTGGTGAAGGTGGCAGAACTGGAGAGCAGGGTCACCGACGCCAACAGGATATACTGCGCCATAGAGAGGTATACCAAGTGCGGTATAGGTATATGTGGCAGCTGTGCCATGGATGGGTACAGGATCTGCGTCGACGGGCCGGTATTTCCCTACAGCATCTTGAGGAGTGGAAGTGACTTCGGAAGGTGTAAGAGAAGCGCTAGTGGTAGGAGGATGAAAATAAATGCGTAAGGACATTCAGAAGACGAAGTCCGAGTTTTCCGACTTCCTCTTGAGAAGCGGCGCGATCAAGTTCGGCACGTTCAAGCTGAAGAGTGGCAGAATATCTCCATACTTCGTGAATATAGGCTCCATCGGTGAGGGTCTCTCAGCCTCAAAGCTAGGGGAGTTCTATGCTAGGGCCATAGTCGGTTATGGTCTGCTTGAGGAGACGGACGTCCTCTTCGGCCCGTCGTACAAGGGAATACCCATAGTCGTGTCCGCGGCAGTCGCCCTCTCCAACCTCTTCGGCTCCTCAAAGCGCTTCGCCTTCAACAGGAAGGAGGTGAAGGACTATGGCGAGGGCGGGGTGATAATCGGAGGTGGCATAAAGGACGGAGACAGGGTGGGGCTTCTGGACGATGTCATGACCACGGGGAAGACGAAGGAGGAGGTCCTCTCCGTCATCCTCTCCTCCGCCAAGGCGAAGATCTCCTACGTCCTGATAGCGGTGGATCGGCTTGAGAGGGGGGAGACGGATCTGATGGCTACCTTGGAGTTCGAGAGGAGGTATGGCATCCCTGTGAAGTCCATAGTTACTATAGAGGAGGTGGCAGAGAGGGCCCTACAGAGCGGCCTTATCGCCAAGACCGAGACAGACGCCATAAGGACGTACCTCAATACATATGGAGGGAAGAGAACTTGAGAATAGCCTCAACGAAGAGCATAGTGGTGGCATGCGACCTCACGTCAACGAGTGACCTGGAGAGGGTGGTGGTCAACACATGCGACCTCGACGGTATAGGGGGCTACAAGATTGGTTTTGCACTGGCACTGAAGTACAGCATCCCCGCAGTCATGGATGCGGTAAGGAGGTACACCGCGAAGCCCGTGATGTATGATCATCAGAAGTGGGGCACGGACGTACCGCACACCGGGGCGCTCTTCTCCGATGTACTGGCAGAAGCAGGAGTGGACTACGCTATCCTCTTCCCCTTCGCTGGTCCCTCGACAGAGTCCGCATGGATAGAGGCCCTGACCAAGAAGGGGATAGTTCCCGTGATTGGAGCGATCATGACTATACCTGACTTCCTGAGAGAAGGAGGCGGCTACATAGACGGGCGCTCTGCCGCCAGAATCTTCGAGATGGCTGCCTCCCTCGGCGTAAGGGACTTTGTGTTGCCAGGGAACAAGCCCAACATCGCCTCAGAGTATAAACGGCAAATAGATCGTCTAGTATCCTCGCCGACCTACTACCTTCCAGGTCTTGGTGCCCAGGGAGGAGACATCCGATCATGCGCCAAGGTGATGGGGGCGAATTGGCACGCCATAGTCGGCAGATCCATATATGACGCGAAGGACATAAGGGGCGCAGCCCTATCATTGACGGAAGAACTTTTGAAAGAATGAGTCGCTATTGCTTATTGCAATGTCGGTGCCTATTCCAAAAACCGATAAAAATCGAAGGGTGACGGATTAATCTTTTATCTGTTCAAGGGTGCTGATTGCCTGCCATATGGCAGTCCTCGCAAAAAGGGGCATGTTGGGGTCCTGGCTGCACTCCTCCAGGATGCTTATGGCGTTCGAAGCCTTCACGGCATTCGAATAGACCTTGCCCTGGAGTACCTTCATGGCCTCAGTTGCGGCCCTTCTGATATTCCTCGGGACGCCGTTGTCCTCCGCTACCCTCTGTAGGACGCTGAGGGCCTGAACCATCTTGTCGTCGCCCATAGGCACCACCAATCAATTAGCAAATAGCATATAATCCTACTTATATTATTTCTATTCGGTAATGAAAAATGAGCAAAAGAGACGCCGATGCTAAGAAGGGGGCAGAACTCCTGCGATCTGGGGCGACCATGCTCCCCCAAGCATGCCCGGACTGCAAGGTTCCTCTATTCAAGCTGAGCGACGGGGAGATAATCTGCCCGAGCTGCAACCGACGGGTGATCTTCGTGAAGTCCACAGAGGTCGAGAAGGCGATTGCCGAGTCTGCTACAACATCGCAGTTTGAGGATGATCTGCATAAGAAGATAGCACAGATCAGAGAGAGGATGGCTTCAACCGAAAATCCAGAGGATCTCGAGAAGATGGCTAAGACCCTCTCCTCCCTGTTTGATCTCCTTGAGAAGGTTCGTCGGACGAAGGCTTAACACCGTAGAGCCCGGACGCGGTCTCCCTGATCCGCCGGGCTTTTTTGATGCCTATCCCGTCCACCTCCATCAACTCCTTCTCGCTGGCGGAAAATACACCCTCCACCGTCTTGAATACTGAGAGCAGCTTCTTTGCGGTAGCAGCCTCGACAAATGGCAGGCTGGCGACTATGTACTCCTTCTCCTCGTCTGGGGTTTTGGGTCGTCTCCTGTCCTTTAGGGCAACCTCCCTCGTAACGCCCCTCTGCTCCCTCCTTGCCACAGTCATCAACAACTTGGCCGCCTCCTCCGAGTCGTCTGCCCAGAGGATGGGCACCTCAAAATCTAGAATTAGGCTGACAAGAGCGCCCCTCAGCGCCTCCTCCGTGAGCCCCCTCATTGTGGGTCCCCTCCCCTCCAATAGGAGAATGGGTCTGCTGTACGCCTCTTTCAAGGCTCTCGTCTGCTCAAAGAGCCTCCTGTCAATAATGGAGACTGCAAAATCATCGATCGTCTTCCTCTCGATCGCAACGTTGTCCGAGACCACATAATCCCCAACTTTCAGGCTTTTGAACTCCATCACCACGCCAAGTTTGGAGAGTTCCCAGACCATCTGAGACGCCCTCTCCCTATGGTCAACGACAATCTTCACGGGCTCCTTTCTTCTCTCATTGGGCAAGAAAGTTACGAGTGTCTTCTGCCTTTTCTCATGATTCTCGTTATCCTTAGGGCGCATCTGGTCTCTTCTCCCCAAAGCCCTCACATCCTCTCTTATAATCGTTGATCCGTAATAATATCTTACATCCCTCCCCGGGAGGAACGATTCGATAGAAATATAATCGCTTTAGCCCAGATATCAGAGTATGGTAGATCTCAAAAGAGGGGTGTTCATTGCTATAGAAGGTGTGGACGGGGCGGGCTCCTCCACTCAGACGTGGTTGCTTGTCAACTGGTTGGCGGAAAAGGGTTATTCTGCTGTAACCACCAAGGAGCCAAATCCTGATGGTGAGATCAGGGGTGCTATAAGGCATGCGCTTCGTGAGCGGTCCCCCATACCCGAATTGGACGCCCTCCTCTTTGCTGCCGATAGGGTTGATCACGTCGAGCGCTTCATTAAGTCGTGGCTAAAGTCGAAGAAGATCGTTGTCTCCGACAGATATTTGGAGTCCTCAATCGCCTACCAGACGTCTCAGGGTCTAAGTGAGAAGTGGGTCCTCTCTATAAACCAACTCGCAATCCCCCCCGACATTACGATCATACTCGATGTAGATCCGGTGATCTCCCTAAAAAGAAAGGGCGTGGTCTCAGAACGATTTGAGAACGTTAAATTCCTCTCAAAAGTCCGAAAGAAATTCCTCGAAAGGGCCGAGAAGATGGGCTACCACGTCATCGACGCCAGCAAGCCGTTACAAGATGTCCACAAAGAGATCCTGCGGGCTGTCCTTCCCCTTTTAGAGAAAGTCAGTAAGAGACCCTAGCTGATTCTGGAAGGTTTCCGAGCACCTTCTCCGCCGCCTCTTTTACCTTATCCCTTTTCTTCTCGTCGGTGTAAACCCTCACTATATTAACAAACCCCTTCAGGACCTCTATCGTTCTCGACAGCTTGGTGGCCTTCAGGAGCTTCCTCACGTTCTTCTCAACATCCACTATCGGTATCTCCATCGGGTCGAAGTCGAGGGCATGTCGGTAGGGTATGGATGGAAGGGATGGCGTGTCTATGAACACGTCTCCTAACCGAACTCCGGCAAGCGCGGCTATCTCGTCCTCTACCTGCTTTCTTATCCCCTCCAAGCCGAAGAGGCTGCTGACTGCCTTGTCCTCTGCCTGTACCTCCCTCTCATACGCGCACTTGAGGAGCCTTCTCCTCTCCAAGTCCTTGATTATCTGCCTGGACCTCTTGCACTTCTTCAGTTCGCTCCAGAGGCTATAGTCGTCCATCTCCATGTACTCCTCCGGCGTCTTGAAGCCGCAGATGCCGATCTCTTCGTCTGCCGCCTCCATCGCCTTCACCAGAAGGATCTGGGCTGCCCTAGCTGTTTTATGATAATAGATCGCCTTGAAGGACTCGACCCTAGCTATCAGGAACGCCTCCAAGGTCGGAAGCGCGGAGCTGTCCACCACCAGGGTGTCGTCCAAGACATCCATTGTATAGATCAGCCTGTAGATGTCTACCTTGCCGTACTCCGCGCCGGTGTGGTGCGTATCCCTGACAAGGAAGTCCATCTTATCAACATCAACCGCGCTGGTTATCATCTGGTTCATGAACGCGCGTTCTCTCTTCGACCTGCCAATGGCAAGTTCTGCCAGATCTGCCACTTTAAAACCATGATCCGTCAGGACATCCTTAAGTTCGGTCCCATTAATGATCCAAGGGGTCAGATCCTCGTGGGTCTTGTTCAGCTTCTTGAGAAGGATCTGCTCAAAGGTGTGCGAGAATGGCCCGTGTCCCAAGTCGTGGAACAGCCCGGCAAGCCTCACCCTCTGGATGTCGTCTTCCTTCATCTCCACTGGCAGGGATCGCCCAAGGATTCCCGCGAGATGCATCACGCCCACCGAATGTTCGAACCTTGTGTGGTTGGCGCCCGGGTATACAAGGTCGGCGAAGACAAGCTGTTTTATCCTTCTGAGCCTCTGGAGCGGCAGGGTATCGATGATATCCTTCTCAACATTGGATATATGGACATAACCATGAATGGGATCCTTTATCATTCCCCACGGTCTTTCCATTGTCGATCCCTTTCTATAACTTTACTTCAATCAACTTAAGGCTGATGGTCTACTTCCTGATGAGTACCTTGCCCTCTCTCCCGTCCACGATTACGTGATCCCCGCTCTTTATCACTTCCAGAGGATTCACCTCCAGTTTGTCGACGAGCGGCACCTCTGCAAGGATGCATCCTGCGGCTATTATCGTCTCGGTCTCGACGTTCACTATACCCGCGGGTGCGTGGCCGTTCTTCTTGAGCTGGTAGATCACGTAAGACCCTACGGTGCTGCCCTTCCCCTTTGGAAAAACCAAAACCTTGCCCGTCAAGTCTGCTCCGCACAGGTCGTGCCCCTTCTCCCTCACCACGCCGGTCTTTGGATCTACCCCGCCGAAGAAGGATATGCCCTGTCTGGAGACTAGTGCCTCGCCCTCGCCCACGAACTTTGCCACTCCCCTCCCTGCGTAGACCTTCTCTGCCATCACTGCCCCTCCAAAACCTTGTTCACGGCGTTGTGCAGGTCGGTGACCGATGCCTTGAGCCCCGCCGTTGAGGGAACGTAGTGGGCTGCCTTGCAGGAATTAGAGACCATGTGCCTGTACCCCGACTTTTCCAAGGGGCAGACGACCATGCAGGTGTCGGTGAAGACCTTGCCCCCCGCCCCCTCTATAGCGCTTACGTACCACTTCCTCTTTGATAGATTGTAGACACCCTTCGAAGTCCAGATCCAGAGCCCCTTACCCCTTCCAACCCTCTTCCCCTTGAGGATCTGGGCAAGGTCCCTCATCTCCTTGGCGCTGCAGTGTGGGCAGCCTATGCAGGCCAGGTCGGGCTCACCATCTGCGGACAGCCTCTCCCTCGTGATCTCCAGCTCCCTCTGGTCTACGCACAGCCTCTCCAGCCCCTCCGTCTTCAGCCCTCCCGCCTCGGGGGCGGTGCCTTTGACATGAAACATCGCAATTTCACCAGACGCTGCCAAGGCTGCTGACATGATCTTGAGCCTGTCCGAATCCGCGCGAGTAACACCGATGAAGAGGGGGATCCCCGAACCCAGTATGCGCCCCACGGTGTAACCGAGCAGGCTGAAGTCATATGTCGTGACCAGCCTCGCCTTAACCTCCACGACCGCGGTCGGCTTCCTGTTCTCTTCCATATGCAATCCGTAGTGCGGCGTCCTTCCCGTTACGGCTGCCGCAAGCGCCGATGGCCCCCCCTCCCTGTTGGTCCTGGCTCCCAATACCGAGTTGGCGTAACCTACCGCTGAGGACTCGGACCAAGCGATATGCGTGCCGCGCCTTGGGGCGTTCCCCACAAGGTAGGGGGTGCAGGTGCACGTTATCTCCACCCCCATCCTCTCAAAGGCCTTGATTATTCTCAGCTGCCTTGTATGGTACTCCTCATCGACCCCCATCTCCCTCCACTTCTTGAGGTCCATTCCGGCCGGGTTTAGGGTCGACTTGACCTTGACCTTTGCGCCCTGATCTGCCCAGTCCTCAAGTAGTTCCATCCCGGCGTCCCCGATATTGCCGTAGGAGACTCCAGCGATCTGGGCGCTCTCTATCGGTATCAATCTGTCCGCACCGAGGACGTCGCCTAACGCCACAAGAAGCCGCATCGCCTTCTGAACTGCGGGTCCCTTCTCCCCCGCCAGCATCCTCTCCTCGTCTTTGGTAAGGAACATGTACTTTCACTGAAGCTATTTCTTCACGCTTGGCATCCTTGCCTTCTCAAACTTCTCCTTAGGCTTATTCCAAGGTATTGTTGCATCAAGTCCGATCTTGGTGGTCAGAATCTTCTCCTGGTCGGACGATGGGTCAAGGGTAGACCCCCTTGCCTTCCTTATCCTTATCATGTCCTCGTCGCCCTGGAACCTCGTGGCTATCGCCCATTCCACCTCGTTAACGTCGCCTATGTTGATGTCCTCATCCACAACGACGACGTGCTTCACGCTCGGGTTCGATCCGAACGCCGCCATCAGAGCGTTCTTGCCATCGCCCTCCGCCTGCTTCTTTATAGAGAAAACGGCATGGAACCAGCAGGAGCCGCCCAAAGTGAGCCTTACCCCCCTCACCTCCGGAACGACTTTGGTTATCCCCTCAAACATCTTTGCCTCCTTGGGCAGCCCCATTAACAGCTTGTGTTCCGACCCGCCCGGCAGGATTGCCTGGAAGAAGGGAGCCTTTCTCCTCCTCATCCCTGTTATCTCGACCACCGGCTGCTTTCTTACGATGTCATATGTCCCGGTCAGGTCGACGAACGGCCCCTCCTCCACGACCTCGTCCTTCTTTATCAGCCCCTCAAGGACGATCTCTCCCTCCGCTGGCACCTTAACATCAACGTGTTTGCACCTCACCAGTTTCAGGGTACCGCCAAGCAATGAGTTCGCCACACCCAGCTCATCCACCCCTAACTTCGGTCCTGCGTTAACCCCGACTAAGACAGCCGGATGGACCCCCATCACTATGGCGACCTGAAGGTCCTTGCCCTGCCTCTTTGCCTCTTGGTGCAGGGCGTACAGGTGGCGCGGGACGATCCTTATTGTTAGGCGATCCTTGCCCAGTACAAGAAGCCTGTGCATAGACGCATTCTGGAACTTCCCATCCGGGCTTCTCGCAACCACGATTCCCGACGTGATGTACGGTCCTGGATCCTTCTCATAGTGCGTCAGTACTGGTAGCCTCCTCAGATCGGGCTTCTCTTGGACCTCCATCACCGGTCCATCCTCCACTATTTTCGGAGGCGTAGGGCTGTTTGTGGCTGCGATGATCTTCGAATAGTAATTCTGGCTGTCTGCGCCTATGGCCCTGAAGATCCTCTCTCTCGTCCCGCAAAGTCCGCTAACGACCTTGAAGTCGCTGCCCTTTACCTTATTGAATATCAGGACTGGACCGTTATCATGCGTCTTCATTATTGCCGGGATCTCAAACTTTGGTGAGAGCTCTTTATCATACTTCAGCACCTCGCCTGAAATTCCCGACTCGCTTTTTAAAAAGGGTCTGAGACTCAAACCTCGTCCCCCTCCGGTTGATACTATGATAAGCCATTGACATGGCTAAAACCTTTTTGATTAGGAAAATTTAAATCAACAGCCTTTTTTTAGAACAGTGGTGCGGCTTTTGTCCTCTGGTGCTTGGCGTTACTTCCCCTACCCCTCCTTCAAACCGAATCAGGAGAGGCTACTCTCCGTAGCCTATGAATCGATCAAGAACAACTCCCATGTCATAATAGACGGGGCAAGCGGCCTCGGCAAGACGGTCGGCTCTCTGGCAGGCGCTCTCCAGGCGTGCAGGGAACGGGATCTCAGGATACTCTACACTGCCAGAACCTACAAGGAGCTTGACAGGGTGATCGAGGAGCTGATCGCCATAAACAAGAAGGAAAAGGTCTCGGGGGTCTCCATAAGGGGCAGGGCGGAGATGTGCGTTAATGATGCGGTCCTCCGCCTCTCCAGAGATCCTCGGACTGTTATGGAGCTCTGCTCAGACCTTGTCGAGAGCGGGAGGTGCCCCTACCACTCAAACATCGATGACGCAAGGCGGATCGTTAGGGGACTCGTGGACGACTTCCTGAGCGTTCCCGTGGCCGCCTTCGACCTCATCTCAAGATCAAGGGAGAACGAGCTCTGCCCGTACGAGATGACGAAGCTTCTGCTGCCCAACGTTGATGTTGTGGCGCTCAGTTACGCGTACCTTTTCAACAGGCAGATCCATGACACCTTCATGAAGAAGCTCGGCAGGTCTCTATCGCAATACGTTCTGATACTGGACGAGGCCCACAACCTTCCGGAAATTGCCAACGAGTTCGAGAGCGACTATCTATCCTCCTCGTCCATCTCATCCTCCGTCTCAGAGGCAGAGAACTACGGTAAAGCCGACGTGAGGCGCTTCTCCGAGAGCCTGCTACGGATCGTGGAACGAATGGGCATGGGGGAGCACGTGGTCGACCTCAAATCCGTGGCGGAGGAGGCGGCTAAGGATGCCCGCACAGGCGATGGCGCCTCTATCTTCTTGGAGGAGACCCATGCGTTCGGGGAGGCAATCAAGGCGCTTCTCCTATCAAAGGGGAGGCTGCCCCGCTCACACATCCACCGGCTCGGCGAGTTCTTCCTCAGGGCGGTCGAGACCTCTGGAAGACCCGATTTCGTGCATCTGGTTCAATCGGAGGCAAGGAAGGAGGCGGACGGGAACGAGGGCGATAGGTCATTCTCCCGCTTGGAGATAGTCTCCCTCGATCCCAGATCCTCAACCTCCGAGGTGATAAACTCCGCCGTCTCCACGATAAGCATGTCTGGAACCCTGAAGGACATGGACGCCTACCGCGCCGTGGTCGGCCTTCCTGAGAGCACCTGTATGGCTACGCTGCCCTCCCCCTTCAAGGAGGATCAGACCCTAGTGATGGCCTGCAAGGGGCTGTCCACCCTGTACGAAAAGCGCGGCGCAGAGGTCTACAGCAAAATGGTCTCGAGGATATCCGAGGTGGTCCACTCCACTCCGGGGAATTCGGGGGTCTTCTGCGCCTCCTACGACGTCATGGAGGGTCTCCTCAATGTCGGTCTCGAACCCTCGCTGCTGAAGCCCCTGTTCGTGGAGAAGCAGAGGGCCAGATCCACGGAACAGGACCGGCTGCTCGAGGAGTTCAAGTCCATATCCCTGAGAGGGGGCGGCGTTCTGCTGGGCGTGATGGGAGGAAGGTTCAGCGAGGGCGAGGACTACCCCGGCAACGAGATGAACTCGGTCGTGATAGTCGGGGTGCCCTACCCAAAGCCCAGCGTCAAGGTGAATGCGCAGATAGACTACTACGAATCAATCTTTCCTGGCAAGGGAAAGGAGTACGGCTACGTGATCCCTGCCATGAGGAAGGCCTCTCAGGCGGCCGGGAGACCCTTCAGGAATCTTGAGGATAGGGGCGTGGTCGTCTTTATGGACTACAGGTTCTCCACGCGGTATCTCACCAGGTTCCTTCCCGCATGGATAAGAGATCGACTCCACACGATCGAGGACTGCAACGGATCGCTGGAGGGCGCCGTCTCAGTCTTCTACGCGCCCTCTAATTCGAAATGAGCACCGACTGAGTCCGAGTCTAATAGAAATCTTATTAAACTTGACCGAAATTTCTAGAGTATGCAGCCGAAGTCGGTCAGCCACACCGAAGGGCTTCTCTTAATCATGGTCGCGGACCTCTTCTGGGGCACGGTGTTCGTCGCCTCCCAGATAGGGCTTCAGTACACCAACCCCTACAACCTCGCCTTTCTTAGGTTCCTTACGGCGTCGGCGCTGATCGCTGCACTTGTCCTCCCCTTTGGTAGGAGGCTGGGTCTGGTGAAGGAGTTACGGGAAAAATGGATTTGGGTCTTCGGGGGTCTATCTGCTCTTGGCTTTCTCCTTCAATACGTGGGGCAGGACCTCACAACCGTATCTGAAGCGACGCTGCTCGCCAACCTCTCTCCGATAATCATTCCCGTATTCGCCCTCGCCCTGTTGAAGGAGCGCATAACCAACTACCAAAAGGTGGCTATGGTCATGGGTCTCCTGGGTCTGATCCTGATCGCCAGCCCCAGGCTGGATCTGGGGGTCTCTCAGCTAGTCGGTGATCTTTTGTTGTTCGCAACCTCGATCTGTTACGCACTCTTCACCGTCTTGAACAAGAAGATGAACGTAAACTCCGTCGCCAGCTCCCTCTCAATCGTCATCTCGGTGACCGTGTTTCTCGCCCCGGCTGCGGTGGTGCTCGGAGGGCTCTCTACCCTCGATTTCAATATGGGATCCATGGGATGGGCCTCCATACTCTATCTGGGAATCCCGTGTACTGTGGCTGCGGTGCCAATATACCTCAGAGGACTCGGCGCGGTCTCCGCCTCGGAGGCAGCCGTCCTGTTCCTTTTACAGGTCCTCATCGGCCTGATCCTCTCAGCGGTGCTTTTAGGCGATTTCCTGAATTTATCCCAAACTCTGGGGGCAATAGCCATCTTGGCAGCCATGACCTTTGGCGTAAGAATTAAAAACAAGGCGTGAATGACCGTAAGATCCCGCGCGCCGTTGCCATAATCCTTCTAACTGATGGCAATTATGAGAGCCGACTTCGCGTCCTTCTTGAGCCCCTTTCTCAGAAATTTTGGGGGCAGCGTTTTCTTAGTCTCGACAACAAACTCCGTCCTCACACGAGGCTCCCCTTGGAGCCTTGCGAGGACCTCATTGGATATGCTCCCTCTGCCGATCCTGAAAAGAAGCCTCTCTGCGGGATATTCCTCCAAGATCTCTTCTTTTAAGACCAGACGGTCAACGGTGTAGGCCTCCACAAGCTCGCCGTCCGCGATGATGGCCACGCCCGTGCAGTCTCCGGGGTCGATGCCAACCACCACCAACCCAAACCGCTCTTTGCCCGCCGACGCGCTCATTGCCTTCAATACGGTCCTTCTGGCGTTTCCATCATAACTGACTGCCATCTTATAGCCCTGTGGAGGGATACCCCCACACAGGATCAAAGCCGATATGTGGTCCGGTATCTGGTCTCCAGCCTTTATGAGGGCAAAAGGGATCTTCATCCTCTTCAGTTCCCTTATTACCCCGTAAGAAGTCTTTATATCGTCTGTAACGATACCTAGATATCTCAAGACCTATCTCTCCGATGGGAGGCCAAGTAATATTGGGCACAGTCTCTATAAAAAAATTGGGCACGGGCTGTGATCCGCTTGATGACCTGCTCGGCGGCGGCCTCAGGTCCGGAGAGGTCCTGCTGGTCTTCGGGGAACGTGGGACCGGAAAGACCGCTCTGATCTTTCAAACAATGGCGAGTGCCGCCTCCCGAGGGCTCAAGTCCATGATGATCTACTCCGAGGGCCATGCCCCCTTGCAGCGCCTAAAGGAGATCGCTCATCCAAAATGGTCTACTCTCAGCGAGCTGATGTGGATAGTCGAGGTTAAAGACTTCAAGGAGCAGGATTTACTCGTGGAAAATATCGAACGGCAGATGCCCCCAAAGGCCGACCTGCTTGCCATAGACTCCATTACCGCCTGCTACAGGGCAGCACTTGGGAAGCACGAGGAGAACATCTCCATAAACAAGTCCCTGAACCGTGAGCTAGCCCTGATCAAGGACCTATGCAGGAGAACCGGTCTGGCTGTCATGATGACCAGCGAGGTTACCGTTAAAATGAACGGCAAAGGGGTTCAACCGGTTGCCTCGTCCATACTCACGTACTGGGCCGACAGGGTGCTGCGCCTCGAGAAGATCCACGGTGAACTCCGAAAGGTTGTGCTTGTGAAGCCCCCTCCCACGCGAGAGGCAATAATAAAACTGGCAGCAAGAGGTCTAATCGGGACCAGCGAGGCCTAAATATGGCAGATCTGACATCCATAGCTGTTTCCTCGTTCATACTGATCCTGCCTGCATACATAGCCAACTCCATTCCCGTCCTCCTCAAAGGGAGGCGCCCGATCGACCTCGGGAAGAACTTTAGCGACGGGAGGAGGATCCTTGGCGATGGAAAGACCATTGAGGGGTTCATCTCAGGCCTCTTCTTTGGCACCCTCGCAGGAGCGGCGGTGGGGTATCCCATTCATTCATTCCTGCTGGCCCTGGGGGCCCTGGTGGGAGATATCGCAGGCGCCTTCCTGAAGAGACGGATTGGGATACCGAGGGGACGACCCGCCCCGGTGCTGGATCAGCTGGACTTCATAATGGGCGCCCTGCTGTTCGTCTCCCCGCTCTACCTCGTGACCATTGAGCAACTCATCTTCATAATTCTGGTGACGCCGCCCATACACCTGTTCACAAACTACGTGGCCTACCTCTTCAAACTCAAGCCCCACCCATGGTAGACCGTCGGCAAAGTACGTAAAGGAATAGCGCAAACCGCTGCCTACTTCGTTTAGTAGAACTTTGCGTAGAAGAGGTACTCCAACAGCCCTATGGACAGGACTATTAGAATCAGCGCCATGAGATACCTTTGCTTCGAGGCGCTAAGGTCGAATGATCTCTTCAGAGCACCCTCAAGTAGCACAAACCCCGCCATCCCGGCCACCGTCAGGAACAACGCCACGAAGAACTCCGTCGATGTCTGGCTCGTGCTGGACCTTGCCATAAAACTGGACCCCGTGCTGGTCGATACCATCGATCCAGGCTGTAGGACGAGCAAAAAAATGCCGCCGCTTGTCAAGAAGATCATAAAGAGCACTGCAAGGACTGTTAGCACTCTCCTAGAGAGAACGTTTCTGAGTCCAGAGAGACTGTTTCTGAACACTCGGTACCACCGGCACCTATCCCAATCCTCTTTTGTAACTATTATCCTTAACGGTCTGTTCAAGACGCCTGTACTATCCCATGACATATCCGACACCACAGAAAGGGTGAAGGAGGGGGCGGCGAAAAATCCCACATAGGCTCGGTATCCATCTGCGAGAAGGGAGGTCGAGGTGGGCGACGAGGTACCGCTCGTGTACACGGACCACGACAACGGGAACCCCATGTGCAGGGTGAGGGCGCCGATGGCGCTCTTCAACGGGGGCTACGACAGGGGCTACTACGGGGTGATGGTGACGGAGGCCGCCCGGACGGTCTTCAGGGGGATTGGGTGAGGTAAACGTAAATCCCAAAGCTGAGCCCGTGCAGGATGCCTTGGAGAGATGGCTCTACTAGACGGGAGCACGGGATGGCTTTTTCCCCGGATGGGCGTGAACACAGACACACGGCGAAGGTCCTCACGGATACGGTCTCGGTTGCATTTGTGGAGGACATTTGGGGCCGTGTCAGCTCTGTAGCACTCTCGAAATCTCCTGTGAGCCGACTCCTATTGCGTTTGAGACTCCGGTGATGTCCTCTTTTGTGAAACTTTCTATTGTTTTTCTTGCCTGTTCCTCTGGATAGATTGAGAAGAGCTGTCTTTTAAGTCGAGGCAATGTGGTGTCAGAGTACCATAGGAGGGCGCAGATGTCAGCTATGTCTTTGATTCTTTTGTTTTCCTTGTCTCTCTTTGGCGCGGAGTTCAGCTTCATTGCCAGCAGTACGTGCGGCTTTGGCAGCATGACCCTTTTTCCGTACAGGGATGTCATAGTGTACATTTTGTCTTGGAAGACCAGCGATAGGAGCGGCTCGTCAATCGGCACGAAGCCAACAAGGTCTTGCATTTTTGGATGGACAAGATCCACAACCGGGTCTATGTACAGTTGAAAGACTTGATATAGTGGGAGCCTGGCCGACTCCTCAGGTAGCAACTCCTTCCCGGTGTCTAAATCGAAATCCTTGACTAGCCTGAAACTGACGGACCTGAAGCCCATTTTTTCGATTGTTTTTATTGTGGTTATGAACCCCGACTCTCTGAGCTGTGCTTCGTTCCAATTCATGTCTATGTGGAAGCCGATGTCGATGTCCCGTGAGCCGATGTATTTTCTTCCGGTGGCTCTTTCGAAATTGTTGTTTACGACGCAGTAGGTCGCCCACCCTCCCAGAAGGCATACTGTGCGGAGCTGGTTTAAGATTATCTGCAACTGGCTTTCTGAGGTCCTGATCTCACTGTGCTCGTATAGCATGTTGTTTCGCCTTCTCCAGCAGTTTTTCTGCGGCCTCTGTGCATACGCCGCCCTCCTCGAGCAGGTCAACGATTAGTTGTGGGATGCATACAACAGTCAGGTCTTGGCGTTTGAATGAGCCGTAGAAGACGTGATGGTCTGCAATTAGCAGCCTCGTGTTGCCCTTCCCGACCAGCCCCTCCTTTATTATCTCTTTGTGCCATCTCTCCGCGTCCTCTGTCATAACGTAGAGGTCCGTGCGCGATGGGAAGAGGTACTGCTGGACGAGGTTTTCTGCCTGATACGTCGTGAGTGCGTATGGCAGCTTTGCTTTTTTGATTAGGGCGACAGGGTCTCTGTGCATGTATTCCCTTCTTTCCGGGGGGATCCTGACTTGGCGCCAGTATTTGAGTAGGCCTGCGTAGTTCGTGACTTTTGTTCCTCTTACAAGCTCTAACTTTTCTAGTTTGCCCAGCAATTCGTGGGTCCATGGGAACGAGCATTCCGCCTTCTTGGCTAACTGATATTTGGTGAGCGGGTCTCCTGGCGCTGTTAGGAGAACCCTTATTACTCGTTCTCTGAGGATGCCCCTGCGCTTCACGTTTACCACCTGCGCATATCGGCAAGTTATGTTGGTTTATAGAGATGCCGATATATCGGTAACTGAGGTGCTTTAAATATCTTACCGATACATCTGCCGCACCGTTTTCCAATCATTTTGGGATTCTTCGAAAACCCCACCATACGGGATTGAAGGTGAACGACTGGTTAATTCGACTCTAAACTAAAACAAGGATCAAAGAAGATTATTTCTAGCCCTGTTGCGTTTTTGTTCCTGGATATAATCCACAAAACTCCCAGGACGACCCAACCCTACAGATGGCCAATTACATAGCCGGGGCCCTCTACGAAAAATTTGAGAAAGGGGATGCCAAAGAGTACCTTCTGATAAAGGATAAAATACGGTACACCACGCCTAGGGCAACATCAGCTTAGGCATTAACCTCTATCAGCTCCTCCTCGATGGGCGGAGGGATGGGCTCGTTGTGCCTCTTCAGGCTCTCTATGTACGATTCCATGGCCTCCTTTATGTTCCTGAGAGCATCCTTCCGAGTCCTGCCCTACGATATGCAACCCGGCAGTCCTGGCACCCTTGCGACGTAGCAGCCATCCTCATCCTGCTCGACGATCACGCGAAATTTCATAAGATCCCATAATAAAACCCCTACTAAAAAGCTAATGGTTATTATTTTTTAAAGGAGACGGTGACCGTTACTCGCCGACCTGGGCTCAAATGCCGCCCGGAACTGCTAGATGCGAAGGCTGGTTGAGTACTCCAAGGGCATGCCGGAGCACTGGTGCGAGAGGGGGCACCTCGAGTACGTCTTGGAGGGAGGGATGGAGGTACGGTTCGGCGACGAAATTGTTGCGTACTCTCCGTGGATGACGTCTTCATGGCGTCGGAAAACCCCGCCGTCAAAATCAATAACGATAACATTAGTAAAATTTAAAAGTAGTAAAAATTAATAATATTAACATGGACGAAAAGTCAATATTCAAACGGGACATAGAGGCAGACATGCTGAAATGGATGGGGAGGAGGGAGGCATACGCCATCAAGGGACCGAGGCAGAGCGGCAAGACCACCCTGCTTAGGAGGTTGGAAGGCACCCTAAAGGAGAAGGGGGAAAACACAGTCTTCCTGAACTTCGAGGACCCGGATGTGCTCGAGGCCTTTGAGAGGGATGCCAAGGAATACGTCAAGAGCTTCATGGTCAAAGGGGGCAGACACCTCTTCCTGATGGACGAGTACCATTACGTGAAAGAACCCGGGAAGAGGCTCAAGCTGCTCTACGACACCTTCGAGAACGCCAAGTTCATAGTCACGGGCAGTTCGTCCCTGGAGCTCGGCGGGGCCATGGCGAAGTTTCTTGTCGGCCGGGTATTCTTCTTCGAGCTCTTCCCGTTCAGCTTCCACGAGTTCCTGGCTGCCAAAGACCTTAGGCTGGCGAAGATCTACGAGGAGAGGTCCGGAAGCGTCAAGGCGTTTCTCAGGGGCGGCGATGTCGAGATCAGGGAGGACATCTACCACAAGGAGTTTGCCCGGCTCTTTGAGGAGTACGTGATCTTTGGCGGCTATCCTGCCGCGATAAAGGCGGACCCCGAGACCAAGAGGATGATACTGAAGAACATCTGCGACACCTACGTCTCGAAGGATGTGGTGGAGTTTCTGAAGGTAACAGACGCATTGAAGTACAGGCATGTCGTCAGGACCCTGGCGCTGCTGATCGGCAACATGATAAACTACGGCGAGGTCTGCTCCGCCACGCAGACCTACTACAAAGAACTCAAGAGGATGATCTCGATCCTCTCTGAGACGTACATCATAAACCTGGTCCAGCCGTTCTACACCAACCCGGTGACGGAGCTGAAGAAGGTGCCCAAGGTCTACTTCTTCGACCTGGGCTTGAGAAACTACATAGCAGGCAACTTCAGCCCCCTCGAGATGAGGGGCGACGCCGGAGCCCTAGTGGAGAACCTCGCCTTCTTGAGCCTGAAGAACGCCCTCCAGGACGCCTCGATAAACTACTGGAGA
>Ga0233423_10000495_pt1 | contig 20905 bp, 16 predicted proteins | sample Watercolumn_Mata_FD_180713 | JGI IMG/M metagenome (GOLD analysis project Ga0233423, IMG submission 180713) | Freshwater microbial communities from Lake Matano, South Sulawesi, Indonesia - Watercolumn_Matano_2014_112_MG | ecosystem: Environmental > Aquatic > Freshwater > Lake | place: Indonesia...
TCCAGCGGCTATCACGCCTCCTGCTGCGATACCTGTCAAACCTATTCCGCCAGCCATTGTTACTGCAAATATTGCTGCACCACCCCAGACAACTGCTGTTCCGCCAACTAATCCCGAAATTATTGCTAAAAGTCCGCCGTCACGCCAGTTTGTTATTGGAACAGACCAGGATTTTTTTGCATTAAAATTATTAATTGTTGATTTCAAGAAATTTTGATAGGGTTCTGGAACACCTAATTCTCTTTTTCCTCTTGCTTGATTAGAATTGCTTTCATTAGGTTTTTCATCAAATTGGATTACAGTGTAACCATTTGTCTGTTTTCCTAGATAATTTATCCATGTTCCGCAATCTCCTAAAGACATGCATCTGTGTGCCATGTAAGTATAAAGTTCGTCTCCCCCCTAAACGCATTCGGGATTTGCTGTATCCAATCCCCAGAATGATTGTTTGTATTGGCAAATATAACCCCCCATATTGCAGACTTCTTCTTTGTTTTGGAAACCATTTGTTCCATCATCTAATCCAGGAGGATATCTTGGCAAGCAAACCGGAGCAAGAGGCATGCCTTCTTTTTTAGTTCCAAAAACCACCCAATTTTCTATTTCAGCTGGAGTGGATAATCTTCCTTTTTTTGCTATTATCTCGTCTCCGCTATAAATATTTGATTGGAATATTGTCCACCAAAAACACATTTGTTCTTCATTACATTCAGTTTCATCTGTTATGTTCAAGCATTTCGCCCACATATTGTCAGTACAGGCCGCATAATTCAAACCATTTGCTTTATCTTCAATGCAGATTTGTTGCCTGTAATCTGCGCAGGGCTCAACATAATCTTTTCCGTAAAGACAATAATGCCTCCAATATCTTGAACCCATTGTTGATTGTCCTGGTTCAGTATTGTACGGGGTGGGCACATCAAATTTAGTGTCATAAACACACCAGGCTTCTCCGTTATTTGCTTTTATGTTAGTTTGTCTTGGTCCTTTCTCAAAATAATCTATTGTTGCAGTATTTGCTCCAACAGTAGTAGTATGACTCCTGTATGTCTGGGTACATTCTCCGCCTTTGCAAGAATTTGTTTTCATTTCGCAAAATCCCGAACATGATTCTTTTAATTCATCAATATAAATATTTCCACAACTGTCATTCTTGTATTTATTTGGGAAACCCTCGAGACATTTTCCTAGAGCAGGATTTGTCTCTTCAATGCAGGGCGTTCCTGGAACAGATGCCTTGTCATAACATTTTTTTCCTGAAAAAAAAGTTCCTAATCTTGATTCAGTGCATTCTTGTCTTGTTAAATATTCATAACCTGCAAAGCTTTTGCAGCATCCAAGAGTTTCTTTTTCTGTTTTACTTAAACAATTTAATTCACTTGTAATTGAACTATCCCAAACACCATTCTTAAGATGACATGTAAAATTAGTTGACATGAAGGTTTCCATGCCTTTTGTACAACATCCTCTTTGACACAATGGGCTTTGTATGCAGTTGGCATCATTTGGAATAAAACTCCCAAAAGAATTTGCTGAATTGCAAGATTCTGCAAAGGAGTTCTGCAAACACATGCCACTAGAGGTTATACAACAACCAAGAGGACAAGTCTGGTTCCTACGCCAGCAGTTTCCTGCTTGTCCTTGCTGGCATGCAGTATAAGCACATTCATCTTCTGTAGTTGACTGAAATCTCGCGCCGGTTTTTGTTTCAGGACAACAACCCATCTCGTTTCCTGGATCTGGTGTCTCTTCAGCTGAAACATTTGGAATTATATCTATGGAGGAAAATATTTTTTTAATAAAATTCGAGATAAAATCCAAAGAAGAGTTTTGTTTTATTTCATTTCCTTGAATTTCTGGCTGCAATGCAGTAAAAACTATGGGCATTGTTATAGTAAGAATTAACATAAATATTGATATTGCAATTGTTTTTTTGTCTGCTTTATTGTTTTGCATCTTCATCTTGATTAGTATTTTATTTTGGGTTTATATGTTGTTAATTGAATTTTATGGTTCTTGGTCTTCAAGTTTTTTTGTGTGCATCTGAATTTGTTTAATCTTATTAGGATATTCCGGGAGGGGTAACATAATTTCTAACTGCAAATACAAATTGATTTTCTGGGTTTTCTCTTTCAGTCAAAGTGAAAATCTTTGAACCAGAACTTGTTCGAAAAACGTTAACTTCTACCCAATAATTTCTTAACATGTATCCTAATGGGTCAAAATCTTTATTATTTATCTCCTGTAAAATTATTTCCTGGCTTGTTAAGATAAAATCATATAGCCGAGAGTTTATTGAAGGAATAATTTTTTCATATTTTTTGGTCTCATCTTTGACTATTGTTATCTGGCAGTTTATAGGAACAGTGATTTGTCCTAATGTGAGATTGACGGAGAATTGAGGATTATCGCAAACAGCAACTTCATAACCCTTTCTTCTTGCGCTTTCAGCAAAATTATCAACACATTTTTTTACTGTGTTTGTCTTCTGCAATTCTGTTTTAAGTTCTTGTTCAATATGCTCTTTTAACATTGGCTCCTGATTAACACAAGCCATAAAAAACTGTTCCTGATAACAAAGATAGTGCCGGCATGCGTTATTATAATAAATACAATTTTCATTATCTGAAAAACCACCTGTTTGAGAAAGTGTTTTTATTGGTTCTTCAAGAGGATCTGAAACACAACTTGAAATATAAACTGCGGGGTCTAAACTTTCTGATGTTGTTTTTTTTGGCCCAGTTATTTTAGGAACCAAAATTATTGCAAGAATCACTACTGCAACTACTACTACTGCTATAATTATGAATAAGGTAAGTTGGGCTTTTCTCCCTCTTTTGCTATACATTTTTCTTAGAATAATTAGTGATTTGGGGTTTTTAAATTTTATATTTTTCTAAGAAAGATTTTATATGTCTTGGGGGTGAATTATTGCACAATCCTTGAGAATAAATCCGCTTGCGTCTATGTTACCATTTCCGCAAGAATCATAACATTTGACATATAATGAATTCTTATTTTCAAGAGATAAGGTGTGTTCTAAGTCACCTGTTGAATCAAAACTCAAGGATTTTAATCCATCAGATGCATTGAAAGCGCAAGATAATATCTTATTTCTTTTTGGGTTGATAAATGCGCATGTTGCAGGTTCATCGGTTTGCAGCATCAATGTTGAACCTTCTCTTAAGAATCTTGTTATCAACGGAGATTTTGTATCTTCTTGTAAACTAAAAATGGTGGTATTTATCTTTGTGCTTGCCGAATCAGAACATTTGATTCTGATGGAATTTGTGGAGGATATTGGAATTTCAGCTGAATGTTCTGTTGATTCTGTTTCAGTAAATTTAACCCATCTTTGTTTTTCTGAATTAAACCAATAACAAGTTGAAACTCCTTCTTGATTTCCGCCAGAAGTTGTCACATTCAAGAATGTTTTCTTGATTTGAGTTCCCACGCAGCCCAGAACCGGGGTTTGTTCATTTGGTGTTATTGTATCAATGTATAGGGGTTTTGAAGGATAATAGATTATGATATAAGAAAGTGGATTTGTATTATTCATAGTATCATTACATCTTAAATAAACAAAATTAATCACGTCCTTTTCTAAGGTCAAGTTGATAGGAATTGAATTATAAAATTTTATATTCTCCGGCTCTCCTGTTCCATCAGATGCATTAAGCTCATTCGCAATTGGCATCTGTTCAAAAGGTAGGTCTTCTGTATCCCATCTGCAAAGAGAAGGTTCGTCTAAATATGCCCTAAACTCCATTTTGTTTTGATTATCTAAATAAATCAAAGATTCATTTATTGGGTCAGTTGAATCTAAAATCGGGGGGGAACTATCTCCCACATTATATTTCTTAATAGTAAATCTTATTTCTCGGCTTTGTGGTGAGCCTAATATTGAGTTTCCACTTTCATCCTGGCAATCATAAGTCAGAGTTTTTTCAACATCCTCTTCTTCGGGGGTGAAGCTTATTTCTTTTATATGATTTTTTTTATAATCAGGGTCTGGCAGATAATTTTCTGGATTCAAGAAATCAAGAACAGGTGGTTGTTGTTCTGTGTAGATACATTGTGCATTTTCACTTGTTGTGATTATAATCTTTATTTTTTTCCAGTTTTCTACTATGGGATTATCAAAACAACCAAGTTCCGCAGGGTTATCACCAATTTTTATGTTACATGTGCTTGTTGGAGAGACAGGGTCTTCTGCTGTTGGGCCTGAACATTTTCCTCTGGCGTTAATGCTGCAAGATTGACCTAATGCTGCGCATCTCTGCTCATTGCAGGGCTTTAATGGGTCTTGATCACACAGTCCACAATCTTCTGAACCAGATTTTGGTGCCCATGGAAGGCAATAAAAATAATAATGATTTATTCGAACCCTATTTGTTGAATAAAAGGGGTTATTAGTAAATGGGCTATTTATCTCGGGATCATTAAGAATATCTGGTGAATTATCAAATCTTCCAAGATCTCCTAAATTTAAACCCCCCATAAATACCACATATCTTCTATCCCTTTTTAGTTTTGTACTTGAACTGCTTCTTGATGTATTCGCCCAATTTCGATAAGCACCACATTTGCCCAATTGTCGACATCTTTCTGCCATTGCAGTTGACCATATGGCTTCTCTTTCAACAGAATCTACGCAATCATTGTATTCATTTTCTGAATCTGGGCGAGTGTCTATATCGACATCATTATCCTCATTATCATCTGCGTCTGGGTCATCTAATTCGCTGACATCAATCTCCTGAGCTTCTTCTACTTGTCGTCCTTGCATAGCTGAAATCTTTTGCTTGACTTTTGCAATCTCGTCATCTTCATCTCTTTCAACAGAATCTACGCAATCATTGTATTCATTTTCTTTTTTGATATGAGAACAGGCCATTATGTCTTGAAATTTTGGACTTCCTGTTTGCCATCCAAATAGCCCCTGTCCTGGCTGACCTCTTTCTGGACTGCATTTAGCACACTCAGTATCTCCTGAATCTGGATTTGTAGCCCCACCGAGATAACATCTCGCATCCCAGGTATCGTGACACCACCAAGTCCCTGTTGCTCCAAAAACAGTTTTTTCGGACCAAGTTATAAGTTTGTCTTTAGTCGCATCACCAGAAAATCTCTTTCCTAATTCGCAGTTTGCTGTATCTTGTGATGGATATCTTGGCAAACAGGTTGCTTTTTCAAAACCCCGGATGTCTGTCTGCCAATCCTCAAAAACATCATAGTTGGGCATAAGAAGCCATTCTTTCATCTTTTTTAATGCTTGAAATTCAGTAAAATTATCCACCCAAAAACATACACCCTGATTAGCTTCTGCTTCGCATGATTCTTTATCTGATAAGCTGATACAATCTGTTTCTGAAATTGCAACTCGTTCAGCTACTTTTTTTCCATTTGCAGCAGTGTAGTTTTTGCAATATTCTGTTCCGGGACTTAATGGAATAATTTCAACAAGATTATTTGGACCACAAATATACATATAATCTGTCCATCCAACTGGTGGTTTTTCTCCTTTTAGAAGACTTTCAGGAGACCACCCATCATGTCCGCACCACATGTCTCCTTGCTTATAACTTCCGCAGCCAGTTGGTGCGCAGTCTGCTTTGTTATCTGATTCAAGACAACCTTGTCTTGCGAGACAATTCTTTGCAATATTTTCTATATTCCCGCAAGCATCAAAGTAAAAAACTTTAGTTAAATCATCGCTACAACCTGTTGTCTTGCCTGCACATTGTGAACAAACTTGAGAACATTTTTTGCCCCGATTAAATTTTCCGTGATTTGCCTGGCAAGATTGAGAAGTCATATTAATGCATCTATTCCCATTATTTATCTCACAACAACCAAAATTGCCTAATCCTTCTTCACTAATGAACTGCTTGCAGGTATCTAAATTTGATGTGGGAATAATCTCTGGGAGAAATCCTTGAAATACTGCCCATTGTTCACAACTTTTTTGGGTCATTATCTTTGGGCCTTCTTGCAGCACACAACAAATTTTCTTGCAATTCTCCATATTACACATCTCGTTTCCAGGGAAAAATTTTGAATCTGGGGCACATGATGCCTTGAGGGTGTTGTAAGAACAACTGTCATTTGTCACGCAACATCCTGTCTGGCAGTTAGGGTGGCTATTACAACTTCCTAATCTAAAACCGAATGAACAAAGCCCGGGATCTTCAACCTCTTGACAATAGAGATTGTCTATAGTCTTCTCACAACAACCAACATCTGATGCCTTTGCTGTTGGAAGAAAATTGAATACTATCAAAACTATGGAAATCATTAGTAAAATCAAAATTGAATTTTTATTTTTCATTTTCAGATATATTTTGGATTTTTAACTGTGAATAAAAAAGTGAGGGGATTCCCTTCTGAGTTAAGCAAATTTGCTGCAGTTATGTTATATAACCTTATTGAAGTGAATCTATTGTCTAAGGTCAATAAAAAATCTTGATTTCTTGATGCGTAATCTGCGAAGAAATTTATCGCATTCCCCGAAATCTCTTCATTTACTATCTGTTTTGCAAGAGTTGCTTGTTCGTATAAGGGGGATTCTTTCTCAACTAAAAATTGATTGAATTCTAATCTCTGATTAGATTTTGTTTCAATCTTTATTGGGCAGGTTATATTAAGAACTATTTTCTTAAGATAAAGATGAACTTCTTGGTTTAGCTGGCTTTGTGTGCAAATTGTTAATAAATTAACTTTGTTTTCTGTATTTGCCTTGAATGAATTTAAACAAGAGGTGATTTTTGATTTTAATCTATTTGTTAATTGAGATTCTATGTCTTGTATTAACTGGGGTTTTTGGAAAATGCACGGGTTTTCTTCATCGTCTGTATAACAGAGATATTGTATCCGAGTTTCTAAAAAAGTATAATATTGTTCAGGATATGCTTCTGGATTCATATAGCCGCCTTGGAGAGAAAGATTTTCGACATATCTATCAATATCATCTTTTATACAATCAGTGATATATGTTCCAGGATTAAAGTTTTCGATTACTGGAGATCTAGGATTTTTAGGAATCAAAAAATATACTGCTAAGACTATTCCAACTATCACGATTGCGAGAATAACAAATAGTGTAACTTGGGCTTTCCTGCCTCTTTTGCTATACATTTTATATTTTACCTGAAGAATTTGTCATTTAAAAAGGTTGTTAAAAAGTATTTGTGTTATATCAAAACCTCAAAAGTTTTTTAAATACTAAAAACATTAAGAACTCATGAAAAAGAGGACTGAGAGAAAAGTATTTACTTTTTTAGTTTTTGTCTGGATACTATCTGTATTAATTATTAATATATGTTCTGTTTCTGCAACTGAACAAGATCAGATAAAAAAAACATATAATTGGCTTAAGAATAAATGCATAGGAACAAATAATGTAAATTGGCAGACATTAGATGTAGAAAAACATCTTTTTTGCATACTTTCACTTAAAAAAGATTTAACCACAAAACAGCTTAATGCTTCTTATAAAAATCTTTTATCAAAAAGTTTTGAAAATGGAACTTGCTGGGGTCCCGGCAATGGACAAAGTTCAGAATCGAGTTGCACGACGTTTAATAGTGCTCTTGGAAAACTATCAATGCATGCTTTTTCTTCTGAAGGTGCTGACCCTACAATTGTCAGCGAATGGTTGTTGAATAGAACGATTGCTTACTCAAATGTTTTTTGGTATCTTCAGATTTCTTCTCCTGAAGCTGTAAGATGTCTGATTGCTTTTGATAAAAATGGTCAAAAAGAAGGTGAAATTTCTATCAATGACAAAGGAGTTTTCACTTCTATTACAGATAGTGTAAAAACTTGTTTTACTGACGAGACTTACTGGCTTGGACTTAAACCAGAATGTGCAAGCACGACTTTTAATCTAAGCTGTGAAAAAGATGTCAAAGTAAATTTCTTTTTCAAAAAAACAAAAACAAGCAATGAGTTTTATGTGACTAACCAATTACAAGAGGGGCAGGACTTATCAATAAACATTACGAGTTTATGTGTTGGCTTATCAAAAGGGAGCACAACTTGCGATTATAAATCAACATTGTGGACAGCATATGTCTTCTCATCAACAGGAGATAAAGAAAAAGCAAAAACCTTCTTACCTTATCTTGTGATGGAAGAACCTGGAAATTTGGGATTATTACCTCAAGCATTCTTATATGATCTAACTGGTTCTGAAAAATATGCCCAGGAAATTGTTCCCTTGCAACAAACAGATGGATTAATATTAGCACAAACTTCTCTGAATTACAAATATTACGATTCTGCAATTGCGATGCTGACAAAGGCTTCTATAAATACAAATGAAACTAAGATGCATGATAAATTAGTTTTATTACAAAAGAAAGAAGGACTTTATTATTACTGGGCGTCTTCTACTTCAAATGGCGCAGGGAGAGATGATTTGAAAGATACCTCAATGTTGTATTATGTTCTATGGTCAAATTATGATCCAAGACCAGAATGTATAAGGAATGGATATCAATGTGTTGATAACTGCACTTTAGCTGGAGGTAATGAACAAAGTGGAGATTGTGGTTCTTCTAGTTTATATTGTTGCGAGATTCCACAAACTTCCATATCTTGCAAAGATAAGTATGGGAATTGCAAAGCAAGTTGTTTCTCGAACAATGAAACACAAATAGGGTATGAATGCCAAACAGGTGTTTGTTGTAAACTTAATAGTCAATCTTTATGTGTTTCTGAATTAAGAGGAAATTTATGTGTTCCTGACCCGTTAAAAGAGGTAAAATGTACAAATGCACAAGGACTAATAATTCCGTTTATACAATCTGGAGATCCTAGCTATAGAGATTATTGCTGTAAGGGAACATGCACTTATGTTAACAAAACTTGTACTGAACTTGGTGGAGAAGTTTGTGAGCCTAACCAAGGAAAGTCTTGTCAAAATGGAAATAATTTACCATCAACTGAACAATTTTGTTGCAGACAAGGATTTTGTGTTCAGGGAGCACAGACTTGCTCGCAGAAAGCTGGAGTTAGATGTAATTCTGGAGAAGAATGCTCGCAAGGAACAATGGTTGATGCTTCTGACACTAACGGACAAATGACTTGCTGTACTAGCGGTGGAAGATGCCTGCAATCAACTTGTTCTGAAACAATATGCAATGACGGAGAAACTTGCGATGCTTCTGGTTATGAAACAATGGATGCTTTAATTTGCTGTCCTGGAACTTGTTCAGCTGAATTGCAAAATTGTGTTGATATGGGCGGGCAAGAATGCTTTAATGATTTAGTTTGTTCTCAATCAAACATTGAAGCAAAGGATACTACTAAATGCTGCATAGGAACATGCAAAGAAAAAGGAACTTTCCCATGGGGTACTGTTATTATTATCATAGTTATTCTTGGATTAATTGCTTTAGTTTACTGGCTATTTAAATCAGGAAAAATCAAGATGAAAGGTAAAGGAAAAGAAGAAGATGAGTTTGGATTTGGAAATGATTCAGTAGATGCAGGGATTTCTGGAATTGAAGGTTTTGATAAAATGCCTGCTTCTGGAAAACCATCAAAACAACAATTCAAACCCTTGCCTGGGCCTATTTTAAAACAAGTTCCTAGAATGCAAGCTCCTTCAAAACCTGTTCAAGCTCAACCAAAATCAAGTCCTACTGCAAAAAAACCTGTTAAGAAAACTAGTTCTCCACTTGACGAGAATTTAGCTGAATTAGAGAAATTGAGCAAGGAATAAAATCTTATGTCTTTATGTATTTTAAACTAACTTCTACTAAACTAAAATATATTGACTATAGTGATGATTTACACTAATCAAACAGATTACGTCAGTATGTGTATGTTGAAGTTGTTTTTAGTTTTCAAGAAAGATAACAATCACAATCAAATAAGAGGGAGGTTAACACTTATAGATGCTACAGCAATCTTAATTTTATTTCTTTGTCGCTATTTCAATAAAATGTTTAAATCGTCGCAAATAATTTGAGAAGACACATCAATATTAAGATACGTCTGTATGTGGTATAACCTATAGATGGCTTTCACAGAAGCCAAACCTTTAATTTTATTTCTTGGTCGCTATTTCAATAACATCACCATTCTTGAGAACATGGTCGCGACCAACAGCAACTTTCTTCTTTACATCTATTGCTTTGACAAAATTATTTCCAATATCCGAATGTATCTTGAATGCAAAATCCAAGGCAGTTGAACCAGGAGGCATCAAGTAACAATCAGGAAGTACATTGCCCTTGCTGTCAGTCAGTTTGTGCAATCCTCCTGGAAAAACATGGATGTATTTTAAATAATCAAATACGCTAGTATTCAAGACTTGCTGAACTCCTGTGTTTTTCCATTTATCTAAAATTTTTTGGACAAAATCAAGTGCTTTTTTCTGTCTTTCATCTAATTTGTCTTCTTTAAGAATCTTGAATGAAGAATCTCCTGGGATGTAATCAACAATATCCTGTCTTGCAGCTTCTCTCAAAGCTAATTCAGATTCGCTAGAGCAAGGGACTATAAGAAGATGAGGAAATTTTTCTTTTGCTATCTTCAAATTTTCAGAAAATTCAGGCCTGTCTGATTTGTTTGCTGCTATAATCATTGGCTTGCTTTGTTTTCTTAGTTCTCTGCAAAATTCAAGCAATTGCATCTCATTCCATCCAGAGGCCTTGTCTTTCTCAATATTTATTCCTAATTTGTTTACAGCATTTCTGACCATCTCTTCATTTACTTTCAAGCCAGAAAATTGCTTGGCAACTGCTTTGTAGAACTCAGAATGTTCTACTTCAATTTTCCTGACAAAACTTCTCCAAACTTTCTTTAAAATTCCCAAGTACCAGTAATCAAGTTCTTCTTCTAAAAATAATATATCCTTGCATGGATCATGCATGCCTGCTGTACATGGCTTTCCTTCAGAATCAGTCAATCCAGCCATGTCAACAACATGAATCAATAAATCTGCATTACTCAAATCATCTAAGAATTGGTTTCCTAATCCTCGTCCTTCATGTGCTCCTGGAACTAATCCTGCAACGTCAAGAAGCTCAACAGGTACAAATCTCTGGCCCCTGACACAGAATCCTTCTCTTGGATTGCATTTTGTTTTGAAAAAGCTCTCAACACATTCTACTCGAACATAACCTATCCCATGATTTGGCTTGATTGTAGCAAAAGGATAGTTTGCTATAAGAACATCTGACAAAGTAGCTGCTTTGAAAAACGTGCTTTTGCCAACATTAGCTTTTCCGACAACACCTATTAACATAAAAAATAAAGATAATAAGTGTATTTAAATTTAGTTGAGAGATAAAAGCCTATAAACTGCTAACCCGATTAGAATCCGTCAACACGAACATGAGCATTAGGGGGTTCATACTCTGGAATCTGAGTAATGCCCTTAACTATAGCAATCTGTGCGATTGAAGAATATTTGATTTCATTGCCTTTGCTTTGTTCATGTCTTGATTTAGATGATTTCGTGGGGACAAAACCATATTCTGGATGAGGAAATACCCTGCCTCTCACACCTGTAGTAAGAATCAAACTAGAATTACGAAGTTCTGCAACAAAACCATAAAAAGTGGTTAGTGGTTCAACTGGTTTTCGTGATCTTAAATCTACTTCTTTGATTTTAACTTCCAAATATGAGCCTCTCTTAATTCCTTTTTTAATTAATTGTTGGCTATTAGTAATTGTTTGTCGAATTATGAGTTTGTATGGTTGTCTCATAATTTTGATAATATTTCTTATTTAAAAGGATTATGAAAAAAGAATATATGCTTTAAAGAGCATAATTAATTTTCTTCAGAGAAGTTCAAGTCGCCAGGAACTATAATGCAGAAAGGTTCTGAGACTTTTTTTGATGAAAGTGATTTGATGTATCCCTTAAGAATATTTTGTTTTTCAGTACCTAAACACGAGGAAATAACAAGTTCTTTGTTTGTCAGAATATTATCTTTATCTGATTCAATTAATTCGTGCAATGCATCTTTCAAGGAAAGCCCTGGATCAACTAATATCAGGGAATGAGCTTTTATTGAAAAATTTTCCTTGATTATCTCTAGAAAAGAAGTTGGTTTGTAGTTTTTCTGCCATTTTGGGAGCGATGTGGTCTTGCCAAATTTGTAAAGCTGCAACCCAGTGTCAGAAACTGCGTTTAAAACAGAGATATTATGGATAACTTGTGTTTTAATTTTCTGTTTCTCAGCTTCTCTTAAGATAGTTATGTGTGTTGTTGCTGCTAATGGGTCGCCGTAGACAAGGATAGAGATATTTGTTTGCCTAGCATCGTCTATAAGTGTTTGAACATCATCTTCAAATTGTCTTCGTCCAGAAGGAATCACTGGTTTGCCAATTAGCTTTTCCAAATCATCTATTTTGTAAGGAAATGTAGAAGTATAATTCTCCAAGTAAACTTTATTTGAAGACTTAATTGCATCTAATGCCTTTAAGGATATGTCTTTCAATTCCAAACCAAGTCCTATTAAATATATCATGATAAGAGAGATTCTGAGAGTTTAAAAAATATACTAATTGTTTTGTTAAACCTTTGAGGGTTATGATTGTTCTATTATTTTTTTCTTGATATCTGATTTGAGTTAGGAATCCAGAGCAAAAGGAGAATGGGCAATATAGATCTTAACTTTTTCAACAGAGGTCATAGCAAAGTAATATTTTTAAACCTAGATATTAATAAAAAATGTAGAGGCTGAATAAGTTTATCAATTAAAGATATTAAATAATTGACTATGTTCAAAAACATTCCTTATATTAGAAGAACAATTTACGAGCTACAAAACAAAGAAAGATCAGCTCCTTTGTGGGAGACTTCTGGATTATTCAGGTGCATTGATGCTGATAGATCTCTTGTGGAAGATTGCTCTCTTCCAGGACATTTTCATTCAAGACTTTTTCAGATTGGATTGAGGAGAAATCTTTTCAGAATAGTTAATGATTGGGGCCAGTATATTTGCAGATATAGTGGAAACCATAGGATCCATGAAAATGTTCTTCCTAATGACTGTGCTGCTGATTTTGGAAACACAACTCTTTCTGGAAGATTAAAATCAAATATCACTGATAATTATGCTGCAGTATTATTTTTTGGCGAAACAGCTGTTATCTTCGACACAACAACATCTGATGATAGCGCCATTAAAATGATGAGCCCAAGATATTGTGAGAAACGCATTCAACCATTAGAAAGAAGACTTCAGAAAAAAGTGGGTTATGTACTTGTTAGTATTGGTGACTTCAAATATCAATCATTTTATTCTTACAGGGCTATCAAAGATTTTCAACATAATGGAGGTTATTTTGTTGATGCTCCTGTGTCTTTTTATAGATTTACTCAAGAAGTAAATCAAGGAATAAAAGAAAGAAATCTTGTTGTGGACGGGCCTTATTTTGCAAAATGTCCTGATGCATCATGGCTCCATGTAACCTGCAAAAACAACAAAATGGAATTTAGGGGCCCAAAACAAGAAAGTGAGAGGGGGCATCATGAAAATCTTGTTCTGAGCAGAATTAATAATCCAATTCACAGACAATCAATCTATAGGGCAGTTCCTGCTTGATAATGGAATTAATTAATTCTTTGATTTCTTAGACATCACAAAACTTGCCAAAACTATCAAGAAGATAAAAACATACATTGAAAGCAAGAAAAATGAGTTTTGGCTCTTTGCAAAAATAGCTGTGATAATAATTGCCAAAACACTTGTTGTTATGATTAACTTGAAGAAAACCCTTCCTGATTTTAACTCTTCTTTTGTAAAATATGCTAATAGCAAGCCAATAGGATAGCCTGATAATGCGATTATAATTATTATGATTATTTGTAAGGCGTTCATTTTATTAAAATGTAAAATAAACAAGGTTTAAATAATTTGACAAATTAAGTTTTGATAAAGAAGAGGTTTTAAATGAAGATTAGCAATAAAGGTGGTTTGCGTTTATTCCTATTTATCATAGTTTTGATAATCTTATTAACACTTGTTTTTATGTACAACTCTAAGATTTTTGGATTTGTCAATTATTTATTTGGAAAAGACATCTCAATAGATGTTGGGGCTAATAAAGAAAACTTCTATCTAAAACATGGAGAAAAAACAAATCTTGAGTTTAATATCTATCTTCAGGGCAATTCATTTTGCAAAGCTAGGTGCTCATACAGGTTTTGGGATATCTCAAGGAATCTGACTATTAAAGAAGATAATTTTACTTTAGATATTCTTTCCAAGACAATTAACTTTACACTTTCTCCAGAAAGACTTGGAATCGGACAAGAACTTTACAGATATGACCAGAAATGCACAGGGCAATACAGCACTTTATGCCAAATTTCTCAGAAAGATAATTACCATAATATTATAATCAGCATGCAATATAATCTAAGTGATGAAGAAAAGATATTAAAAGAAAATTCTTTGAAAGATTTGGACTCTATGTTAATGAATATTAATAATTGGCACTCTGATTTGCTTTATTTTGAGGATATCTTGAATCAATTGGATAATTATGCAATTGTTGAGAATCTAGAAGCTGAGAAAAATATTCTCCAGGAAGATATAAGTTCTGTTGATGACTATATGTTCGATCTTGAACATTTATGGAACAAGCAGGATTATTATTATCTGAATGACAGAATCTCACAAAATGAACTTTTCAATAATTTTAATAAGAGCTTTATTTTAAAGAAAAATCTAATTTTAGGGAACATTTCCTTGTATAACTTCTGTGTTAACAAAACTGAACTGACTAGAGAAATGCTGACTGAGATGAAAATTGCACTTGTTTTGAATATGTCTAATTTTTCGAAATACTTGGAAGTTAATGAGACTATTTTTGATTTTAATTCAAAAATCAAGATTATTATTGAAAAAAATTCTCTTGATTTCAAAAACAAGATCACACAGGAAATCTTCAACAAAACACTTTTATTATATAATTATTTCAAGAACGAAAGTTCTAATGAAACAATTCCTTATATTAAGTATGAAAATATTTCTGAAGAAATTATACGATCAGTTCAAGCTTCAAGACAGTATTATTATCTTGATATTTCTTTTAATGAACCACATGAACAATGCTGTGTTTTCAACTCTTGTGAAGACTGCTGTTATGATGAAACATGTTTTTTAGAGAATCTCCCTGTTGTTTTTGTACATGGGCATGATTTCAGCAAATATGTCTCTGCTGAGAACAATCTTTACTCTTTAAATAAAATTCAAGATAAGCTCGAATCAGATGGATTTTTGAATGCAGGCAGCATTTCTTTGAGTTCTAGAATGGATAATCAAGGGATTTGGGGAATAATTAATTACCCTATGACTCTGAAGGTGTCATATTATCTTGGGATTGAAAATGTATCTGGGGAATTTTTATTAATTCAAGATAAGAATGAGGATATAACAACCTATGCTAACAGGCTGAAGAGTTTGATTGATATTGTCAAATTCAAGACAGGAAAATCAAAAGTTGTTATTATTGCTTATAGCATGGGGGGATTAGTCACAAGAAGATACATACAACTTTACAGAGAAGACAGTGTTTCTAAATTAATTTTATTTGCTGTTCCAAATAAAGGAATTGAAGGGGAGATTAAGAGTTTTTGCCCTGTTTTAGGAGAAAGTAAAGAATGCAAGGATATGGAAGTTAATAGCACGTTCATGCAAGAACTTTCAAGTGCTCCCAACCTTACAATCCAGGTGTATGCTATTGTTGGAACAGGATGCACAATGCTTGATGGCAAAGGTGATGGAATTGTTCTTGAAAGAAATGCAAAACTTGAAGGTGCTAAAACTTATATTATAAAAGGAGATTGTTCAGGAGGATTTTTGCATACAAAACTTAATGATCCAGCACAATATCCTAAAGCATATGGGATTTTGAAAGAAATTTTGAAAGGCGAAGCTTGATTTTGTCTTTTTTATCTTAGTCTAAAGAAAGCCAGGGCATTCTTGTCTGTTTCGTTCTCAACTTGTTCTGGGGAAATGTGTTTTATTTCAGCTATTTTTTTGCAGACAAGAATAACATTAGTTGGCTCGCCAATTTCTTGTTCAGGTTTTTGGGCAAACCAGGGAGAATCTGTCTCAAGCATTATTCTTTCTATAGGCATATCACGTGCGATTTTCTTCAAATCTTTGCTTTTTAATAATGCTGGGCCAATAGAGATAAACCAATTATTATCAATTATTTTTTTAACACAAGACTTATCTTCAAGAAAGTGGAATAAAACCCTCTGGTTCTTCATATGTTCCTGTTCTAGTATGAAAATCGATTCTGGAACAGCCCCTCTTGAATGAATGACTAATGGCAGATTAAGCTCTTTTGCCAATCTTATGAATCTTATGAAAAGTTTCTTTTGCTCGTCCCTCCATCTAGATTCTTTAGTCCAATGATAATCTAATCCAATCTCGCCAATTGCTGAAATATCTTTTAAGTTCCTTCTGATGAACTTATCAATTCTGAGAATATCCTCCTCTTTAATTTCTTTTATGAATTCAGGATGCAAGCCGATGCATATTTTAACGAAGGGGCTATATTTTTTGAAAAGATCGCCTGTCTTGTCAATGTCTTTTATATGTGCACAGCTTGAGATAACATAATTCAGCTGTTTTTTCCATTTTGGAATGAGCTCATCGAGTTTTAGGAAAAGCTCGTTCTGTTCTAAGTGGCAATGTACATCTATCATCTTTTTTGTAAAATCCCAAAGTATCTAGATTTTAAAAATTTATCTTATCTTTTAGCACAATAAACATTTTAAATAACCTTGTTATATTAAATTATGGATTTTTGGCTAGCTGAAAGAATGAGCAAACTTGGAACTGAAACTGCTTTTGAAGTCGGTTATTATGCTAGTTTGTTGAAATTAAGAGGATTAGAACATAAAGTGATTCCTTTTTATGTAGGAAATATTAATCTTAAAACTCCTAAAAATATAAGAGATGCGATTCATAAAGCAATTGAAGAAGGAAAAACCGGCTATTGCGCTCCAAAAGGGATTTATGAACTTAGAAAAGCTATGGCTGAACATCTCAATGAAAGATTTGAAAATAGTGGATTGGAATTTACAGAAGATAATGTCAGTGTGCAATCAGGCGGAAAACCAGTTATTATCAAGACTCTTTTGACTCTTATGAATCCTGGAGATGCTGTTGTCTATCCTGAACCAGGATATACTATCTACAGTTCAGCTATAAATGTATTTGATGGAATTCCAGTTCCTTACAAATATGTTGAAACTGAAAAAGGATGGGAGATTGACTTAGATCATCTAAAATACCAAGTCAATAAATACAAGCCAAAAATCCTGATATTCAACAATCATCATAACCCCACTGGTTCAGTTACCTCTCAAAAACAACTTGATGAAATCGCTGAATTAGCTGTTCAAAATAATCTTTTAATTCTGAATGATGAAGCTTATGAAAGAATATACTATGGCCAAGAGTACGGAAGTTTGTTATCAGACCCAAGATTGAAAAAAAGAATGATAAATGCATTTAGCTGGTCAAAATCATTTGCTATGCCTGGTCTGAGACTTGGTACTGCTGTTGGGCCTGAAATAATCATCGATGGAATAAATAAATGGAATGTTAACATAGAATCATGCACTACCCAGCCTATTCAATGGGGCGGTATTGAAGCATTAAAAGGACCGCAAGATGGCGCTAGGAAAATTCTATCTTCTTTTAGGAAAAGAAGAGACTTTGCTTATCCACTAATAAATAAAATTCCGGGATTTAAGACTCATCTGCCGAAAAGCACTTTTTATTTCTGGGTTGATGTAACTGAAGCAATGCAGAATAAAGGAATAACTGATTATGAAAAATTATGGAGAAGCCTTATAGATGAGACTGGTGTGGCTATCACTACAAGAAACCATTTTGGAAATCCTTTAGAATGTGAAACTAGAAAATATATAAGAATTAGTTTTTCTGGAGTAAGTTTGGGTGAGATAAAAGAAGGATTGAAAAGACTTGAAGATTATTTCTCAAGATAAGATTCTCGCTTATTACGGACCCGACAGGATTTGAACCTGCGACCCCTTGCTGTCCTAAAGTAGTTTTCTCTACCTTCCTAGAGTTTCTCTTTTTCTAAAAGAGAAACTGTAGATAGAAGGCAAGTGCTCTATCCAAACTGAGCTACGGGTCCTCAATATCTGGAATTATTTGATACTTTTAAAGTTTTCACTTTCCATCACATTTATAAACCCTTGAAAATTCTGTAATTGTACCAAAAGTTCGCAAGTTAGTTCAGGTTAGTGAATTCTTGTAGTGTTTGGATGAATAAATATGTATGGAGGATAAAATGAGCATGAAAGTATATGTAGGAAACTTAGCTTTCTCTGTCAAAGAAGATGAATTGAGAGAAAAATTCGCTTCATTCGGAGAATTGACTGAAGTTACTATTATAATGGACAGAATGTCTGGAAGATCTAAGGGCTTCGGTTTTGTTACTTTTGCAGATGATGAAGCTGCAAAGAAAGCAATTGCTGAACTTGACGGCAAGGAATTCCAAGGAAGAAACTTGAAAGTCAATGAAGCAAGACCTATGGAAGAGAGACCCCAAAGAAGTTTCGGCAGAAGATACTAATAATAAAACAGACTAAAATTTTACTTTTTTTATTTTTTTATTTTAAAAATAAAAGAGAGGATTAATAAGTGATATGTTAAATTCATTTGCGCAAGACAACGTTGTGCCAATATTTTTGGCAGTCTTGCAAGACAAAACACATATTAAACATACCAACATAGACCCAATATAAACACAAAAATGACAAAATTCAAAGAATTAGGAATTACAGAAGAAGTATGGAAGGTTATACATGAAGATGGTTTTGAAAAGCCGTCTGAGATCCAAGCAAGAACTATCCCATTAGTCTTGCAAGGAAAAGATGTTATTGGGGGCAGTGCCACTGGTTCAGGGAAGACATTGGCTTTTGCAGCAGGGATTATCAAACATACTGAACATGGAAAAGGCATTCAAGCTTTAATCTTGACCCCAACAAGGGAGTTGGCAGAACAAGTAACTAAAGCTATTAGACATTTTTCAAAATACAAGCCATTGAAAATAGTCTCTATTTACGGAGGTTTGAGTATAAATCCCCAGATAGAAGACTTAAGAAGAGCTGATATTGTTGTTGGAACTCCTGGAAGAATTTTAGACCATCTTCAAAGAGACACTATTATCTTAGACTCTCTAAAAACACTTGTATTAGATGAAGCTGATAGAATGCTTGACATGGGCTTTATTGATGATGTATTAACAATCATAAAAGCCTGTCCTAAACAAAGGCAAACACTTTTGTTTTCAGCAACAATATACGATGAAGTTGTTTTCATAGCTTCTAAGTACATGAATAATCCAGTAGAGGTTTCAGCTGAATCAAGAGTTGACCCAAGAAAACTTAATCAGGTTTTTTATGATGTACCTGATAATATGAAATTCTCGTTGTTAGTGCACTTGCTTAAAGAAGAAAAATCAGATTTAGTTATGGTCTTCTGCAATACAAGAAGAAATACTGGTTTTGTTGTTAGGAATTTGACTTTAAATGGAATTCCTTCTGTATCAGTCCACGGGGGATATACTCAAGCTAAAAGAAACAAAATAATGGAGGATTTCCATGCTAAGAAGATAAGAGTTTTGGTTTGCACAGATGTTGCTGCCAGAGGATTGGATATTGAAGGCATTTCTCATGTATACAATTATGATATTCCAGATGATGTCAAAGATTATATCCATAGGATTGGAAGAACTGCAAGAGCTGGAAAAGAAGGCAAGGCAATCAATATACTCTCAAGTTATGATTATGAGAACTTTAATAAAATTGATGATGATGAATCTTTGAATGTTGTCAAAGTTGAACTTCCTGACTTTCCAATGATTATCCCAAGAAGTTTCAGAGAAAAATATGAGGGCGGACAAAGGCAACATGGAAGACATGAAAGAAGAGATTATCATAAAAGCAGATTTGGAAGACAAGGACGCAGTCAATTTAGTCATCATAGAAGTTCATTTAGCCATGGTTCTTCAACTCATAGACAAGGAGAGCATCGTTATAAGTCTAGAGAACAAGGAAAGGACAATTATCATAAAAGAGAAGATTATCATAAGAAAGATGATTATCACAAAAGAGGAAACTCTGAACATAGAAGTTATCATGGAAGAAGCAGAGAGCATTCACGACACAAATTCCATAGAAAACCAAATTATAATTTAGGGGAGTAATCTGTAGATATATGTTGTATTATCTAAATGGCCTTTTCTTACTTAATGAAAACTGCTGATTTTTTAGTCTTTACATTAATTTATAGGCGTAACTTCTCAATTGACTATGTCTCTTGCATCACAATAAAGGTTAAAAATCAATTTTTCTTTGATTTTTATGGCAAAGTACAAAAGAAAAGCAGATATAATTGAATATGATCCATGTTCAGGATTGCATTCTTGCAGAAAAGCAAAGGAAGTGATAATTGCTGAGTTGAATGTTCATGGATGCAGAAACTTTGGATATTCTAATACTCAGGGAATTGTGAAGATAATTGAAGAATCTGAAACAGGCAAATCAGAACAAACAAGAGTAACTTTTGAAGATGGCAGAGTTTTTCCAATGCAGTATCTTAATCCTTTCAAGTATTGAATTTTGATTTTTGTTTAAGTTTATAAGTCAATAATCCATAATTTTATAAATTGATTATCTTTAGAACTTTTACGCACGGATGCCACAGCAGCTACTGGGGCCGATTTTTAGCGCCGAGGTGCTAAGAAGCCCAACCTGCAGAGCGGCTTTTCGGGGGTGCAAGTCCCTCTCCGTGCTTCAGGATTTTTTATTATTCTTTAGTGACAACATATCGGAAGGTTTAAAAACACAAAAAGCTTTATTCTCTTGATTAAAATGGTAAGA
>Ga0233423_10000496_pt1 | contig 20887 bp, 23 predicted proteins | sample Watercolumn_Mata_FD_180713 | JGI IMG/M metagenome (GOLD analysis project Ga0233423, IMG submission 180713) | Freshwater microbial communities from Lake Matano, South Sulawesi, Indonesia - Watercolumn_Matano_2014_112_MG | ecosystem: Environmental > Aquatic > Freshwater > Lake | place: Indonesia...
TTCTTGCGCTTCTTTGCCACGTAACCCAGCCTTACGAGCTGATTCAGGTAGCCGCTCTCTATTGCCCTTGCCCGAGTGGTGATCTTGGCCACCTCGTCGGCCCTCGCCTCGATGAGTTTGCTTAGCGCCATCACGGTCTTCCTCAAATGGTCTGGAAGCTTCAGCAGCATCGCTACGTCCAGGCTGCTGGTCTCTTCCCCTCCCCTCTTTGAGGCCTCCCTCCCCTCAAACCTGCGGAGGATCTCCCTTTGGAGGCCCACCATCTCCTCTAGGCTACTCCTGATTGAACCGAACTCCTTCTCCATCCTTGCCAGTGTCGCCGTCGTCTTATTCTCTTGTCTGCTCATCAAATACAGCCCTTAGTATCTCTGTTGAACAGTTAATCTATAGAACTTAGAATAAATACCTTTCGATTAGCAATCTGTTTTAATACCTGAGCATGATACTGAAATCAACTGGTGTCCAATATGGGAAAGGCTCGAGTGGCCGTGGTTGGGGTCGGAAACTGCTGCTCCGCCCTCGTCCAGAGCATTGTGTTTCACAAGGATAACGATGTTGGTCTGATTCATAAAGAGGTGGGTGGGATACGCCCCTCGGATATAGAGATCGTCGGGGCTATTGACATCGATTCGAGGAAGGTGGGGCGCGATCTCTCGGAGGCGATATTCGCGCAGCCAAACGTCGCCCTGAAGGTATGCGATGTCCCGCCCATTGGTGTTAATGTCGTCAAGGGTCCGGTGCTCGACGGCGCCGACGGGATCCTCAAGGATCTGATATCCGTTGACGGCTCTCCCCCGGTAGACATCAAAGAGTACCTCCGCGAGGTGGGGGCCGAGATCTTGGTGAACCTCCTCCCGACGGGCTGCCCGATGGCGTCAGAGTTCTACGCAGACGCGGCGATACACGGGGGTTGCGGGTTCATAAACTGCACCCCGTCAAAGATCGCCTCGGACAACCGCTGGGTCGAGGCCTTTGAGGACACGAACCTCCCACTGGTGGGGGACGACCTGATGAGCCAGATAGGGGGCACCGCCCTCCACATGGGGCTGCTGGACTTCCTCAAAAAAAGGGGGGTAAAGGTGGAAAAGACCTACCAGCTGGACATCGGGGGATCCATGGAGGCCTACGGCGTACTTGAGGACTTCAGGAGGGAGGAGAAGCGCAAAGTAAAGTCAGATACGATAAAGCACGCCCTCCCCGCGGGGTCTGAGGTCGCAACCGGCACATCAGACTACGTGAGCTTCATGAAGGACCGTAGGACCAGCTACTTCTATATCGAGGGGAGGAACACCTTGGGGACCGACGTCGTCGTCGACATCTACTTCAGGACCTATGACGGCTCCAACGGCGCGGGGATGCTGCTGGACGTCCTGCGGGGGGTCAAGTTGGCGTTGGACAGGAAGGTTGGAGGACAGCTGACGAGCGTCTCCGCGTACGGGTTCAAGAACCCTCCAATACACGCCCCCATCGCAGAGGCGCAGCGCTGGTTCGAGGAGTTCGTCTCGGGTGCGAGGAAACGCTAGTAAGCTTTATTTACCTCGGCTTTTTATCTCCTCCTTGCAGACTCTGCTTCTAGCCGAGTCGGACAAGTAAAAAGTTGGAGAAATAATGTCTGAAGTTAAGAAAGTTGAGGAACTGAATCCAGGCTCCAGAAGCGTGGATGTTTTAGTAAAGGTTTTGGAGATAAACCCGAGCAGGGAGGTCTCCACAAAGGACGGATCACTGCATAACGTTGCGGACGCCCTCGTGGGGGACGAGACTGGCTGCATCATCCTCAGCCTCTGGGATAACGACATCCCGAGGGTGAAGGTTGACCAGACGATATCCATAAAGAACGGCTACGTCTCGCTCTTCAGGGGGTCAATGCGGCTGAACATCGGCAAGTACGGAACCCTGGAAGAGACCACAGAGACGATAACCAACGTCAACAGAGAGAGCAACATCTCGAACCGATCCTACGACCAACAGATCCCGAGGTTCAGGCCTCTATACCACGACGATGATCGGGGAAGGTTCAGGCGAAGAAGGTAGAAAGGTTCAGCAGAACTCTCCCTTTACCGTCACCTCATTTTTATAAAGGTCAATTTATAAAGTTTAGGCAAGAAGACCACCCTACCTGTAGGGTGGATGAATTGCGTTAGGCTTAAATACCTTTTTTGCCTCAATTTAGACCACGCCCCGACGGTAAAGACATGGTGACATGCCGGGATACCACGGCGTCAATCCCTCTGTCGGAGGCAGGCTGTGACCCGAAGGCAATGGCGTCTATGGCTCGCCACCAGATGTCAACCAGCCAATCGTCCTCCGTTCCCACAACGGGCGTCATATGGAGAACCAACTCCGTGACGAAAACTGGAAGGACAAGCCACCTAACTTGTTAGGTGGTAGTTGACCAGGTATCAGTCATAACACGATGATCTGCCATGCCCATAACGTACCATCCAGCGGAGGACGTCCAGTCGCTCGTGAGGGAGGTCATCGAGAGGCTCTCCCTCATCCACATTGATCCGAACCGCGTCTTCTGCTTCCGGAGCAGGGGATCGCGGTCCAGGCGGGGCATCGCGCGTTGCTACTCCCTCTCCAAGATATGGCAGAAGGCCCTCTCCATCCCGTCGTACTATATCGTAGAGGTGATCTCGGAGAGGTATGATGGTCTCTCCGACGAGAACAAGGTGAAGGTGATCATTCACGAGCTCCTCCACATCCCGAAGGCCTTCGGTGGCGGCCTCCGCCCGCACATCGGCTGCGTGACGAGGAGGACCGTGGAGGAGAACTACTGCCGTTTCATCGCCTCGAAGAGTCAGAGCGGCGATAGGAATCCATCGCCGTAACCGTCGGTACCAAGCGCGCCTCCGTATTAGTATATGACCTTGGTTATGACGCCCATGCCCCTGGCTCTTCCTTCCCTGAACAGGAACTGGTCGCCCTCCCTGATGTATATCGGGCTGAAGACGGTCTCTGCCCTTATCGTCGCCTTGTCCCCGGTCCTCAGCGGATCCTTGGAGCTCCAGACGAGCCTGCAGGCCTCCTTTATGGAGTGGATGTGAAAGATCGCCTCGTAGCCAGGCCGGATGGTCGTGGGGTGGTGGAGTATGAAGACCTCTGCCTCAAAGCCCCTGGCGGCCTTGGCTGGAAGCCCGTCGCCCACGAGCGCTATGCCCTTCTCAACCTCCTCGTAGGAGACCTCGCTTATGGCGAAGGTGACGCTCCTCCCGGCCTGTGCCTTCTCCACGTAGACCCCCCTCTTTGCGTGAATGCTCTTGATCCTCGTCTCCCTGAATGCTCCGTCCCCGAAGGGACCTATCCGAACCTTGTCGTTCGTCCTTATCCAGCCCTGTAGCACTAGCCCGGCAACCACCACTCCGACGCCCGGCACGTTGAACTTGTCGTCTATGTAGAGGAGGAACGGCTTGGTGAGCTCCGCATCCCACTTGAGCCTCGGCGGGAGCAGGTTGAGGAACCTGCGCAGCAGGTAGAGCCCCTCTCCGCTCCTGTTGGAGGCAACGAATATGGGCGCGACCCTACCGCTCCCCATGTTCCTCGCGGAGATCGCCACATCATCGAGGTCCTTGACCATCAGGGGTATCTTGTTGACGCCAGGGGACTTGAGCACGGTCATGAGGTCCTCAAAGACGCTTGAGAAGATCTCCCTCGGCGCGAGATCTGTCTTGGTTACGACCACGAATATGGGGATCTTGAAGCTGAGGGCTATTCCTAGGTGCTCCTTGGTCATAGTCGAGACCCCCGCGTTCCCCGCGACCACCAGCATGACGTAGTCCGGGTTGTAGGAGAGGAGCCCCCTGACAGCGGTTCTGAGGTATCTCTCGTGCCCGCCGATGTCCACGAAGGAGACAAGCTTGCAGCTATTGAGGTAGACCTCCGCCTCGTCGAGCGGGGACGGCAGCAGGTAGTTCACCACCGTCCCCTCCTCGTCGAAGCCCATCACCCTCTCGGCAACGGATGAGGTCCTCCTCATCACCACCTCGTGCTTGTACCTGGCGATCTTGCCCATGACGAGCCCGTCGCCGTCGTCCAGCTCGCCGCCGACCAGGACGCCCACCGTGGTTGTCTTGCCGTGGTCCGCCTGTCCTGCAGTTACGACGGATATCTGTATCGGGAGCTGGTCCCTGCACCTGCGCAGGAGCAGCTCCATGATCCTGCCGCTTTTTCCCTTCGCCTCCCTCACCCTGCTGATCCTTGCCCCGGCGAGTTCCGCCGCCCTCTTCAGGTTCTCCAGCGAGAGCTCGAGCTCCTCGTCGCTTATCCCTAAAGGCTCACCTGAGTCGCTCACCCCTATTATGTAGAAGGCCTCCCCTCCCTTCTCCGCCAGGCGGTACCTTATCTGGGAGGCCAGCTCCTCCAGCCTGTCCCTCGTGGGCTGGGTGATCTTGAGCTTGTACTCTACGTTGCCCTCCTCCCGTTCCTTTGGGAGATTTGAAATGGTGTCACGACTCATCGTATATCTCTGTCCACATAATACTGCATATCTTTCGTGATATCTTTTTCGCAGGCTTCACAAAATTCATGGTTACTTATTGGGCATAGCTTCACAGGAACTATTCCACATTTGTCTGCCTCTCGAGGCTCTCGACCTTTTCGCTCACATCAGAAGCCTCTTCCCATATCTTCTCCAGCATATTAAAAAGAAGGGAGAAGGAGGGTGGCGATCTACCTTTACAAAATTAGCTTTTTCATGGATCGGTACTATGTATGACTCCTTACTGTTTATGGTTAGGATCTGTACATCCAAATTTATATGAGGCTCACGTTCCTCGAAATTTCTCATCAGCTCTCCCACATTCTTATGGTTTTCCTTGTTTACATTTACCAAGAACTTCGTCGTTGTCCCCTCTTTTGGTATCTTCAAGGGGTGATGCATAATCTCATCCGAGACTTCACTCCCTAAGTAAAGTAACAACTTACCAGTAGCCTTCCGGACGATCTCAGAACATGCAAAGCTGCTCTTTGGCAACTTGCTGATGGCAATGACTGCCACGAAGGACGCCAATCCGTCCTCATAAAACTTCATAGATAGCGTTATAGCGCCTACCATTAGAGGACCGAGGTAGAATAATGAGGACAGGTTAATCCACAGGCCAATCCTCAAGATTAGGCGATCCTTCTTTAGGATAAACCTTCCTCCACTGTGGAGTAAAATTTAATAAAAATGATTATAAGGCTTTTAAACTAGTATATAAAGCGAGGTTGAAATGATGTCAGCTACAAAGAAGAAGGCGCATTACAAGAAGAAGGAAGAGAAGGCGAAGAAGAAGAAATAGTCTGATTAGATGAAGTCTGGCACGAAGGTACGGGACCGCCAGAAATCGAGCTTTTTTATCTCTCCTATTTCTATCGGGTGGCACACCCTGCTTACCAGCCCGTTCAGGGAGTACGGCACCCTGGCGAGCCTGGATCCACCCTCGGTCACCCAAGGGTCTATGGCAATCCTCATCCCCTTGACCTCACCCGCAAGCTTCTTTCTCTCGGCGTAGCTCATCCGGTAGGCCTTATCGTCCTCCACGTATATGTGAAAGCCCCTCCCCGAGTAGACAGTGGAGAGCCTCCCATAACCCTTCGATTCCAGCCACTTGTAGAGCTCCACCGTCTGATCTCTCGCCCTGTTGAAGCAGATGTAGCAGAACTTAAACATGGAGGCCCCCTTGCCCCTGTCGTCCAGGGAGCCGCAGTTGGGGCAGTCTATGTTCTCCGGATCCACGTCGAACATCAGCTCCTGACCCAGAACCTCGTCGCAGGATAGGCACCCCTTGCCCCTCTTCTCACAGTCGGCACACTTCTCAACATCCTTGTAGACGTTCCTGTCGTAGTAAAGGTCCTCCGGCAGATACTCTAAGACCATCTCCTTGAGCTCTTGGAAGTCTTTGATGTTGAAATAGAGGAGCTTTCCAAGCTTGCTCTGATACTCCCTTTTGTAGTACCTCGTCTCGTTTCCCACATCAAGGTGGAAGACGGGCCTCCGCAGCTCCTCCGGCTTCTCCCTGAACCACTTCTCCATAAGACCGAAGTCCAGCCGCGAGTAGTACCTGCGCCTCTCAAAGACCTTTGCCGGCCTGAAGTTGAGGGGGTAGCAGTGTCTTAGTTTCGTCATTTTTACCGCCTACAGCACCGCCCCCACCATCAGGGGGAGTGTTATCGTGACGTCCCCGAGGACCGCCACGTGCTTTGCCTTTGGTTTCACCTTCCCCCAGGAGATCGCCTCCCTCGGCAGCGCCCCTGAGAGGCTCCCGTCGTACTCCTGCGCTGTGGTGAGGTAGATGCAGTAGTCCAGACCGTCCTTGAACTGGTTCCACCATATCACGTGGTGCTTGCTTATCCCGCCACCGATTATCACAGCGCCGGTCTTCTTGGAATCGTAAACGGTGTTCAGGATCGAGTTCATGTCCCTGAAGAGGTCCAGCCTGATCTTGTTGGTCTGGGCGTAAAAGAAGAGGTTCGTGCCAAATGATCCGTCTATAATCCCCGGGACGTAAACGGGGACGTTCTTATCGTAAGCCGCCCTCAGTATGGAGTTCTCGTCCTTTATCCTACCTCCGAACTCCCTGGCAAGCTCGCTCGGGCTGATCGCGTCCCTCCCCTTCATTATCTCCGGCAGTTCCCTCCTCATCACCTTCTCGATGAGAGGCCCGTAGTCCTCGAGGGGTATGAGGACGTTCCCGAGCCTGTGGATCTTGAGCTCGTTCAGCATCACGTCGTCGTACTCGAACTCCCCGGAGGCGTACCTCGCCCCGTACGCCCTCGCCAGGTCGTGGTCGAGCGCACCGCAGGTGGTCACAATGGCGTTCACAAGCCCCTTCCTCACCATCTGCGTTATAACCCCGCGGAGCCCGGTGGAGACGACGTTCCCGGTAAACGAGAGGAATACCGTAGTGCCGCCAGAGGTCATCTCCTTCAGGATCTGAGAGGCCCTTGCCAGGCGGGGGGCCATGAACCCTCCCATCTTGCCAAACCCTTGAACCAGGGCTTTTATGTCCACCCTCCCGTCCACAAAGAGATCCTTTACTTTGTCGGAGACGAGCGAATCCCTGATCTCTCTTTTTTTACCGATCTTGGAACCGGAATGTCTGCCACCCATGTAGACCCCTCATGCTTTTTAGATCTCTACTGTCTCTTCTTCCTTAATAATAATCACATCCGAAGGCATCCTCTATTCTAAACTTTTTGGACAACCCGCTTTGATCCTAAACGAAATAAATAAACGTGCCACATATAGTTCTGAGGGCGCTTTTATGGAGGTTAAGGTCAAGGACAACGCGATCGTCATAAAGCTCGACGAGAAGGCGAGCGCCAACATCATGTTCCACATAGAGGGGAACAGGATGTACCTGGACTCCACTTACACCCCCAAGGAGTACCGGGGGAGGGGAATAGGAACTGAGCTCGTGAAGGTCTCCATGAAGTACGCCCGTGAGAATGGGCTGGTGATCGTGCCCGTCTGCTCATTCGCCATCGAGTATTTTAAGAGGCATCCGGAAAATGGGGATATACTGTACAAAGGCTGATGTACCATGGGCGTGCTCCGAGAAAACGTGCTTTACCTCCTTGCGTCCTCGCTCCTGCTGGCATTTGGGATGTACGCGGGGGCGACGATCCCCCAGAGTGGCGTGCCCTTATCGGACAATCCGCTCCTGAAAGAGATTGAGAAGTATATCCAGTTCTACAGACCTTACGACCCCCTCACCATACCGTTCCTCCTGGCCAAGAACTCCCTAACGGCGGCCATGGCTTTCTTCCTAGGGCCCATCCTGCTGATAGTCCCTACCGTCATACTGCTCCTGAACGGCTTCATGGTTGGCATGATAGGTGCTGCCCTCTCTGACCATTTCTCCGTAATCTACGCCCTGCAGGTCCTTGCCCCCCACGGGATATTCGAGATCCCCGCTCTTGTGATTGCATCAGCCGGGGGGATCCGCCTCGGCGTTGCCACCCTCAGAAAGCTGAGTAGCAAGATGAGGCACAGGGAGTACTCGCTGTCGGCGGAGTTCAAAAGAACGTGGAGGCTACTGGTTATCTCTGTTATACTTCTGCTCATAGCGGCCGTCATGGAGACCTACGTGACGCCATTCATCATCGGCTACTCCCCGTAACGTCCATAATCTCGCCGGTGTCAGGGAGCGTATTTATCCCAGGCGCCCTCCTTCTCAGCTCCTCCTTAAACCTTGGAGACATTAGGGCCCCGATTAAAGCCCTAACAGGGGGTTTCCACAGCCTCCTCCTCTCCACAACAAAGTCGAAGCTCTCGTCGCAGACCTTCACGAAGTCAAGACCTAAAACTGAGGCCGTTGCCCTGAGGCCCAGCCCCACGTCTGCCCTTCCCTCCTCGACCGCCCTCGCCACCTCCTCGTGGGTCCTGACCTCAAAGTCGTAGCCCTTGACATCCTTGGCGGCGATCCCGTGGTGCCTTAACAATCTGTCAAGGAGCTCCCTCGTGCCGGAGCCTAGGTTCCTGTTGATCAGGCGCACGTCCTTGCGCCGTAGGTCCTCTACTGATCTAACATATTTCGGGTTCCCCCTCTTTACCATCAGCCCCTGCTCCCTGGTGTACCCCCTGATCAACACTGCCATCCCGCTTGGCCAGGTCCTCCTGACGAAAGGGACATTGTATGTCCTACTCTCCTCGTCGAAGAGGTGGATTCCAGCAATGTCTGCCTCCCCCAGCATCACCGCCGTAAGCCCCGCGGTGGAGCCCACCTCCACCACCTCCGTGGAGAAGCCCTTGACCACCTCTGCGAGTATCTTCACCCCGACGCAGCTGCTCCCGATGATGGAGAGGTCCGGCCTCTTGAACTCGAGGAAGGTGAACTCCTTCCGGGAGCCGAGGAAGTTGGAGACCTTATCCTCAAGAGCCTTGTACTCCTCCAGCAGACGGTTCCCCGCCTCCGTGAGCACCGCGCCCCCTCCGGTCTCCCCGCCCCTCTGCGCCCTAACCATGGGCTCGCCCACCCTCTTGGAGAGCTCATCAATGACGATCCAGACGTGGGCGTAGGTCATCCCGAGTGACTTCGCCGTTGCCATGAAGGAGCCGAACTTCTTAATTCCTTCGAGCATGCTGGCCTCCTTCTCCCCCAGAATGTACCTGCCGTCCTCCTCCAACCAGACGGTAAAGCCCGCTTTCATGAATTAAGAGTTCACCGTAACTTATTTAAAGATGACCGTTATATTTTTATAAATATAACGATAGGGTGAGCGAATGTCTTCAACTAACAAAATTTTGGTTATTTTTGTGGTTGCTGTCGTAGTGGTGGTTGCGAGCCTAACAGTTGTATATACTTACAATCCGGCCCCGCAAAGACTCATAATAGCGACGACCACCAGCACCGTAGACACCGGCCTCCTGGACTACCTCAAGCCCTACTTTGACAATAAGTTCAATGCCAACATGACCTGGCTCTACCTTGGCACAGGGCAGGCGCTACAGGTTGCTTCGAGGGGCGACGCGGACATCTTGCTCGTCCACGACAGGGTGAGGGAGTGTGCATTCATCGCCTCCGGCAACGGCACACTTAGGGTAACTGCGATGTACAATGATTTTATAATAGTAGGGCCCGCGAGTGATCCGGCAAACGCAAGGGGAACAAATGCCACGGCGGCGATGATTAACATCGCCCAAGCCGGAGCAAGCGGCACAGCGACATTCGTCTCCAGAGGCGACAACTCCGGAACAAACGCCCTCGAGATAAGGCTGTGGACAAAGGCAGGCATATCCACCAACGGCACTTGGTACGTATCCACGGGATCTGGAATGGCGCCCACCATCAGGGTCGCCAACGAGAAGGGCGGGTACACAATAAGCGACCGGGGCACATTCTACAAGCTCCAGTCGACGATGAATACAACGCTCTCGCTGGTCATACTCTGTGAGAACGATACATCCCTCCTTAACCCGTACGGTATACTCCTCCTCAACTCGACCAAATACCCGAACATCAAGTCCGACCTCGCGACTAGCTTCCTGCTCTTCATGATAAGCGAACAGGGCCAATCGCTGATCGGCAACTTCACGGTCAACGGCAAGCAGCTCTTCTATCCTATATACGGTAACCCAGAGTCAATTGGCCTGCCTTCAGAGAATGCCACCGTTACCTATCTCAACTCGCTTCTCAAGTCAAGGGGTCTTGAGTAGGGAGGTATAGTTGAGCGGCTTTGAGATAATAGTTGAGGGCTTCATGAGGGCCCTCCAAATCCTTTTTTCCGGCGATCAGGAGATCCTCGGCATTACCCTCTTATCCCTGCGAGTGTCGTTAACGGCAACCTTGCTGGGCGCGGCCTTCGGCATCCCCATCGGCTTCCTGGTGGCGAGGAGGGACTTTCACGGGAAGTCCGTGGTCACCACTACTATCAATACTTTAATGGGTCTGCCCCCAGTGGTGGTCGGCCTCGTGGTCTACCTGTTCCTGTCAGCATCTGGTCCGCTTGGGTTCCTTAGGCTTCTCTACACACCGGAGGCAATGATAATCGCCCAGATGATCCTCACCTTTCCGATAGTCTGCGGGATCACTATCTCCTCCATCCTGAGCCTGAGCCCGAAGTTGAAGGACACCTTGGCATCCCTCTCTGCCCCTCCTTCGTGGGAGGCAAGAGTCCTCCTAAATGAGAGTAAGCTCGGGCTAATAACCGCAATAATAGCAGCCTTCGGTGCAGCAATCTCTGAGGTGGGTGCCATAATGATGGTGGGCGGGAACCTCTTGGGATACACCCGCGCACTCACCACTGCCATAATGCTCTACACAAATATGGGTGAGTTCGCGACCGCCATCGCACTTGGAATAATCCTGCTTCTGATAGCCTTTGGCGTGAACCTCTTCCTTACGTACCTGCAGATGCGGTCGAGGATAAGGAGGACCACATAAGATGAGGAGGCGATAGATTGCCCTTCCTTGAGTGCCGATCGATAAGCAAGAGCTACGACGGGAAACACGCCCTAAAGGATGTGACCTTCGAAATCGAGGGTGGGGACCTCCTCTCCGTGGTTGGTCCCAGCGGCTCCGGCAAGACGACGCTTCTCAGGATAATCGACGGGTTGGAAAAAGCCGATTCTGGGGAGGTGCTCCTTGAGGGCAAGAAGATCTCTGGTGAGCCCTATCCTCACCGGAAGATGATCGGAATGGTCTTTCAGAACCCCGTCCTCTTCAACACCACGGTCTTCAACAACATCGCGTACAGCCTGAGGTTCCGCGGGGAAGATGGCGAGACGATAAAGAAGAAGGTGGACGAGATGCTGAGGCTCATCCGCCTCCACGACCTTCGGGCGAGGAGCGCCCTGACACTCTCCGGCGGGGAGGCCCAGAGGGTGGCGCTGGCGAGGGTTCTGGTGTACGACCCTGACCTCCTCCTTTTGGATGAACCCACCGCAAACCTCGACCCCTACAATGTCTCGATAATAGAGGAGGTACTGCAGAGGTCCAACAGGGAGCGCGGGACTACGGTGATCGTGGTCACACACAACATATTCCAAGCGAAGCGGCTAGCAAGGAACGTCGCCTTCCTACTTGAGGGCGAGCTCGTGGAGATCAGCGACTCCGCCGCCTTCTTCGAGAGTCCAAGGGATCCTAGGACGCTCTCGTTCATCAGGGGAGAGATGATCTACTGAAAGACTGGGGCGCAAATGTTCGGTTCATGTGCGCAGGACCTTCATCAGCCCTACCAGTGCCCTATCTATATTGGGCTCTCCCTGAAGAACTTGGACATTGCGGAAGCTGAAGCCCTGAAGAGGACAGCGATCAAGACTGCCCCTACTACCACTGTGGCGACCAAGGAGACCAAGAAGTTCATGCCAATCGAGAGGGCGAACTGCTTTGCGAAGGCATAGACCATAAGGGGGCTCACCAAAGCAAGGACCGCGACGCCTGCGACCAGGAACGCGAGCAGCATCCCTGTTCCCGTGACGTAGCTGCTCCTCGGCCTCTCCTCGAGGTCAGGGTACCTTGCGCCGAAGTAGCAACCGACAAGAACCATGACAGTTGTGCCGAGCACCATAACAGTCAGCAGCGCCACGGAGGCATTGAATCCGAACCTGAAGATCGCCGAGAAGACCACCGGGAATATGACTGCGAGTATCAACGAGATCAAAAGGGGGAGCGCGAGCTTAGCCCTGAAGAGCGATCCGACGCTGATGGGCGAGGAGAATAGGTTCCAGACGGCGCGACCCTCCTGCCCTACCGACATTAGCGAGAGGAAGAGCCCGAGCATCCCCAAGCCGATGAGACAGATCATGGCGATGTATCCGTACAGCTTGTAATAATCCATCGAGCCCGTGGTGAGGAGGAGGGGGATGATCATTATTATCGGGATAGCCCAGAAGCGGACCATCTCCTTCCGCCTGAACAGAGACCGCGCGTCTTTAGATATGATCGCCGACTCTGCCTGGTTGAATCCGAGAGTACCGAAGACGCCCCTGCCCCTGTACCCGCCCCCTTTCGAGCTGGCGAGCTTGATCGTGACGGGCAGCGGGACCCAGTACCTGGCGCGGAGGTAGACCCCTAGGCCCATGAGTGCGAGCCCGAAGGCAACCGTCAGGCACGAGAAGATGGCTGCCCCCAGCAGGCTCCCGTTTGCCAGCTCCATGACCACTATGGAGGGCCACATCACCGGAATGAACCATAGTACGTAGATCTGGGGTGCAAAGACGCCGAGAACACTATAGAGAATGTTGGGATTGAAGAAGAGCTGCGAGACCACCAAGACAAAGACTATCAGTATCGCCCTGGATATTATCGCGGACCTGCCGCCGCGCTTCGAGAAGCTTGAGGAGACCCTGTTCACGAGCGCCCTGATTATCTCCGACACGAATCCTCCCACGACCATGAAGAAGCTTGAGAGGAGCGCGGAGAAGGCCCAGACTGCCAGCATGTTGAACCTCAGCGCTAGGGCGAGCGTGATCCCGAGAACCGCGGTCAGTATATAGAGGTACATGAAGGTGGCGGAGAGGGACGAGGCGAGGACGTACTCCGTGGCCGATATGGGCATGTAGTTGACCATCTCGCTGGAGGAGAACTGGGCGGTCTCCCCTATCACGAAGAATATGCCGTAGATGACCATGAAGAGGAGGACTATCATAGGGACCGAGGCTAGTATCTGCATCGCCATCAGTTGGATGGGCATGAGTTCCTCCAGCGGCACAACGTTCATTATCGCGATTACGAAGATGAAGGCCGCCACGAAGACGACGGCGTTCACAATTAGGAGCGCCATCGGTCTCCTGAAGAAGCTCTTGCCCGCCTTCTCACCGCTCGCCCTTAGTTGCGAGAGGAGGAGGATGTTTGCAATTATTCTGATGTTCTTCAGTCTCATTTGATTAGCTCCTCCACCACCGCCCGTACGTCGTCGGTGCCGGTGAGCTTAAGGAAGACATCCTCGAGGCTGGAGCCGGGCATACCTGCCACTGCCTTGAGATCCTCGACCCTGCCCTCCGAGAGCAGAGCCCCCTTGTACATGATGGCAACCCTCTCGCAGATGGCTTGGGCGATCTCCAATATGTGAGTGCTGAAGATGGTGGTGACGCCCTCGTGGGAGAGCTCGTGGAGGAGGTCCTTCACGATCTTTGCGGAGCGGGGGTCCAGTCCGTTGAGCGGCTCGTCCATTATAAGCAACCTCGGCTTGTGGAGTAGCGCGCCAATTATGACCACCTTCTGCCTCATTCCCTGCGAGTACCCGCTGATCATCTCGTCCTCGCGGCCCTTCAGCTCGAAGGCCTCAAGGAAGTGCTCTATTCTCTCCCTTTTTGCCTCCAGCGGGACACCGTAGAGGTCGGCGACGAAGTCCAAGTACTCCTTACCCGTGAGGAAGTCGTAGAGGCGCGGCATCTCCGGGACGTAGCCCACAACCCTCCGGACCGCTTTTGGATCGACCTGCGGGTCGTTGCCGTAGATGCGCACACTGCCCGAGGTGGGTCTCACGAGTCCAACCATTATCTTCATCAGTGTGCTCTTCCCTGAACCGTTGGGACCGAGCAGACCGTAAACCTGTCCCTCCTCTATCCCGAGGCTGAGACCGTTCAGCGCCTTGACTGAACCGAAATCCTTTGAAAGTGACGATATCTCGACTGCCTTCGTCATGGGTGAGCCACTATGAAATTGAAGATCACTATCCGAAAGATATAAGTCTAATGTAAACAACGCAAATCGTTCGTAATCTTCTAATGTTTATAGATGGGAATCAAAATATAAATCAGCACTGAGCCTCTGCCGAGCTCTTCCACTACGCCTTCTTTACCTTCACAGCCTCGACCTTGTCCTCCATCCGTCTCTCCTTGTCCCGCCTATCGTCGACCTTGATCGTCGTGACGACGCGTGCTGCCCCTCCCTTTATCACCGCCTCGTGCGCCCTCTTTATTACCTCGAAGGCTTTATCGATACTCTCTGCCTCAATGACGGTTCCCATCGGAGTTATCAGGTTGCGGAGGCCGGACTTCTCCACCTCCCTGCAGGCAAGTGCGACGTACTTGCTGACGCTCGTGCTTCCGGTTCCTACGGGGACGACCGAAAAATCAACAATTACCAACAGATCACCCCACTTTCAGGAATAGGGAATGACCGATATCTGCTTTATGATCCTGAAAAATGCTGAGACTTATATTGGCTCTGACATATTCTTATATCGGTGGCTCTGTTGCCAGATAGTGTTATGAAACAAACCGAGGAGATCCTGTCCACTGCGATGTCGGCTGGGGCTAGTCTTGCCGGCATTGCCGACCTGCGTCTGCTCAAAAACGTTGATACGTATGGCGGTCTCTCTCTTAAGAACTTCAGGTACGCCGTCTCCGTGGCGGTCGCCCTGCCCAGTTGCGCCATCGAGATGATAACCGCGGAGGATCCTGGTATGCTCTACGCGCACGCCTACAGGACCGCAAACCTCGCCCTTGACAGCATAACCCTAAAGATTGCCGGAAAGATCTCTGGCAAAGGTTACTTCGCCCTCGCAATCCCTGCCAGCATGAGGATCGATCAGAAGAATCATCTGGGGCACGTCTCCCACAAACCCTTCGCATGGGCCGCGGGGCTGGGCTGGATAGGGCGGAACGGATTACTCATAAACCCAACGTACGGCTCAAGGATCAGGCTCGCCACGGTGCTAACGGATATGCCGCTCAAGCCGGGCAAGCCCATCGCCAACAAGTGCGGAGAGTGCAGACTGTGCGTCCTGTCCTGCCCATCGAAGGCGCTTAAGTACTCAAAGTTCGAGGTCCGCCCAGCCAGCAGAGAGGAGATCATCGACGCCGACAAATGTTACGAGAGGCTTAGCAAGAACGAGGAGTTGCTGATTAAAAAGCACCATATGGTGGAGCACGCCGTCACAGTCTGCGGTATGTGCATTAAGGTCTGTCCGTTCGGTAAAGCAAATGTCAGGAAGGGTCGTCCTTCTGGCTAGGGCTAATCATGACCGATCTTGGCAAAGACTCCGATCAACATACTCACAAATAAGTAGATACTCTTAAATTTCAGCGCTCGCGTCTATGCTTATTCGTGATTTCTATGGCGCGGGTGGAGTCCAGAGCGTTCAAGATATCCGTCGTGGCATCGATGCTGGCGCTGACAGCCGTATTCGAGTTCATAAACAGGGCGCTTCCCCTGAGGGTGCCTTGGGGGATGTCCATAGACTTCGTTGCCCTTCCGATCATGATCGTGTTCTTCATACTGGGGACCCGGTACGCCTTTCTCACCGGGGTTGGGCTCCTCGCCATACTCATGGTCATCGGATATGCTGGCTTTGTGGGAGCCGTGATGAAGTTCTCGACAACGATATCCATGGTGCTGGTCCTCGGTGCCATCCAACTAACCCCCCTTAAGGATAGGAGCAACCCTGCGCTGACCTACCGCTCTGTCGCCAGATTCGCCCCCGCTGGCGCCCTAGCCTTGCTAGCGAGGTGCGTCGTGGCAGTATTCCTCAACTACTATTGGGCGATCCCACTCTTCTTCGCCATGCCGGTGGAGCAGGTGATCCAGTCCTTCTTCTTCGGCTCCATCTGGGGCTTCGTGGGCTTCGTCTCTGGCATGAATGTGACACAGGGCGTGATCGATCTTGCGGTATCTTGGATAATCGTATTTGGTTTCGGGCTTGCGAAACGGTTTCTGATACCAAAAACCCCTCAAAGCGCTCTTAAATAGCAGAACCTAGAGTTTAGTTCTTATAAGCTTAAATAAAGCCAATTGCCAAACTTTAGTGGCGATACGTATGGTAAATGTCTCCCTTCAAGTAGGCGAAAAGGAGAAACACGCCGTCAGCATAACTGCCTGTTCGCTGTCTGAAAACATAAAGGTGTCTGTCGATGGTAATTTAGTCTGCAACACCAACGTTGTCAACCCTTCCAGATCGGTTCAATTGGAGGTAGGGAAGCAGGAGAAGCATTCTCTGAAGGTTGTATTGAAGGAAGGCATCGTATGCACCCTTGAAATTTATGTAGACGACAAACTACAGCCCATTTAGGCACTCAATTATTTGAGCTTACCCTCGATCACTCCCGTTAAAGGCTACTGCCTCGTAAGTTCTATATGCAGGCCGGTCTCTTCCTCAAGCGCCTTGACGCGGGCCTCTACAAGGGGGTAGAGGGAAGAGTCCGTGTAGAGAACAAAATCTTGACCGAGGCTGGCTAACAGAAGTCCGTGATCCAAGGCATGGTAGCGGTAGTGCGCGTCAACCCTCCCTTCGTTGGCCCGCCGGCGGGCCTTTGCGCCGTAAACTCCAGAGCGCATATGGAAGGGGGAGGGTTCACCATCAGATCTTTTCTCCGCCTCGAGGCTCTCAGCTCTGTCAACGCACACCACGCGGATCCTTCCGATTCCGTGTATGTCCACGGGGAAAAATTTCTGGGAGAGTTCGACGATGTTCTTCGGGAAGGGGCGCTCCGGTCTACCCATCCTCCAGTGGAGTTGCTGGTTTAACTGAAAGGCGAGGGGCGGCATGAGTCCGAGGTCATGCAGGAGTTCGCCCTGCTCAAAGAACTCCTCAGGTTTTCCCGAGAACACGAGGTTCCCTGAGTTGAGGACCCTGACCTCGTCCGCCCATTCGTAGGTTGTCTCCACGTCGTGCGTTGAGATCACCACCGTCACACCGCGGTAGTTGAGTTCATCGGACAGCTCAAGCAGCTCGTGGACCATCTCGTAATCCAATCCGGCCGTCGGCTCGTCCATGATGAGCACCTTGGGCTTCATCGCAAGTGCCCCGGCAAGGGCGACCCTCTTCCTTTGGCCAAAGGAGAGCTGTTGCGTCGCTCGCTTGCGGAGGTTCTCCATGCCCACCCATGAGAGCGCCTCCTCGACCCTGCTCTCCACCTCCTCCCTGGGCAGAGAGAGGTTGAGGGGACCGAAGGCAACGTCCTCCTCGACCGTGGCAGAGAATATCTGATCGTCTGGATTCTGCAGAACAAGAGCCACGTTCTTGCGCAGATAGGTGAGCGAGGAGGCATCATATGAGATCTTCTTTCCTTCGTAGAAGACCTCCCCAGAATCGGGTCTGAGGACGCCGTTGAAGTGGAGGAAGAGCGTGGACTTGCCCGCCCCGTTCGGACCGAGAATGACCGTTTTCTTACCCTTGGGGATCCCCAGTGTGATGTTCGAGATGGCGAGGGATTTGCCGTCATAGGAAAAGGAGAGGTTCTTGACGGTGAGTATCTCCTCCTCTGGCATGTTTCTCCCTCAAATTACCATCCATACTCTCGTTTGAGATGCTACGAACAGCATGAAGATGAAGATTACGGTCGGGAACAGCAGCCACCAAATGGTCAACTTCCGGGGTGGATTCAACAAGGGAAAGTTCCCCTGAAAGTTGCGGCAGTACAGCGCATACTCTGCCCTCTCCGCGAAGTCCATGGATCGGCCAAAGACGCAGGCGGCAATCGTGGACATCGTGCGTAGGGAGGACCTCGTATCGTGGAAGCCCAGCCTGCACCTTGCTGCAGTGACCATCAGCTCCACCTGCTCGAGCAGAAGGAAAGCATAGCGGTATACGAGGACCGCCAGCTCGCTCAGGTGGGCGGGCAAACGCACCTGCCGTAGCGCGATGAAGAGGTGGGGGATGGAGGTCGAGGAGGCAAAAAAGAGGAGTACGGAGAAGCACGCAACCGCGCGGGTGAAGACCAGAATCGATAGATTGGCTCCTTCGCGGGTTATCACAAGTGAAACTGGTCCGAGCGATCCATTCCATATCGGTCCTCCTGGGGTCAGCAGCGCAATGATCAAGGCGCCCACAAGAATGACGAGGAGGGCGTCGAGATAGGCAAGGATGTATATCCGCGGGGCATGGAACTTGGTGGACGCAAAGAACAGCGCTGTTCCGATAAAAAAGACAACCAAGGGCACTAGTGGAGAACTTGCGAACAAAGTGGATGTGATCAGGACTAGTGAGAGAATGAGCTTCCCTAAGGGCGGCAGATCCCGAAACGGACTGTTCTGGCACAATTTGTCAATCGCAAATTCATGCATCAAAAACACCTCAGTCCTTCTCCTTCTGCGCCTTCGTCTTGGCGCGCATATATCCTATAAAATAACCGATCACAAACGCCCCTATCGCTGCCTGCACTGCGAAGAGTAGCGTTGCTACCTCTGGTTTCGGCTCCCAGATCGGTGTGAACCACGAGCTGTAACCAGGATTTATCCTTTGAATGATGCTCCTTATCAAATCATCCGTGCCGCCAAAGGCCGCATTTGGATTTACAACTATCGCAAGTACAAACATGGCAATTACCAAAAGGATGCCCAGAGCGTATTTCGTGGCAGTCTTCATCTCTCGTCACCAAACTGCTGAGCTATCAGCTTGGGTCTGGACTTGCTCAGGTAGTCGAAGAAGATCGTAAATAATATCCCTTCCGCTATGGCGAGGGGTATCTGCGTCACCAGGAACACGCCAAGGAAGATGAGGAATGATTCCTGTACTCCTCCTGTAGCAGGGTAGGCAAGCGCGAGTTGTAGCGACGTCACCACATATGTCATAAGATCGGAGAGGACGGCAGCAACAAAGACCTGAATTCCGATCCGCACTCGCAATGATCGGAGGAGTTTGAAGGCGAAATATCCGACCGCTGGTCCTACGATACCCATCGAAAAGACATCTGCCCCGAGGGTGGTTATTCCGCCGTGTGCTAGAAGCAGCGCCTGAAAGACGAGCACAATGGTAGAGAGGAGGGCCGTCGTGGCCGGGCCGTAGAGTATCGCCGCGAGGCCTGTACCCGTCGGGTGGGAGGTGGAACCGGTCACCGAGGGGAGCTTCAGCGACGAAAGGACAAAGATGAAGGCCCCCGCGACCGCAAGCGTGAGCTTCTGCTCCGGGCGCTCACGGTATATCTTACTGACGTTCCGTGCACCCCATATCACAAAAGGTATCGCAAGTATATACCAGAATATGCACCAGAATAGCGGAAGAAACCCCTCCGATATATGCATCAGTCATCACGCCGCTTATACCATAATATAGATTCATGATTGCGATATAAACCCAATCTGCTTCCTTCCACGGCTACAGGCGACATAATTGTTTAGGTCTTCGTTTCGAGAATTATCACGTTGAAACCGTACCCTTCGGCGACCTTTTTGGTGAGGCTACGCGTCAATTCTATGTTCTCGTCCTTACTCAAGCCCACAACTATGGAGTTTACCACTAGAATGGCCTCGCGCACCGGCTCCGTCAGCTTAGATTCTACGTACACGCCGTACTTTGCGCCTATAGTGTCAGCCTTGACATAGCCGCCTGAAGCCTTAAGAATGCACTTTATGTGCCCTATCATTACGGCGCCCCTGCGAACGGCCTCCTCTGCAAGTTCCTTCATAGCCTCGCGAGCCATCTCAGTCGCCTCTTCGGGGGTTAAAGCCTTTGATGAGGAGAGTTTGAAGGCGATCCCGTATCCCCACTCTTTGTCCGCTGCGTAATGGGAAAGTCCACTCATGGCAGAGCACCCAGTCTAATGGTGGCGGCGCCCTCCTCTTCGAGGATTATTTTGGTCAGCTCATTGATTCCTTCGCCCTTCAGTGCGGACAGCCTCATCATTCTGACGTTCTGGTTCGTCTCCCGGATCTTATTCTCACAGTACTGAATACGAGCCTCATCAACGAGATCAACCTTGTTGATGGCTACCACATCGGCATTCAAAATCTGTCTGTTTATGAAATTGTTTACTGTTTCATTCGAAAGTAGCTCATCGATCCTGAAGGCATCGTAGATGACGATAACGGGACCGACATCTATTGGAATAGTGGTATCCCGGCGGCCCATGCCGATCGCCACCTTCACCTGATCTGGAATGGCGACCCCTGTGGGCTCAATCAGGACAATGTCTGGACCAAACCTGTCAGCCAATTCTGATAGAGTCAGAGCTAGGTTGCCACTGAGTTCGCAGCAGATGCAACCTCCGGCTATCTCCTTTACCCTCAGACCACCTAGCTCCAAAACCCTGGCATCCACGGGCACGTCGCCGATCTCATTGACTATAATGGCAACCCTCTTCTTATGCTCGGAACTGATCTTCTTCGATATTATCAATAGGGCGGAGGTCTTTCCACTTCCCAGAAAGCCTGCTATCTGGATGACCTTCATATCACTTCTCTCTCCCTTCCAGAGATGGTCTGCCGGTGGCTGTTACCTTTATCTCGCTCCACATGAACCCCAGATTGGGAACAACCTTGTCCATCCTCTCGACCTTGAATTCGATCTCGGTGGCGCCTGCCCTCTTTGCCTGCGCGAAGGATACCTCCTTGCCCATCTTTATGGTGAACTCGACCGCAGGCTCAAGCTCCGTGAATACGTGCCGGCCGGGGAAGACCACGAAATTCGACGTAGCCATCTCCTTCTTGATGAGGAACTCGCTTGTGCTCGCGACGTCACCTATCAGTGCGCCAATGGCCGCACCCACCTCATGGTTCGGGGGTATTATGGCCTCGGTGTTCAG